>Ga0105049_10001866_pt1 | contig 24957 bp, 30 predicted proteins | sample MAT06_FD_78087 | JGI IMG/M metagenome (GOLD analysis project Ga0105049, IMG submission 78087) | Freshwater microbial communities from Lake Fryxell liftoff mats and glacier meltwater in Antarctica - MAT-06 | ecosystem: Environmental > Aquatic > Freshwater > Ice > Liftoff microbial mat | place...
GCGTTCGGTGAATTCCGCGTATTTGCGGGGATCGAACTGTTCTCCGGTTTGAAAAACCGAAAGCGTCTTGATGCGATCAGCAATCTGCAAATCGGTGGGCTTGACTCCGAGTTCCTTCGCCTGGTGCTTGAGCACCAAAAGATTGAAGATGAATTCGGTCAAAGCCGCATTTTCATTCTCCGCCATCCCGCCCAGGTCGCCGATGAGGTCGAACTGTTGCAACGCCAAAGCCAGTTGGTAGTTTTTGATTTCCCGGTCGATGTCCGCCTGGGTCAAATTCCGCCCGTAGATCTCCCCCACGGAGTTCGGGCCGGCATTCCCGGTCTTGGTATCCGGGTTATAAAGCCAGATGAAAGCGATGATGGTGAGGACGGCGACGACAAACATCATCACGCGCTGATTTTTGCGAAAAATATGGATCATGAAAAAAAGTGGCTGCGAAACTGTTGATTTACGGGGCTGATGTGATTAAAGCAGTTAAAAGATGAAAGCAAGCGTGTCCCCCCGCATCCTGATAATTGCCCTCACGGCCCTGGTCGGCACCATGTTCCAGTTGCCCGCTCAGGACGTGGTCGTGCAGAAGGATAATCAGCGGCGCGAGGGGCAGATTCTCGGCCTGGCTGATGGAAAATTGAAATTCAAAGTTGGCCCGGCCGAAACAAGCATCGCGATGGATCTGGTGGCTTCCGTGATCAAGGCTCCGCCCGCCGCTTACGAAAGTGCCCTGGCGGAATGGCAGAAAGGCGATGCCGCCAAAACCCTCACCACGCTCAAGCCTGTGGTGGACACTTTCCGCGGCCTGCCCACCCCATGGGCGGAACGCGCCTCGGCCCTGATCGGTGAGATCTATTTGTCCCTCAACCAGCTTCCCGATGCCGAAGCGTCGTTTGCCGCTTTCCAGAAAGCCTATCCGGGCGCCGCGTCGCTTTCCGACATCGGGCTCGCCCGTCTCGCCGTCGCCAAAAAAGATTTTCCCACCGCGAAGGCCAAGCTGGAGCCCATCGTCACCGAGGCGGGCAAGGTCAAAATGGCCGAAGTCGGAAAAAGCGCGACCTACGGACAGGCTTTTTATTTGATGGGAGTTGTTCGCGAATCCGAGGGAGCCTATCCTGAAGCCTTGCAGAATTACCTCACCACTGTCACAGTTTTCTACGAGGATAAGGCGGTTGTGGCCAAAGCACAGGAACGCGCCGATTTCCTCACCAACGAAAAGCAAGTCATCGTCCCCTGATCATTCTTTCCAACCTTAAACCATGAAGAAATCCCACCATACCCTCCTCGCCCGCCTCGCAACCTGCCTGCTGCTCCTGGCCTCGGCCTCCGCCATCTTCGCCGCAGAGGCCGGAGCCCCGAATGAGGAGACCCAGAGTATTCTCGAGCTGATCCTCCATGGTGGACCGCTCATCATTATGATCTGGGTGGCCATTCTCGCCACGTCTGTCATCATGGTCACCTTCATCATTCAGCTTTTCCTGACCATGCGGGTCGAACAACTCGCTCCCAAGGCTTTGGAAGAATCCCTCAGCGCCACCATCGCAGCCGGAAATTATCAGGAAGCCTGGGAAATCTGCCGCGCCAATAAAGCCTACATCGCCAAAGTGCTCTGCGGCGGGTTGGAACGTCTCGGTCGTGGCAAGGACGCCGTGGAGAACGCCTTGATCGAGCACGGCATTCGCGAAGCTCAGGAACTGAAAACAAAAAACAGTTACCTCTCGGTCATTGGAGTTGTCGCCCCGATGATTGGTCTGCTCGGAACCGTCATCGGCATGATGGGCGCCTTCGCCGTTCTGGGATCATCTGGTGTGACCGACCCCCGCGGCCTGGCCTTGCGAATCGGTGAAGTGCTCATGGCCACAGCGAGCGGTCTGTTTATCGCCATCCCGGCCTTTATTTTTTATTATTACTTCCGCAACAAGGCCACCATCGTCATCGTCACGGTCGACGACAAACTCAACCGCTTGGTTGAGGACATCCCCTTCGAAGAAGTCACGGGCATCAAAATCGGCGAACATTTCGAAGCCGGAGCCGGTGCACCTTCCAGCGCGGCGGGACAGTCCCGCAAGGTCTCCATGGCCCTGACCACGAACTGCCCGGTCTGCAATGGGGCCATCACGCCCGGACACAACCCTTGCCCACACTGCGGCGCCACCCTCGAGTGGGCTTGATTTTTCAAGATGTCTGAAGGTGTGCACAGAAAGAAAGGCAAGCACGTCCGCAAGCCGGAACCCGAGACCGATCCGGAGTTTCAAATTGCCCCGATGATTGATATTCTCCTCGTGCTGCTGGTGTTCTTCATGTCCATCAGCTCCACCGAGGTGCTGCAATCCAACCAGGACGTTGATCTCCCTGTCGCCAAAGAGGCCAAGGATAAACCGAGTAGCAACCCCGGCCAGGTCATCATCAATGTTCTTTATAACAAGCTCAACAATGCCACCGTCGTGGAGATGAACCAGCAGCAGCTCCCCCCTGCGGAAATCCTCATGAAACTCCAGTCCCAAGTCGCGTTGAATCCCCAAATCCGCGTTCTGGTCCGGGCCGACCGCGAGATCCGCTACGAGTTCATGCGCACCCTCTTGGAAAACATCGGCAAGTCGGGCGTAAGCACGGTCACATTCTCCGTGGTGGACAAGGAAGACCCATCGAAAAAACCCTCCTGATTTTTTCACATTTCAACCCATGACTTTTAACTCCTAAGATGGCAGGCGGCGGCACAAATGAAGAAGGCGACGTAGGCTTTCAAATTGCACCCATGGTGGACGTGGTTTTCGTTCTCCTGCTCTTTTTCATGGCTTCGGCGGGTTCGCAGGTGATTCCCAAGGAACTCTCCATCAACCTTCCCAGCGGTGAGGCAGTCAACAATCCCAACAAGCCACCGGTCACCCCCTTCATCATTGATATTTCGCCCCAGGGTGCGGTCTCTTCGAGTGGCCAGGTTTACGACACGCCGACCAGCCGCGACCTCCCTTCCCTGCGGGACAAGCTCAAGGCCAATATTGAAAAGTTCGGTGACAAAGATCCCGTCATCATCCGGCCCGACCCTCAGACCAAGCATGAGCGTATCATTGACGTGCTTAATTCTGCGGCTGCCGCCGGGGTGAAAAATCTGACCTTCAGTTAGTCCGCTTCACCCGCGCACATACCGGCGCACTTCCATCTCCGGCGCTTCAAAGACGACTTCTGCAAAGGTAAAGTCTTCCTCGAACGGCGGAAGGAAAACATCTCCGTCCACCTCGCGTTTGACCAGCGTGAGCCACACTTCCGCGCAATGCGGAAGCAAGATCTCATAAAGCTGCGCACCCCCGATCACAAAGAGTTCCCGACCGTCGTTCGGCTCCGAAATTTCCGCGACATCGCGGATCACCCGCACGCCGGGAAGATCCCCGCCCCGCGTCAGAACCCAATTTTCCCGGCCGGGCAGCGGCTTGCCCAAAGAGTCATAGGTTTTGCGTCCCATCAAAACGATGTGGCCGATGGTCGTGCGCTTGAAAAACTTCAAATCCTCGGACAGGTGCCAGGGGATTTTTCCGTCCGCCCCGATCACACGATTGAGCGACATCGCGGCAATGGCCTTCATGCGGATTGATGGTTGATGGTTGATGGTTGATGGATCGTCACACCGCACTCCGTTTTCTGACTATCAACGTTCAACCCTCAACCATCAACCTCCTTCACACGGAAATGGGAGCCTTGATCGCCGGGTGCGGGTCGTAGCCTTCCAGGGTGAAATCCCCGATCTGGAAGTCCTCGATGTTTTGCACCGAGGGATTCAGCCGCATCGTCGGCAACGGGCGGCATGCGCGGGTCAATTGTTCCCGCGCTTGTTCGAGATGATTGGAATACAAATGCAGATCGCCAAAGGTATGGACAAACTCGCCCGGTTTTAGCCCGCAGACCTGCGCGATCATCAAGGTGAGCAGGGCATAGGATGCAATGTTGAAGGGCACCCCGAGAAAGAGATCCGCGCTGCGCTGGTAAAGCTGACAGCTCAACTCGCCATCCTGAACGTAAAACTGAAAAAGCGCATGACAGGGCGCGAGGGCCATGAGCTCGATTTCGCCGGGATTCCACGCACACACAATGAGACGGCGGCTGTCGGGGTTGCTTTTAATGTCGGCGATGACTTGGGCAATCTGGTCCACCTGTCCGCCGCCGGGTTTACGCCAGTCGCGCCATTGTGCACCATAAACCCGGCCCAGGTCGCCGTTCGCATCCGCCCACTCGTTCCAGATGCTCACCTTGTTTTCCTGCAAATACCCCACGTTGGTGTCTCCCTTCAAAAACCAGAGCAACTCGAAAATAATCGAGCGCAGATGCAGCTTCTTCGTGGTCAAGAGCGGAAAGGATTCCCGCAAGTCGAACCGTTCCTGCGCGCCGAAAACCGAATACGTTCCCGTGCCGGTGCGGTCGGCCTTGGCTTTGCCGTGTTCGATCACATGGCGGAGGAGACGGTGGTATTGCTGCATGGTTCCCTTTCCAAATTGCCATGAGTGGACGGGCGGCGGCAATTTCCGTCTGGATTTTCTTTTTTGTCGGGCACCGGCAAGCCGGCATGGCATAACGTGACGTCATGTTTGAAGTCATCACGCTCGGGAGCGGCAGCGCGGGCAACGCCACGCTGGTCCGCAGCGAAACGTCCGCGTTTCTGGTGGACGCCGGCCTGAGCGCGAAACAATTGACCTCCCGCCTCCAGGGGTGCGGATTATCCGTCGCCCAGCTTTCCGGCATTCTTCTCACCCACGAACACGGCGATCACACCCGTTCGCTGAAGGTGCTCCTTGCCCAGCACGGGGTGCCGGTTTATTGCAACGCCCTCACCGCGCGTGCCTTGCAGGATGGCGGACTGACCCATCAGGGTTGGAAACTTTTTCAAAACGGCTCCGCTTTTGAACTCGGGGATTTCTCCATCCGGCCCTTCTCGGTTCCGCACGATGCCGCCGACCCGGTGGGATTCCGCATTTCCGCCCAGGGCGTTTGTTTTGGAGTGCTCACCGATCTCGGTCACGCCACCCGGCTGGTTTTTGACAGCCTGCGCGGCATCCAGGCCTTGCTGATCGAGACGAATCACGACGAGGAATTGTTGCAGAAGGACACCAAACGTCCCTGGTCGGTCAAACAACGCATTCTCTCCCGGCACGGCCATCTCTCCAATGCCTCGGCCGCGCGCGTGCTGGCGGAGTTGGATGCGCCGCTGGAACACATCATTCTTTGCCACCTCAGCCGCGACTGCAATTCCCCCCAGCTTGCCATCGCCCACATCGCCCAGAGCCTCGCGGCCGCCGGACGCGGACAAGCCGCCAAAATTCACTGCGCCGGCCAGGACGAACCCAGCCCGGTGTTCCGGATTATTTAGCCAGCGCCATCGTCGTGTAGAGTCCGATGAAGAGGCCGCAGCAGACAAAAGTCGGCAAAATCACCCCGACCGTGGCCCGCCAGTTTTCTGTCTGGTGAACTTCCCGGATCGCAATAATGAGCAGCGTCAGCCCCATCAGAAGGTAAAGAACGCCGCCACACATCGGAATCATTTGCAGCAGCGAAGCGGGAGCCATGGCATAACACACCGCCCGGAAAGTCGCCTCGTAGGGTTTGTTGGCAGCTCCCAAGGCCATCAAAATCAGATGAAAAATTCCGGAGGAAATAAACGCTCCCGCTGCCACGAAAAACGGAGCCGCCACCATGGTGAAGATCAAACTGCTGATCATCAGGGCCGGCGTCACTTCGGCGGGGAGCGATTTCAGCATCTCGTCGGGGTTCATCCTAAAATAAATGATCTGATAAGTCGTCGCCGCCCAGGTGGTCAGGGTGAGCAGAATCACATAGAGCAGGAGAGGCGAACGAAACCCTCCTTCCAATTTCATGGTTTTAAACGTGAACGCCGGCGTGGTAAAAACCTGCTGCACCGTTTGAAAAATCGCGGGTCCCAGGCCGAGCCCGGCCCGCCGTTCCCAGGCCGGCTCCGGCTGATCCGGCGCTGCCACCACCGCTTCATCCAGCGCGGGAGGAACCAGCGCGGGTTCCACCACCGGCAAATCGGTGAATTCGGCCAGCGGTTTCCAGGATTCCATCGGCTCACACCAAGCCAGATCACCGGGAAGAAACTCTCCCGTTTGCAGCCCCTCGGCGACTTCTTCGGGACTAAACTGTCCGATGGACTGGCGGTTGCGCGCGATGTGAATTCTGCTCATCTGCCGCGCAGGCTGCCCAAAGTGCCCCGTGCGGTCAATCTCGCGCTGGCGCATTGCCAATCCGCCGTCTTCCTGCCAGCATGTCCGCATGGCCACTGAAGCACTTAATACCACCCTCCTGGGTTCTGCCGCGCCCGACTTTTCCCTGCCCGATGTCGTCAGCGGGAATCTCGTCACGCTCTCCGGCTTGCCCCCCGTCAAGGCCCTGCTCATCCTGTTCATCTGCCGCCACTGCCCGTATGTGGTTCACGTAAAAGCGGAAATCCTCCGCCTCGCGCACGACTATCAACCCAAAGGGGTCCGGCTCCTGGCCATTTGCTCGAACGACGCCGTGAAATATCCCGACGATGCCCCCGCCAGGCTGCGCGAAATGGCCGTCGCGGATCATTTTCCCTTCCCCCTCCTCCATGATGAAACCCAGCAGGTCGCCCGCGCCTACGACGCGCAATGCACCCCGGATTTTTTCCTTTACGACTCCCGCCTTCGCCTCGCCTACCGCGGCCGCCTCGACGACAGCACTCCCGGTAACGGACAGGCCGTGACCGGTCGCGAAATGCGAAACGCTCTCGATGCCGTCCTCAGCGAACTGACAGCTCCCGCCGTGCAAAAACCGAGCGTCGGCTGCTCTATTAAATGGAAATAAGATCGTATGTTTGTCACCACCACATTTGACATCGAGGGATACCGGATCACGGAATACAAGGGCCTCGTTCGCGGCATCACCGTCCGCTCGCCCACCATTTCCCAAGGGATCCTGGGTGGATTAAAAAGCATCATCGGCGGCAGGATCGGGGCCTACACCGAGATGTGCGAACAAGCCCGGCAGCATGCCTATGATGCCATGCTCGCCCATGCCAGCCAACTCGGGGCCAATGCCATTGTCGGCGTGCGGTACGACGGCTCGGATGTGGGCAGCCAGCAGTCCGCCACGGAGATTTTGTGTTACGGCACCGCCGTCGTGATTCAACCGAAGTAATAACCCAGGCGGGACAGCCCCCAGCGCATCACACGCTCGGCGTCGTCGAAGATGTAATTTGTCCGGCTGCCCAACTGGATCAGGATCACTTCGCGCCCGCCTGACGACGCGCTGGAAATCAAACACCGCCCGGCCGCAAAGGTGTAACCGGTTTTCATGCCATTGAAAATCGGCGAGCGCGCGAGCAACTTGTTCGTGCTCTCTAGCATCTCCACCCGCCCATTGGCAAAAATAAAATTGGTGTGCTTTAAGTTCATCATCTGCCGGAGCACGGGTTCGCGGTAGGCGCGATAAGCGATCCGCGCCATGTCCCGGGCAGTGGAATGTTGAAAAGCCGGCAACCCGTGAGAGTTGAGGAAATACGAATCCCGCGCCCCGAGTTCCCAGGCCTTCCGGTTCATCGCCTCCGCGAAAACCGCCGCGCTGCCGGAATGATCGCGGGCCAGCGCTTCCGCCGCATCATTCTCGCTCTTCACCATCGTGGCCGTCAGCAAGGCCCGGCGGCTGTAAGATTGACCCGGACGAACCCCCAGCTTGGCCGGCTCCACCGCACAATCGCCCGGCGCGATAACCAGACGCCCGTCCAGATTTCCCCGATCCAAAAGCACCAGGGCCGTGACCAGCTTCTGCGTGCTTGCAACCTGCGTGCGGGTGTCCGCGAATTTTTGGTACAGCACGCGCCCCGTGCGCGCATCAATCATGATCGCGTTGCGGGCACGAATGGCCGGGGCGTCCACCGGCCAGACCACATCGCCCGGCGACATGGCAATCCCCGGCGCGGCCCGCTGCGCCGGCGGAGCCGGAATTTCCTGCGTTGCGCAACCTGCCAGTAAAACAGCCGCCAAACCCAAAAACACAAATCTCCTCATCACGGCGCCAAACTCCTGTTCTCCCGCTCATCAGGCAAGCCTGAAAACCCCGCTTGAAAAACCAGTCCCCGCTGATAGAAACACCCCATGCTGTCCACGGCCCGCCGCAACACCCTTTTTCTCACCGCGCTGCTCCTCGTTCCCTCACTGGCACACGCCCATGTGGGCGTCAGCGGAACCAGTGGTTTCGGCCACGGCCTCGGTCATCCCCTGGGCGGTCTCGATCACTTGTGCGCCATGATCGCCGTCGGTCTCTGGGCCGCGCAAATGGGTGGACGCGCCATCTGGGCCGTGCCCCTGACTTTTGTCAGCGTCATGGCCCTTGGCGGCATTATCGGCATGGCAGGCCTCCATTTGCCTTTTGTGGAAACGGGCATCCTTCTTTCCGTTCTTCTGCTCGGAGTTCTCATCACCGCCTCCGTGCGGCTTCCTCTCGCGGCCAGCATCGTCATGGTGGCGCTCTTCGCCATCTTCCATGGCCACGCCCACGGCGCGGAGATGCCGGCAAATGCCTCGGGCTTTGCCTACGCTGCCGGATTCATTTTCGCCACGGCCATGCTGCACCTCTGCGGGATCGGCCTTGGCATCGGGATGCAAAAGCTCGCCCGTCCGCAAGTCGTCCGTTTTGCCGGTGCCGCCATCGTTCTTTGCGGTGTCTGGCTCTGGGTCGGTTGAGATCTCGGTGCCATTAGAATCCAGGCAAAGAAGGCTGCATCTGGAATACACCCCCGCCCCGGCTAGTGCGTGGGCCATTTCACGCGCGGGGAGTTGCTTGCTGTGATGAACGAAGTGCACTTGGAAGACGCTGGGAAGGATGGCAAGTTCAAGGCGAATCGAAACGGGGCATCGAGTCCACCTCTTTGCCAACTTTTTGTTGGAGCTGCCTCAGTTTGCCAGCCATCATCGCGGCTTCTCCAAAAGTGAGAGTGGACTCAATTTCCCATCCCCGCTAAATCGCAGGCCATGCCATCTGACTCCGATCTCTTGCGCCCGGTTCTCGTGCGCGAGATTCCCATTGCCCTTTGTCAGTTTCTCAAATTGGGCGGACTCACGGCGAGTGGAGGCGAGGCAAAAATGGTAATCCATGCCGGCCGGGTGCTGCTCAACGGCACGGTCGAGACGCAAAAGCGCAAGAAACTTGTGGTCGGAGATCACGTCACTTTCAACGGCCAGACGCTTGTCGTGCAACTGGACTGAAATGTCTTTCGCCTCCCTCGGTCTCTCCGAACCCCTGTTGCGCGCGGTGGCCGTCCGGGAATATGTCGCTCCGACTCCCATTCAGACCGCCGCCATTCCGGCAATCCTGCGGGGAGGGGATGTCTGGGCGTCCGCGCAAACCGGCTCGGGCAAGACCGCCGCTTATGTGCTGCCTGTTTTGCAAATCCTGAGTGCCCGCATCCGCCCGCGCGGGCGTTTTGTGCGTGCCTTGATCATCGTCCCGACCCGCGAACTCGCCGCGCAGATTGGTGAAACCATCGGCCACTATGAACGGTATCTTTCTCCCTCGCTCAAAACTTTGGTCGTCCACGGCGGTGTGTCCATCAATCCACAGATGATGGCTCTGGGCGGCGGGGCGGACATCGTGGTGGCCACACCCGGACGCCTCCTCGATCTGATCGCACACCATGCCGTCTCGCTCTCCTCCGTTTCGATTCTTGTTCTGGACGAGGCGGATCGCCTGCTCGAAGAAGGATTCAGCGAAGAACTGGGCCGCATCCTTGCCCTGCTGCCGGTGAAACGGCAAAGCCTGCTTTTCTCCGCGACATTTCCTCCCGCCGTGCAAACCCTCGCCGCGGCCCTGCTTCGCGATCCCGAGCGTTTCGATGCGCCCTTCGGGTCTGCGGCAAAGCCGGACATTCTTCAGCGCGTCATCGAGGTGGACGCGCCGCGCCGCACGCAACTCCTTCGCCATCTCATTATGGAAAACCAATGGCCGGGCGTTCTCGTCTTTGTTGCCACCAAGTATGCCACCGAACATGTCGCGCAAAAACTCCGCCAGGCCGGCCTGGTGGCGGTCGCCCTGCATGGCGAACTCAGCCAGGGTGCGCGCAGTCAGGCTCTGGCGGATTTCAAGGCCGGCCACGCGCAGGTGTTGCTCGCCACCGACCTCGCCGCCCGCGGAATAGATATTGTCCGTCTCCCCGTCGTGGTGAACTTCGACCTGCCGCGCTCGGCCGTGGATTACACCCACCGCATCGGCCGCACCGGGCGCGCCGGGGAAACGGGATTGGCCATCAGTTTTGTCAGTGCCCGTACCCACGCCCATTTTCTCCTCATCGAAAAGCGGCATCAACTCAACCTCCCGCGTGAGCAGATCGCGGGATTCGAGCCGGTCGAGACCGACGTTTCGGCAGCGCCATCCACCGGTGGGGTCAAAGGCCTGCGCAAGAGCAAAAAAGACAAACTCCGTGAAGCGGCTGCGGTAGCGTCCTCGTCCGGTTCTGGAGGATAAAATCTGCGGCAGATTGTCCGGCACTCTTCCACGGGAAAGCGCGTTGCCTGGATTTGCTGAAGAACCCGCTAGGACTTTTTCTTTGGTCCGCCAGTTCGCGCCGCCGGTTTTTGTGAGGCGGCATCTTTCGGAGACACGACGGCAGCCAGCTGGAAAAGGCGGGTTTCCGGCAACTCATCGGGAAACAAATTCTGTTCCGGGTCCGGCTTGACCCTGCGCTTGCGGGGGGTGGGATGAGGAAATGTTTCCGCCGGACGAACAGCCTGCTTTGCCGGGGACTTGCTTTTTATCAGAAGTCGAAAATAGCCCACCCAGAAAAATCCCGCGATAATCATGATCGCGCCCCCGGCGATACTGACGTATTGGAGGGCCAGCGGAGCCTGTTCCGCCTCCGCCGCACCGAAGAGTTTGTAGGACATGCCGAGGATGAGCCCGAATTGCGCCAGCCCGAGCAGAAAACTTGCGGCGGACAGGCCCAGAATGGATTTGCTGAAAACATTCGCCGCGTAGCGGTATGAGAAGCCACTGATCACCAGCGGCAGAAACGCGAGCAGAAAACACACGATGAGCGTGGCGATGATCATTGGATGCTAGGACCTTAAGATGTCCGGGCCGTTTCCTTAAAGCATTTTACGACGGGATGTTTAAAATTCCCGAGCCCGGAGAGGAAATCGCCGGCACCACGGTGAGACCAAGCTGTGCAGCCCGGTCTATTTTTTGAAAACAGACGCTTCAATTTTTTTCTTGAATGCTTGCGGAGATTTTCTCAATTTAGCTCTTTGTCAGGTATTCCATACCTGACTCATTTGCGTCTATTCGCCGTAAATGTCTTGATACCAACGATTAAACAATGAAACTTTTGAAACACATAACGATACTGAGTCTCAGTATTACTTTGAATTTAACCACTGGACATAGCGAAACCGAGTCCTCATCCGGAAAAACGTTGCTGGGGGAATGGTGGCAGGGGAAGGGTGCGGCCGGGAGCCTGTTTGGGGTCAGGGACGAGCTGGCAGATTGGGGCTTCACCTTGGTAGGGGGATGGAGGGGGCAATTTTTTGGGGTTGTGGACGGCGGGATTGGCGGGGTGCGCGGGGGATTTTTTGATGAGGAGATCAAATTTTCTGCGGAGCTCGATTTTGCGAAGCTTTGGAAAGCGGAGGCGCTGTCCGGGTGGAAAGCGTTTGGGGAGGTGAGGTGGAGGGACGGATTGAATCCGAATTTGCGAGCGGGGGCCTTCCGGGTATTTCAGCCTTCGGATTATCAGGGAGGCAAGCAGTGGCGGCTCTCGAATTTCGGGTCCTCGTACACGACGCCTGAGATGTTTGGGGTAAAAGAGTTTCTGAGTGTGACGGGAGGCTGGCTCCAGCCGCAAAAGTTTTTTGTGCAGCAGCCGCTATCGAAGCTTTTCGTGAACAATGCGGTCAACAGTTCGAAGGGCCTGGGCGGGAACATTCCGTTTTCGTCCAGCTTTTCATCCTGGGGCGGAGTCGTCACCATCAAGCCACGAGAGTGGCATTATGCCCGGGCGGGTTTTTTCATGGCTTATCCCGAGGCCACGTCGACGCGAAACCATGGCCTTGCCTTTGCCGGCAATGCGCAGAACCCCTCACAGACTGGTTTGTTTGTGATGGCCGAAACGGGATTCACTCCGAAGCTCGGGCCTTCCTCGCTTCCTGGAAAATATGTTTTTGGCGGATATTCTTATGGGCAATGGAACACGTCGTACCGAGGAGCCCGCTATCCGAATCTCTACGGTTTCTATTGGCAGGCGGACCAGATGCTGTGGCGGGAGCCCACGGCAGAAGTAGCGGTTCGGGATGACAAATCCGGGAAAATGATATTGGCTCCAGCCGGGAAAATTTCCGATCAAGGGCTTCACATAATCAGTCTGCTGGCTTACGCCCCGAAGTATAATAACATCATGCCCTTCTATTTTCACACCGGCCTCATCTACAAGGGCCTGCTGCCCACCCGCGACAACGATCAGACGATGTGCTCGTTTGCCCTTGGCCAATACAGTGTTTACAATATCCGAAATCTCCAGGCCGAAGGCACGGCGAACCAACCAAACTCTACGGCCGTGTTGGAGTTCGGCCACCGCGTGCAGCTTAACTCCTGGGCTTACATCCAGCCCTTTCTGCAATATATTATTAAACCCAATGGCACGAACACCATCGAAAACACCACGATTCTGGGAATGACCGCCGGCGTAAACTTTTAAAACAACTTATGAAAAAACTCATCCTGTTGGTCCTGCTTGCCGCCAGTCCGGTTCTGGCCGCTGAAAATGTCATTATCGCTCTCAAGCCCGACAAAGATCCGGATAAGATGCTGGCCGAGCGCAAGAAACTCGGCGAGGCGCTCTCCGGGAATCTTGGGAAACCGGTCGAGGTGATCGTGCCGATGTCTTCGGCGGTCATCACCGAGGGCCTGGCCAACGGAACGATTGACCTGGCGTTCGTAAGTGCGATGGAAATGCTCAAGATCAAGAAATCAGGTGCGGGATCTTTGCTGCTCGCGGGTGTGAAACCCGACGGCACCACGGGTTACAAAAGCTACTGGATTACTCTGACCGGCAAGCCTTACAAAAGCATCGCCGACCTCCAAGGCAAGACCGTGGCCTTCAGCAGCAGGACCAGCACCTCAGGCTATCTGATTCCTCTCCTCGATCTCAACGCCAGGGGCCTGGTTAAAGGCACCGGGACGTCTGCTTTTTTCGGGGATGTTTGGTTTGGCTCGGGCTACGTGTCAGCGGTCGAGCGGGTGCTCAGCGGAGAGGCCGAGGCGGCTGCGGTAAGCGACTATGTGCTCGACGGAGACAAGTATCTGAGCGCGGATCAGAAATCCCTTTTGCGCAAGGTGCAGGAGCAAGGTCCTGTCCCCACGCACGTGCTCGCAGTCTCCACGAAGGTTACTCCCGAGACTGCCGCACGCCTTAAGAAGGCCCTGCTGGCCTTAAACACCGGGGCGCTCGGTATCAGCGAGGATGTTTTTTCGGTCAACTTGAAAGAAGTGGATGAGGAAACTCACCTCAAGCCCGTGCGCGATGCCTTGGCTGTAATTGGAGAATGAAAGGGTCTCCCCACATCACGTTGAGCGATGTGACCGTGAGCCGGCCCGGGCGCACCTTGCTTCGCGGGCTGACCTTTGCCATTCCGCGCGGGAGTTTTGTTGCAGTCGTGGGGCCATCAGGCGCCGGAAAATCCAGTCTGCTGGCCTGTCTCGCAGGCCTGATTCCCCAGGAATCAGGCGGCATCACCTACCGCTGCCTGCAAGATTGCAGCCACTCGCCAAGGAACTTCCAAAAACGTCTCGGGTTGGTCTTCCAACACCTCCGCCTCTCGCGCAACACCTCGGTGCTCACCAATGTCCTTTGCGGGATTCTCGGTCAGAGACCCTGGTGGAAAACCCTGACCGGATTCGGTCGTCAGGACAAACGCCACGCCTCGGAGTTGCTTGATGCCCTTGATCTGGGCGGCTACGAGCAGCGCCCCCTCGCAGAGCTTTCTGGCGGCGAATGCCAACGCGTGGCTCTGGCCCGGGCTCTCCTCCGATCTCCGGAAATCGTGCTGGCCGACGAACCGGTTTCGCACCTTGATGCCAGGCTCTCCCGAAAAATCCTGGGCCTCCTCAAAAAGGGAACCCATGAGAATTCGCGAACGGTTTTCTGTGTGCTCCATGATCTGGACCTGGTCAATGAGTTTGCAGACTTCACCCTGTCTCTTGCAAAAGATTCCCCTTCGGAGTGGTCTCTGCAATCCAAGGTGGCCTGAGAGGATGGCTCCGCCGCTTAACGCCTTTCGCGTGACGCTTGTGTTGTTCGCACTGGCTGTCCTGTTTTCCCTGCCCGCTCTGCAAGGATCGGGACGGGACCTCGATTACGGCGCCAATCTCAGTCGCTTCCTTGGCCGCTTTTGGCCTCCCGATTTTTCCGTTTGGCGCGAGATTCTCCCCGCGCTTTGGGAAACGTTCCAGATCGCAGTCATGTCCACGCTTTTTGCAGGACTCCTCTCCCTGCCCGTGGCGGTGGCCGCAGCGAGAAACCTCTCGCCCCGGCCTGTGGTGGTGGTCGCGAGATTCTTTTTAAATGTGATTCGCTCCATCCCGAGTCTCATCTGGGCGCTGCTGGCTGTCGCCCTCGTCGGGGCCAACTCGCTGGCTGGAGTGATCGCGCTCACTTTTTACTCAATGGGATATCTCGGCAAATTTTTTAGCGATGCCTTTGAAAGCGTGGAAAGCGGGGTCGCCGAAGCGCTCAAGGCCGGCGGCGCCGACGCGATCCAATCCTTCCAATATGGAATCCTCCCCCATGCCAAACCAATCCTCTGGAGCCAGACCCTTTGGATGTTAGAATACAACATCCGCTCGGCTACGATCATCGGCTATGTTGGTGCCGGAGGTATCGGTGTCTGGCTCTATAGCTATCAGGAATTCGGACGTTGGGACAGATTCGCAGCCGTTCTCTGCGCCATTCTCGCAATTGTCATCCTCCTCGATTTTGTCGGCGAGAGACTCCGCAGCCAGTTGAACCCGCCTCCCAATTAGCGCCGCTGAGATCGCTCTCCCTTGTTTCCACTCTCCAGGCCACCGCGCAGAAAGAATACCATCGCTCGGAAACGCTGATTTGAGCCAGGTGGCACAATCATCGATGGTGCCGCAGGTCGAGGATGCCCCATCAATCCTGAAGCGCCGGAAAATCCGCCGGGACGACGGCTGGGACAGGCGAGCCGCGGTAGTCGGCAATGTTGCGGGTGATGATGAAATCCGCCTTCCAAGCCAAGGCGGCGGCGGACTGAAAGGCGTCCTCCAGGTCCGCCATGGGCAAGCTGAGCGCGAGTCGGGCGTCAGCGGCACCGACCGTGGCGACGTCCACAAGCTTCAGGAGTCTGGTGAGGAAGGGCCTTCCGCCTTTGAGCAGGTAGGAGCAGTTGGTCAGCGAGTGCCATGCGACGGCCGCTTCGCCTCCTTCCTGCACCCAGTTGAGAACGGCCACACTGCTTTCAACGAACGGCGGGCGGGCGAGAGCGACATCCAAAAGGACATCCGTATCGAGGAGGATCCTCATCAGCGAAGGTATTTGGCCTTCAAAGTGTCGTGGAGCGGGTCGGTGCCCGGCTTAGGCTCCCTGAGACTGGCGCAGCCTGTCATGGCGGCTACGAGATCCGTTGGTCGGCTTCGGGTTTCCGAGTTCAGCAACGACTCAATCATCCCGGAAACCGTGGTGTGTTTCTTCCGTGCCCGCTGCTTGGCGAGTTGGTGAACCTCCGGATCAAGAGTGATGGTGACGCGTGTTTTCATGAGTATGCATCTAGCGCGAAGAATGCATACTGTCAAGATTGCCGCCGTCGGAATCTGATTCCTTATCTACGCAGCCAAACGCCGGGAGAAAGAAATGGAACGCGGGATTCCCTCTTGTCAGAGGCCCCGGTTGCGGATGGACTACGGGGCTCGTGCGCCCTTTTGAACTCGCTCTTTTTCTGGGCTGTCTGCCGGGGCTCTTGCTGACCCTTTTCGGAATGCGATTCGGAAAAGTCTTCGATGCGTTTGTTTTTTTGGTCCCCGCGATCCTTCTGGGGCTGCATGCGGTGATGGAAGGCCCGCGGCTCCATTTGACCCCCTTGTATTTGGTGGCCGTTCTTTCGGGTTGTGTGGGGGTGGGAAAAATCTTCGCGTCCGGTCCGTGGCTTCCCGTTTGGGCGGGCGGGATCTGCGCCTTTTGCGGGCTGATGCTGGCGGGCGGCGGCTTTTTGTCCGGCTGGGTTTTCCCGGTTTTTTCGCTTCCTGATCCGGCCGGCCCTTATCGCATCGGCACGGTGGCGTTTCCGCTGGGTGGTGAATTAGGCGGGCGCGAATTGACCGTGCAACTTTGGTATCCCGCTAAAGCCGGTGTTTCCGGAAAACATGCGTCCTACCTGCCAGAAGGGGAGCCCGCCGCCTCGCGGATTTTTTCCAATTTGGAGAAGGTGCGGACTCACGCGCTTGAGGATGCGGAGGCGGCGGAGGTCGGGGGGGGCTGGCCGGTGCTATTGTATTCGCCCTCCTGGGATGGACGGCGTTTTGAAAATTCCGCCCTCTGCGAAGCTTTGGCCAGTGAGGGATTCGTGGTGGCGGCAATTGATCATCCGCGAGCAGGCGACACCCCGCCTTTGGATTTTTCCACGGCGGAATCGGCCGAACGTTTTCAGCTTGCCGCGGGCCGGGAGCTTGATGCCAGGGTGTCCGATGTGCTGCAAGTCTTTGCCGCGTTGCCGAAATTGCAGGCGGGATTACTCGCCGGGGGATTGTTTAAAAACAAACTCGACCCCATCACGGTCGGGGCGTTCGGGTATTCCTTTGGTGGCGCCGTGTCGGCCGAGGCCTGTCTGCGCGACCCCCGTTTGCTGGCCGGGGCAAATCTCGACGGTACGCTTTTCGGTCAGGCGGCGCGGAAGGGTGCAGCGCAGCCGTTTCTTTTTGTGACCGACACTGCGCCACCACCGCCGGAAAGCGAACTCCACTCGACGGACCCCGCGGTGCGGAGGAATGCGGAATTCAGTGCGGCCAGCCTGCGGGATAGGAATCGCTGGTTGGAAACCCGGGGCGGCTGGCTGGTGCGGATGGACGGCGTGCGGCCTGCCAATTTTTGCGACCGTCCCTTGTACTCCCGTCTGGAGTGCTACACCGGAGCGGGTCGTCGCGACGCTGTGGCGACACTCATCAATGTGAATGCCTGCGTGGTGGCGTTTTTCAATGAGACCCTGCGCGGACAGAAGACGGCTTTGTTGGAAAAAAACTCCACCCCGTGGCCTGGAGTGGAGATCCGGCGGTTTCCGCCGCCCCGCTGACGGGCGGAGTGTACCTTTTTGTGCATCAAAGTGACCATCCGGCGGCGGGCCGTCGCTGGATTGACGGAATTTTACTCTGTAAAGGGCAAAAACCAGGGGCCTTCGTCGTGTTGGCACGCGTCCTGCTACACTGTAGTTGTTCTGGGGGGAACAACAGGCCGTCGTGACTTTCGTCGCGGCGGCCTGTATTTTTTTCCTCGATGATCAGACGGATTCCGATGTAGCCGCCCCACTCCGTTGGGGCGTCTTCTAACCCAGAACACGGCAGCAGAGTGCCGTGACTACAATGTGATGAGTCGCGGTATCTTTGAGAGGCGGTATCAGACTGCGGCTTCCAACTGAAGCGTGATCGTGGTGCGGTCGCAAATCCCGGACGGTCCGAAGTATTGGATGGGTCCGGGAAAGGCGAAATGCGTTTCCTTGGCCCAGAGGTCGCGATGGGCTTCGAGCTTTTTGAAAGCCGGGCCGTTCAAATCCACCAGCCACTTGCGAACAACGGGCACGTCGTGGCCGTGGCGGCGTTCGAGATTCATCATGCGGCTGAGCGGGATGCCGCCGGGCAGCCACTCCGCGGCGGGACGGGTGAGATGGCCCACCGTGGCGACGTAGCCGGTGAGGCCTTCGCGCAACAACAGGGCGGCGGTGAAGCCGAGGGTATAGGTATAGTCGGCATCGAAATTTGACGGCGCGGCGCAGCGGCCCTCGTAGCCGAGGTAGTGATCATGCGGCGAGAACGTGCCGTGGTAGGAATTGGCTTCGCGCATTTCGTGGAGGCGGTGGCCGACGAGTTCGATGAAGAGACGCTGGATGTCAATTTTGGCGACCTGAACGTTGCCGTGCGGATCGCGGTCGAGGATGAGCTGGTTGGCAATTTCACGCGGGAGGTTGCGATAGAGGCCGGAGGATTCCGGCGAGAGGCAGCCGGTGACGTATTCGCGTTTGTGCGGGAGGGTTTCGAGGGCGCTGATTTCCTGCCAGCCGGTCACCAGCACTTCGTTGAGTTCGGAGATGAGCCGCCGCATTTCCGGAATGAACTCGACCAGACCCTCAGGGATGAGAATGGTGCCGAAGTCCTGGTTGTTGTTGGAACGCAGGGCGATGATGCCGGCAATGTGATCCACGAGGCCGTGGAGGGTGAGGGCGCGGGCGGCGATTTCCTCGGAGATAAGCGTGATGGTGGGCTGCGTCTGGAGGGCACATTCGAGGGCGAGGTGCGAGGCGGAGCGGCCCATCAGTTTGATAAAGTGCCAGTATTTGCGGACGGAGAGGGCGTCGCGGTTGATGTTGCCGATGAGTTCGGAATAAACCTTGCTGGCGGTGTCGAAGCCGAAGCTGGTTTCGATGCTGCCACCCTTCATGTCGCCATCAATCGTTTTCGGCACGCCGACGACTTGCAAGGGGGAGTGGACCTTGCGGGCGAACTCGGCCAGCAGGCAGGCATTGGTGTTGGAATCATCCCCCCCGACCACGACGAGGCCGCTGAGTTTGCGAGCCCGCGCGGTTTCGATGGCCTTGCGGTAGTCCGCCTCGGATTCGAGCTTGGTGCGGCCGGAACCGATGAGATCGAACCCGCCGGTGTTTCGGTACCGGTCCACGGTCGCGCCGTCAATTTCCCGTCCGGAATCTTTCAGCAGGCCGGCGGGACCGTTGAGAAATCCGAAGAGGGTGCTCTCCGGGTTGATGCGTTTGAGGCCGTCGTAAAGACCGGCGATGACATTATGGCCGCCGGGCGCGGGACCGCCGGAGAGAATCACGCCGACGCGATGGGAGCGCGAAACGACGGACGCACTGCTCTCCGCGAACGTGACAGCGGGGAGGTCGAAGGTGTGCGGAAAAAGGGCGCGAACGGCCTCGCTGGTTGCCGCCGGCGGATCGGAACGCACGGCCGCGGCGTTTTCGTGAAGCGAAGAGGGATGTTTGGGAACATACCCGCAGCGGGCGGTTTCGAGGGCGTTTGAATGAGTCATGTGAGCGTGTTTTTCCCGAATAAAATTCACCGCAAACTAGTGGCCGCGCCTGCAATGACAAGAATTTGATCAGGCTGGACGGGCTTGGCGATTTCGGGATACACTAAGTGGCATGTCCGCCCTCACTGTGGCTGGCGCAGGCTCCAATGCTCCTGCGTTTTCCTCGCCGATCTCGATGGCCTTCCAGCCAATCGTCAATGTAGCAGATCGTTCGGTCTATGGTTATGAAGCATTGGTGAGAGGTGTTCGCGGAGAATCCGCTGCCTCCGTCCTCTCCGTGGTGAACGAGGCCAACAAGTATGGCTTCGACCAGGCCTGCCGCGTCACCGCGATCCAGAAGGCGGCGCATCTCGGCATCACCTCGCGCTTGCATATTAACTTTCTGCCCAATGCGGTTTGTCACACGCCGGAGCACATCCAGATGACGCTCGATACCGCGCAGGAATGTGGCCTTCCCTGCACTTCGATCACGTTTGAAATCGTGGAAGGTGAGCTGATTCAGGACATTGAGCGAGTGAGGGAAATGTTCGCGCAATACGCGTCCCTGGGTTTTCTCACGGCGATGGATGATTTTGGCAAAGGCTACTCGGGGCTCAGCCTGCTGGCGGAAATCCAGTCGGATATCGTCAAGCTGGACATGAACCTGATCAAGGGGATTGACGGCGACCGTGTTCGCCAATCCATCGTCGGGGGCTTCGCCTCGGTTTGTGGCGAGTTGGATATCTTGATCATCGCAGAGGGCGTCGAGACGGTTGACGAGTCCAAGCGGTTGCTGGATCGCGGGATTCCCCTTCAACAGGGGTATCTTTTTTCCAAGCCCGGTTTCGAGATGCTGCCCGCGCCGGTTTTTCCTCAATAGCTTTTGCACGTGGGGTGGTTCTTTCTAGGCCTGTGTGGGACCATGTTTCTCTGGTCGCTTCTCGCGGTGTTTCGTGCGCCGACGTTCCGGCTTTTTCTGCTGGCGGTCGGGGCGACGGAATACGGGTTGGTTTTGTCGCTGGTCTGTCTGGGATTGTTTCTGGTTCCGGCCAGCGGCGTTTCCGGGGATCTGGGACATCTGCTGGCGCTGGTGGCAGCGGGGTTATTTCTCAGTTCGTTCGTGCGGGGTTGTCTGCTGGCGCGCAGAGAGGGGCTGCCATTTTTTGGAAAGCGAATCCGGTCGCGTCCCGTCTTGCGCAAGATGCGTTGCGAGTATGCAAAGGGGTTGCAGGCGGAGTGTTTTTTTCCAGCGGGCGGAAAGGCGCTTCCGCTGGTGGTGGCGGTGCACGGCGGGGGTTGGAATTCGGGTTCCAATCTGGAAAATGCGGACTTCCTGCGTGATCTGGCCGGGCTGGGGTTTTTCGTGGCCAGTGTGAGTTACCGTCTCGCGCCGGAATCTATCTGGCCGGCGCAGCGCGAGGATGTGCTGACGGGGTTGAGGCATTTGCTGCCGCGGTCCGGTGAACTTGGCTTTGACCCGGATCGGATTTATCTGCTCGGGGTTTCGGCGGGAGGACAGATTGCCTCGGCGTTGGCGACTGCGCAACTGGCCCCGGAAGTGCGTGGTTGCATCTGTCTCTACGCGCCTTTCGATCTGGTCTATGCCTACGAAAATGGAAAGGAGAACGATATTTTGAACTCCCTCTCGTTGCTGCGGCAACTCCTGGGAGGGACGCCGGAATCCGCCCGTAAAAATTTCCGCGATGCGTCGGCGTATCATTTGGTTCGTCCAGACGCGCCGCCGTTTCTTTTGCTCCACGGCACGAGGGACGAACTTGTCTGGGTGGGGCAGAGCTGCCGGTTTGCCGCCCGGTTGCGCGAAAACGGCGTGGCCTGCGCGTTTGTCGAATTGCCCTGGGCCACCCATGCCTTTGAATACGGTGGCATCGGACCCGGACGCCGCATCGCACTCTCCGCAATCCAGAGGTTTGTTTTTTCTGGAAACTGATTATGATTCAGGCTGTTGCGGGGGGAATTGGCTAGACCCGCTGACGGAAATCGCTACGTTGCCGCAACTTTTTTTATCATGAATCACCGAATGGAAAGGGTCTGCGAAGTTCTCAAACGCGAGTTGGGGGCGCTGATTTTGCGGGAAATTTCCTTTCCCGTGGCGCTCGTCACGGTGAGCGGGGTGGACGTCACGCCTGATTTGAAACAGGCTCACGTTTTCATCAGCGCGTTCGGCACCCCCGCCCAACAGCGCAAGGTGATCGCACTCCTGGAGCACAACCGCGCCATGTTGCAGCAGCAGTTGATCAAACGCGTGACATTCAAAAACACCCCGCATCTGAATTTCCGGCTCGATGAGTCCATCGAGCGCGGCACCCGCGTGTTGACCATCATGGAAGAACTCGAAAGCGGGGAGGAAAAATGAGCAACGCCACCTTTGCTGAAATCGCCTCCGCTCTGGAAGGCGCGGGGGAAATCCTGGTGGCCAGCCATTTGCGGCCGGATGGGGACGCGCTGGGCTCGACCCTGGCTTTTGCCCTCTGGTTGCGTTCATTGGGAAAAAACGTCACGGCCTGGAACGAGGATGGTGTCACCCGGAAATTCCATTACCTGCCGGGTCATGAACTGATTGCGACTCCGGACACCACCCCGCGCGCCTTTGATGTGGTGGTGGCTCTCGACACCTCGGTAAAAAATCGTCTCGGCACCGTGCTCGATGTCGTGGCCTCCACGCGTTTGCTCATCAATATTGACCATCACGTCAGCAATCACGGGTACGGCGATTTGAATTACATCGATCCGTCGGCACCTGCGACCGGGCAGATTCTTTGCGAGTTTTTCAAGGATCGTGGCGCCGGAATCACCTCTGACATGGCGGCAAATCTTTACGCGGCCATCTCGACAGACACGGGTTCCTTTCAATACGCCGGCACCGACAAACGCACCTTTGCGGCCGCCTCGGTTTTGGTCGCGGCCGGAGTGGATGTGCCGGGTCTGTCGCGCGCCATGTATGAGAATCAGCCCCGCCGCCGGCTCGATCTGCTGCGTTATGCGCTCAACGAGGCGAAATTTTCCTGTGACGGACATCTGGCCAGTTTTTCGTTGTCCTTGGCGAAAGTGGAGGAACTCGGCGTGCTGCCGGAGGACAACGAGGGAATCATAGATAATTTGCGTTCCGTCGAGGGGGTGGTCTCGGCCGTGTTCTTCGAGGAGTTGCCGGAAGGCAGGGTGCGTGTGAGTGCGCGCTCGAAGGATGACCGGGTGGACGTGTGTGAAATTTGCGGGCAATTCGGCGGAGGCGGGCATCCGCTCGCGGCCGGAGCACGGATCAAGGGATCGCTCGCGGAAGTGGAAGAAAAATTTTTGGAGGCTGTATGTCATGAGATCTGTAACCGAAACTGACGGGGTGTTGCTGGTGGACAAAGCGCAGGGCATGACGTCGCACGACGTGGTGGCCATCGCGCGCCGGGCGCTCGACACGAAAAAAGTCGGCCATTGCGGCACCCTCGATCCCCTCGCCACGGGGCTCTTGATTATTACGGTGGGACGCGGCACGAAAATCCAGGACCTCATCATGAGCGAGGACAAGGAATACGTGGGCACGATGCGGCTGGGCGAAACGACCGACAGCCAGGACGCCGATGGGGTCGTGCTGCAAACGAAGACGGTCTCGAATTTTTCCCGCGCGGAAATCGAGGCGGCCTTTGAAAAATTCAAGGGCGACTTTTACCAAATGCCGCCGATGGTGAGTGCGATCAAGAAGAATGGGGTGCCGCTTTACAAGCTGGCGCGGCAGGGCATGGAAGTCGAACGTGAGCCGCGTTTCGTCCGCGTCTATGCCAGCGAAATCAATGAAGTGCGGCTGCCGGATGTGGATTTCCGCGTGGTCTGCAGCAAGGGATTTTATGTCCGCACGTTTGCCCACGACATCGGGGCCGATCTCGGCTGCGGGGCGCATTTGCGTTCGTTGCGCCGCACGAAATCCGGACGCTTCAGCGTGGACGGGGCTGTCACGGTCGAGGAGCTGAAAACCCGTCCGCGCGAGGAAATCGTGGCGCGGATTTTGAGCCTGCCCGAAGTATCCCGGTTGCGCGGAGCTTGATGCGCGTTTTGCATTCCATCGCGGAACTTGCAGAAGTTCCCGGACCGGTGAGCGTGGCCATCGGAGTCTTCGATGGTGTGCATCTGGGCCATCAGGCCTTGATTCACCGGGCCATGGCGGAAGCCGCCAAGTCCGGGGGTTCGGCGGTCGTGCTGACTTTTGATCCTCATCCCATGCGGGTGCTGCGACCGGAGTCGGCCCCGCGTCTGCTGACCTCGACAGTGCACAAAGAAAAACTCATTGCGGTTTTGGGCTGTCCGAATCTTTTACTCCTGAAGTTCGACCTGGAATTTGCCGCACAAGCTCCCGAGGTTTTCATCGAGAGTCTGGCGCGGCACGCCCGGCCGCTGCACGGTTTGTGTGTCGGGCACCAGTGGACCTTCGGACGCGGGCGGTCCGGTAATGTCGGCTTGCTGCGGCAGCTCGGAGCGCGGCTGGGATTTGAAACCATCGAGATTGATCCTGTCATGTCTGGCGGGGAAACCATCAGCAGCACCCGGATACGGGGTTGCCTTGAGGCGGGGGATTTTCCCGCAGCGCGCGAACTTTTGGGACGGGATTACACCATTCTTGGCACGGTGCAACATGGTGCGGGATTAGGCGGAAAAATCGGATTTCCCACTGCCAATCTGGCCGCGCACAACGAGCAATTTCCCCCGGACGGGGTTTATGCCGTGCGGGTATCTTTGCGGGGCGATTGGCTGGCTGGCGTGGCGAATATCGGAACGCGTCCGACCGTCACCACTTCGCCAGAACGGTTGCTCGAAATCCATATTTTTGATTTCGCTGGCGATTGTTACGGCGAGGAGGCGGAAGTGCGGTTCGAAAAATTCCTGCGCGGCGAGCAGAAGTTTGCCTCGGTGGACGCGCTCAAGGCGCAGATTCAACGAGACACCCAAACGGCGAGGAAGATTCTTCTGGGGTAAAATAATTCCTTTCCCATTTCCCTCCCGGCGGTTTCCCTTGCTGCCATGACCCCCGACGCCTTCGTGAAAAAATGGTCCGGCGTTGCACTCAATGAGCGCAGTGCCGCCCAGCAGCATTTTCTCGATCTTTGTGCGCTGCTGGAACATCCCACCCCGGCGTAGGCCGATCCGGCGGGCGCATGGTTCACCTTCGAGCGCGGCGCAGAGAAAACCGGCGGGGGCGACGGCTTTGCCGATGTGTGGAAGCGCGGTTTTTTTGCCATTGAATACAAGGGCCGCCACAAGGACCTCGACAAGGCGTATCAGCAAATTCTGCTCTACCGCGAGGCGCTGGAAAATCCGCCGCTGCTCGCCGTCTGTGACCTCGACCGCATTATCATTCACACCAATTTCACCGCCACGGCGAAAAAAGTTTACGACATCCCACTTTCCGCCCTCCCGGAGCCACGCAACCTCGAAATCCTCCGCAGCCTTTTTCATGCCCCGGAAAAATTGCGTCCCGGCGCGACCAGTCAGGCCATCACCGAGGAAGCCGCCGCCCGCCTGGGCGCATTGGCCCGTAGTCTGCGCGAACGCGGACTCGACCCCGCCGAAGTCGCCCGCTTTGTGGACCGCCTCGTCTTCTGCCTCTTCGCCGAGGACGTGGCGCTGCTGCCGGAAAATCTTTTCACCAATCTCTTCGCCAAGGCGCAGGCCGACCCGGCGCGGCTGAAAAAACTCCTCGACCA
>Ga0105049_10001867_pt1 | contig 24950 bp, 21 predicted proteins | sample MAT06_FD_78087 | JGI IMG/M metagenome (GOLD analysis project Ga0105049, IMG submission 78087) | Freshwater microbial communities from Lake Fryxell liftoff mats and glacier meltwater in Antarctica - MAT-06 | ecosystem: Environmental > Aquatic > Freshwater > Ice > Liftoff microbial mat | place...
CGGGGAGGTCATACAGCGAGGTCAGGTTCGGGTCGAGCTGGCCGGTCTCTGTCGAGAACAGACCCGGGTAGTTACCCTTCGACACCGAGTACGTGTACGACGCCTGGACCAGCGAGCGCTTGGTCGGGCGCTGGATGACGGTGAACACGAGCGCATCGTAGTTGCGGACCGGCTTATCGAACTTGCTCACCGAGTCGAGCTGGCGAGCGCGATCGTCCTGGAGGATCGCCAAGCCTTGTTTCGCGGGATCACAGCCAGCGCCGGTGTCCATGAAGTCCTCACAACCCGAGTCCAGCAGGATGCGATTGCTTTCGGCGCGAAGGTCGTCCGCTTCGGCCGCGAAATCACCGCCCGGGTTCGTGATCAAGTAGTTCGAGCCGCCGTCGGTCGAGACGTCCTCGATCACCTGCGGCATCGACCGGTGGACGTACGAGAAACCCACCTTGAGATCGGGGATCAGCTCGTACTCTGCGCCGAGGATGATCTCCTGTGTGTACTGTCCCTTGAGGCCAGGTGACACGAACTCGGTACCCTCGCCGAGGATGAAACGGTTGAAACGCTGGGTTGCCGGACATTGGCGAAGGATCGCGGCGAGATCACCGGTATCGGTGGTGAAGTCGACATCGCAGTTCGAATCGTAGCCAGCCTCGTTCGGCAGCAGGCGACCCTGGTTGACGTTCTGGAAGTTGGTGATCTCGCCGCCGAACGCGCGGACGTTGATGTCCATCGGCACGTTCTCGTAGAACCGACCGAAGTGGCCGTAGATCTTTGACTTACCTTCCTGGGTCGGGTCGAAGATGAAGCCGAGGCGCGGCGCGAGCATATTGTTGAGCTGGTAGGCTCTGGCCGGGATGACCTCCCCTTGCGGCGAGATCGTTCCCTCGAGCGCTTTGGCGACGAACCCCGTCTGCTGCTCCCAGCGAAGTCCAGCGTTGAGGGTCAGGTTTGGACGAACCTGCCAGCTGTCCTGGATGAACGCCGCGTTGCTGCGATTGACGGTGTTGGCGTTGATCGCATCGGCGGTCTGGCAGATCGCGCGGTTGCCAGCGCACAAGATCTGGCCGAGCGGCAAGGTGTCGCCGATGTCGGGCGAACCATCACCATCGGCGTCCATCAGCTCGTCTTGCGTGAGATTGCGCACGACTCGCAGGCTCTCGCGCAGCAAGAAGCGGCCCGGGCGGAACACGTCCGGGTCAGCGGTCGGAATATTGGCGCCTCGCTGGTAGAACTGGCTGCCCGTGAAGCGGCGCTGCGAATCGTACGTCGCACGGTCGAGATCGATGCCCGCCTTGAACGTGTGGTAGCCCGCGAGCTTCACACGCTGGGTGACCGCGGCGACCAACGAAGCGCGGTCGTTGGTGCGCTCCTCCAGGAATCCGAGGCCCTGGCTGCGGTAGCCGACGATCGGACAGTTGGTCGCGAGATTCTTGTACTTATCATCCGCGGATTCGTCGTTGCACGCGTCGAGGTTACCCGGCTCGATGGAGGCGAAGTCGAACAGCGAGCGCTCGAAGTTGAAATCGATGCCGGCGACGTCCTGGCTCGCGTTCAACACCTTCTGGTTCGAGTAGCCACGGTGGAAACCGAGCACGGCGTCGACCTGCGTCTTGCCCTCGTTGAACTTCGACGTCCACTTGCCCGAGAAGTCGTAGGCGCCGTCCTCGAGGCGGAAGCGTGAGTTCGCCGGGTTGCGAACGACGCCGGAGACTGCCTCACCCGACCGCGGGTTACCGAACGCGCTGACCTGGAACTGGTTGTTCTGATCGATCGCGCCGTTGATCTTCGCGGTGTAGAAGTACGTGGACAGGTTCTGCTCGAGATCGAGCTTCGAGACGTTCTCGCGAACGGTGAAGCCCGTATCGGGATTGACATCGGGGATGCCGTCGTCGTTCTGGTCGACCTGGCTCTGGATCAGGCGCGTCACCGTGGTCTTCGCCGACGACGGGTTGAACCCGACGTGGAACCACAGCTTCTTCGCGATGATCGGGCCGCCGATCTCGGCACCAACGTCGTACGCCAGATTGAGGTTGGTCTCGCTATCGATCGAGTTGCCCTCGCGCTGGATCGCCTTCGCGCCCGCGACGAGTGCACCTGGCGTGAAGTAGCCAAACACCGAGCCGCGCAACTGATCCGAGCCCGACTTGGTGATCACGTTGACGATACCGCCGGTGGCACGACCGAACTCGGCGTTGTAGCCGCCAGTGATGATCTCCGTCTCCTGGATGAACTCGTTGGGCAGGTTGCTCGAGATGCCGCCGAAGCCGGTATCCGTGGTGTTGATGCCCTCGACGACGTAGATGTTCTCCGCCGACGTTGCACCGGCGAGCGAGACACCGTACAGGTCGTTTTGTGAGCCAGCAGCCGACCCGAGCACGCCCGCGAAGGTGCGACCCGTCGGAATGTTGCGAGTGTAGTCGTCCGTGATGGTGACGCCGGTCTTGGTCGAGCCTTGATCGATGATCGGGACCGTACCCTTGATTATGATGACCTCGCCTGGGCCGGCTTTCCCGGTCGGCGTCGAGCTGTCGACGGTGACGTTGACGACCGCTTGCTGACCCAGCTGGATGAGGACGTTGCCGCGGCTGAAGGGCTGGTTGTTGTAATAGATGGTCAGCGTGTAGAGGCCGGGCGGCAAGGCATTGATGAAGTACTGCCCGGTCTCGTCCGTGATCACGACCTGCTCGCCGACGAGCGCCGGCGAGGTGGCCACGACCGTCGCGCCGATCGCCGCTTCGCCCGTCGACTTGTCCTTGAGGACGCCGCGAAGGCTACCGCTGGTGTTCGACTGAGCGAACGCCAGGTTGGGGGTCAAGATGTGGTGAGCGCCGCCGAGGACGCCCAGTGCGAGGAACGCTTGAAAAAGCTGTTTGCGCATGGTGATCGTCCTTTCAGATCGTCGCGACGTCGGTGTTGAAGCAGAGCGTGAAGTCCGCCGCGCCGGGCAGCGCGCCGGGCCCGCCGGCTCGATCCGCGATCGCGTTCGTATCCGCGAACGTGATCGAGTAGTTCGTCAACGGCTTGAACGCGAGGCCCGCACCGCCGCCATTGCTGACCGAGAGGAGGATCGTACCGGCATCCTCCGCGATCACCTTGTTCCCATCGACAACCGCAGTGCCCACGTCGGAGCAGTCGGCCATCGCGTGCTCGGTGATGATCACCTCGGCGGCCGTCAGCGTCGCCGGGTCGACGAACGCGTTGAACGTCAGCGCGACCGGAGACTCCGGAACGATCGTAGGCTCGCCGCCGGCCATCTCGGCCGGGGATGGGTCGGTCGCGGTGAGCGCGAGCGACGCGAGCGTGAAGGCGTACTCGCCGCCATCACCGCGTTGTGCGGCTGGCACCGAGTTACCAGCCTTGTCGACGACCAGATCCTTGATCGACACCGTGCAGGCAGAGCCGGTCGCGACCGCGGTGCGATCGGTCGGTGAGATGACCAGCGACGGGCCGACGGGCCACGTCACGTTGTTGCCGCTCGGGGAGTAGTAGCCGTCGTACGTGACGTTGACGCCACCGCAGCTCACCGTGACCGGTTGCGTGACCTCGAGCGAGCCAGTGAACTGATCCGTGCCGAGCATCGTGTCGGGGTCGAGGACTTCGATCAGCTGCTCGACGTCCGGGTTGAGGAGCTCGTCGAACATGATGCGGACGTACCAGCCGCCCGAGCCATCCCCGCCCTGCGCGAGATCCGTGGGGACCGCGTCGGCGACCGGCTCTGGCACGACCGACAGATCGTCGTCGCACACGTTGGTGGGACCATTCGGCGTGCCGATGAAGCCGGGACGCTTGTCATCGTTCTGCTTGCAGAACGTGGCGGACTCAAAAAACAGATCTGTCGAGTCGTTCATGACGAGAACGGTCAGGACCTCCGGTTCGCCTTCCGGGCGAAGATCGGTAGTGGCAATGGGATCATCGCAACCGAGCAGCGAACAGGTCGCTAGCGCGATGGCAATGACTCCCGGCGTCCGCAGACGCGCGGCGTGGACGAACATGGCTGAGCCTCCCGAATTAAGTTTTCCAAAATATCTTCGTCGGGCCGCACAACCCTTTGAAGACGAAGGGAGTCATCGCCCATTCGTGTGACAAACGCAAGTCGGTGCACTCGGCTCCGTGATCGGAACACCATGGTGCGACAGGCTTCGCAAAGTCCGCACATCAGTCTGCGACGACTCCACACTGGGTCATACGAACTGACTCTCAGGCGCTCGTCTGAATAGCGCGCACCCGTCACATCAATAAGAAGTCTCGAACCCGAGGATCCTCAAGGACCTCGATCGATCAAGCGTTAGGGCGCTTGCCGTTTATCGGCGCAGCGGGCGCTGGCGTCACAGCCTTGGCGTTACCAATGGTCGGTGCCGGGCTCGGGGCTTTGCTGGTGGCAGTCGCCACCGCCGCCGCTGCAATGGTGGGCTTGCTGCCCTTCGCATCGTCCACCGTCAGTGGAGCGGCTGGCTCGACCACGTCGATCCCGATCCGGCGGACGTTGTGGTGCGCGAGCACCTTGGCCTCGATCGAGTTGTACGTCTCCGGGTGATCGATCAGGAACTGCTTGGCGTTCTCGCGACCCTGACCGATACGCTCGCCGGCATAGCTGAACCACGCACCGCTCTTGTCGATGATGTTCGCTTCGCTCGCGAGATCGACGAGATCACCTTCGCGCGATATGCCATGGCCATAAAGGATGTCGAACTCGACCTCCTTGAACGGCGGCGCCATCTTGTTCTTCACGACCTTGACGCGTGTGCGGTTGCCGATCACGTCCTCGTCCTTCTTGAGCGCGCCGATCCGACGGATGTCGAGGCGCACCGACGAGTAGAACTTGAGCGCGTTACCGCCGGTGGTGGTCTCGGGCGAGCCGAACATGACGCCGATCTTGATGCGGATCTGATTGATGAAGATGACCATCGTGCGCGACTTCGAGATCGCGGCGGTCAGCTTGCGGAGCGCCTGGCTCATCAAGCGAGCCTGCAGACCGACGTGCGTGTCGCCCATCTCGCCCTCGAGCTCGGCCTTCGGCGTCAGCGCCGCGACGGAGTCGATCACGATGACGTCGATCGCGTTCGAGCGCACCAGCATGTCGGCGATCTCGAGCGCCTGCTCGCCGAAGTCAGGCTGGCTGACCAGCAGCTCCTCGGTCTTGACGCCGAGCTTCTTGGCGTAATTGACGTCGAGCGCGTGCTCGGCATCGATGAACGCGCACACGCCACCGCGCTTCTGCGCCTCGGCGACGATGTGGAGCGTCAACGTCGTCTTACCGGACGACTCCGGGCCGTAGATCTCGACGATCCGACCGCGCGGCAGGCCGCCGATGCCGAGCGCGATATCGAGCCCGAGCGAGCCGGTGGGAACAACGTGGACCTCGCGGTCCAGCGGATCCTTGCCGAGCCGCATGATCGAGCCCTTGCCGAATTGCTTGTCGATCGCGCCGAGCGCGATGTCGATGGCCTTGTCGCGGGCCTGGTTGCCAGCGGCCGTCGAGCCCGAGGTTTGGACGAGGCTGGTGCCTCCGCTGATGTCGCTCTTGTTGCTGGTCATGTTGGCCATCTGAAAACTCCCCTATTGATCTGATCTGATCGTTCGGTCAGTCGTGCCCGCGCGGCCATCCGTCATCCGTCTCTCGTTCGACATCGACATCGACAGTGCGCTCACCTGGTGTGCCCATTCCTAGCGCTCCCGTCTGACGTTTTACCGACTCCGGAGTGGCTGAAACAGCCGTTTTGAAGGCCGCTCGATGAACCTCTCGATAGACCGAACCTGTCGACTTTGTTTCGCTTTCGAACAGGGTGATCGCATCGATTCGGGTATCACCGAACATTTGTTCAGATAGGGGTAACACGACCTCCTTGAGCGTTGCGAGTTTCGCAGGTAGTTCTTTCACCCGACCGATCGTCACGTGCGCGTGAAACGGCCTGTCGTCCCCCACGATCCCGAGCTTCGCGAGCCCTGCTCCGACCCGCTTCGCGAGCGCGGTCAGCTCGCCGGTCTGGTCCTCGACCCCGGCCCAGATCACCCGCGCTTGATCGAGCGCGGGAAACGCCCCGAGCCGCGTGGTCCGGAACTTGATCACCGGCGTGCCGCGCGCCGCTTCGTCGAGCACATCGCGGATCATCGTGATCGTGTCGATCCGCGTGCTGCCGAGAAACGCTAGCGTCACGTGATAGCCGACCGGCGCGACCCATCGAATGTCTGCCCCGGCGTCGCGCGCGCGTCGCGCCAGCGTCTCCGCCGCACTGGTGAGCGCATTCGCGGTCGGCACCGAGACTCGCGCGCCCACGAACAGTCGCTTGTGGTCGCTCATTTTCCTGCCTCGCGCGGCTCGAGTATCCATGTCGCGTGCGCCTGCTCCACCACATCATCCGATGGGATCGCAGCATCGATCATCGCCAGCGCCCACCACGCCGAGAGCAACCGGACTTGATCCCGCGTCGATGGCCAGCTCAGCTTGCGCGTCGCGATGCGATCCTTCGTGGCGAGCCCGATCCACACGGTGCCCACCGGCTTGTCCTTGGTGCCACCGTCAGGGCCCGCGATCCCGGTGATCGCGACCGCGTGATCGCACTTGAACCGCTCGCGCGCACCGACGCACATCTCGCGCACCGTCTCCTCACTGACCGCGCCGTGGGCAACCAGCGTCTCGTGGTTGACACCGAGCTGCCGCTCCTTCTCGTCATTGGTGTACGTGATCGCGCCACCGAGAAACGCGTCCGAGCTGCCCGGCAGCCGCGTCAGCAGCTCGCCGACCATGCCGCCGGTGCACGACTCCGCGGTCGCCACCGTCTGGTTGGCCGCCAGCAACCGCCGCATCACGCGCTCGACCATCGACTCGTCGCCATCTGAATAGAGATAAGGAGCGAGCCGGATGCGGATCTCGCGATCGAGCCCGGCGAGCCGCGCATCGGCCACGGCCTGGTCCTGATCGCGGCACACCAGCTTCACCAGCGTCTCGGGGAACTTCACCTGATAGTGGATCGACGTCCCCGGCAGTCCGTCGACCAGCCCGCGGCAGGACTCCGAGATCTGCGACTCGCCGCGGCCAAACACGCGGTAGATCTGCCGCGCGATCACCTCGCGCCCGGAACGCGCGTCGCGTAGCTCGATCAGCCGCGTCCGCAGCCCGCGGTCGACGATGGCGTGGAGCTCGCGCGGCACCCCAGGCATGCAGATCACCGGGACGTTGCCGATCCCCACCTCGAAGCAGGGCGCCAGGCCGACCGGATTGACGTGGACTTGCGCTCCCGCCGGGACCCGGACCTGCCGGAGCTGGATCGGCGTCACCGCGACCCGGCCCGCGAACCAGGCCACCATCCGATCCCGGGCCAGCTCGTCGATCACTGGTTCGACCCCGACCAGGCGCGACAATACGTCGACGGTCAGGTCGTCCTCGGTCGGGCCCAGGCCACCGGAGCAAAGCACCAGATCGGCCCGTGTGACCGCCTGGGTGACCGCTGCGGCCAGATCGGCCTCTTCGTCGTTGCAGCTGGTCATCCACCGGGTGGTGATTCCCAGGTCCCACAGCTGGGCGGCCAGGTACGAGGAGTTGGTATCCACGATCTCGCCGCGGCACAGCTCGTCCCCGATCGTCAAGATCTCGGCGCGCATCGCGGAGACCTTACCAGTCAGACGCATGTTCGTGAGGAACACCGGGCGCTTCGGTTGACGCGCGATTTGAAGGCCACCTATGATTTGACATGCGCGGAACCCGCGCGCTTGTCACATGAAGATCCGCTACGCCGCAAAGACTGACGTGGGCATGAAGCGGACCCACAACGAGGACTATTTTTCGCTGATCGAAGACGAGCAGCTATTCCTCGTCGCAGACGGCATGGGTGGTCACGCATCCGGCGAGGTCGCTTCGAAGATGGCCGCCGAGACGATCGGCGAGTTCTATCAACGGACGCGCGAGGACGAGGACGCGACGTGGCCCTACAAGATGGACCGCTCGCTCTCCTACATCGAGAACCGGCTGGTCTGCAGCATCAAGCTCGCCAACCTCCGCATCTTCGAGACCTCGAACCGGGACCTTCGTTACAAGGGCATGGGCACGACGATCGTGTCGACCCTGGTCTCCGGTGACAAGATCTACGTCGGGCACGTCGGCGACTCGCGCGTCTATCGCGTCCGCGAGGGTGGGATCTCGCAGCTCACGCGCGATCACTCGCTCCTCGAGGACTACAAGGAAGCGAAGCCGGACATGACCGAGGAGGAAGAGCGGAACTTCCCCCACAAGAACGTGATCACGCGCGCCCTCGGCATGCGCGAGACCGTCCAGGTCGACATCCGCAGCCATCAGATCAAGAGCGGCGACGTCTACATCCTGTGCTCCGACGGTCTGTCGGGCATGATCGTCGACGATCAGATCGGCCAGATCGCGGCGAACGCGAAGAGCCTCGAGCGCGCGGTCGCCGAGCTCGTCGATGCTGCGAACCGCAACGGCGGCACGGACAACGTCACGACGCTGCTGTTGCAGTGTCTCGCAGCCTGATCACGCAAGCGGTTTTTAGCCGCGGGCGATCCTGCAACAGGACACAGGTCCTGGTTTACGCTTAGGTTGACCCAGCATGCCGAAATACAGGGTTGCCGCAGGCAAGCTCACCGTCAAGGCGCGGTCGAAGATCCATGACACCTCCACGGTGTGGACCAAGATCACCGGCACCGTCGACGGCGACGCCGAGACCCTTGCAACCAAGGGCGCGACCGCGGTGTTCACGGTGGATATGACCTCCTTCGACGCCGGCGACTGGCTGAAGAACCGCAAGCTCAAGAGCGACTTCGAGATCGCCAAGCATCCGAGCGCGACGTTCGAGCTCCGCGCCGTGCGCGACGTCATTCGCGACGGGCCGACCTTCACCGCCACCGCCGAGGGCGCACTGACGTGGCGCGGGAAACAGATCCTAATCGAGCTGAAGGGGCAAGGTAAGCTCGACGATGTGAGCGTGCAGGCGTCCGCGACGTTCGTGCTCGACATCAAGCGCCTCGGCATGACGGCGCCGCGCTTCCTGATGATCAAGGTGGAGGACGAGGTCGCGATCGAGGTCTCGGTCTCCGGTCCGGCCGTGCTCGCATGAACACCAAGAAGCTGGTCGGCGCGCTGGGGGTGATCGCGTCGATCGGCGGCATCGTCACGATCGCGGTGATCTTCGGCACCGGCGCGTGCGGCAACAAGGAGCCGGAGTTCGCGGGCGTCGGCAAGTACCGGTTCGGGCACACCACGCGCGAGCACATCAAGGACGGGGTCTGCCAGCCGACGCCGATCGACGACGGCAAGCGCCAGGCGACGTGGTGCTTCGCCCTGCCCGCCTTCAAGATCGCGAATCGCGCCGCCGAGGTCGAGCTCTACTTCGACGGCACCGCGATGACCGCGCCGCTGATCGAGATCCAGCTCAAGGTGCGCGGCTGTCTCGAGCAGGATCTCGAGACCTGGCTGCGCACGTCGTTCGGGCCGCCGATCGAGACCCGCGAGAAGCGCTTCTATTACAAGAACTCGTTCCTGTGGGCCGCGGCGCTGATTCCGAGTGATCCGGGCCGCTGCCGCATCCACCTGCTGCCGAATTCGGAGCAGGCGCAGATCGCGAAGATCAAGCAGCTCTGAGTCAGGGGATCGCCGGCGAGCTCGCCCAGTCGGCGTCGAACTGCGTGCGAACGAGCTGTGCTTGCGACGGCTCGAAGATCAACGCGCCGACCTCGCGGTTCTTGGTCAGCGACGTCAGCGAGTAGTTCACCGAGCCGATGAACGCGACGTCGTCGGCGATGATCAGCTTCGCGTGCAGGAAGAACCCCGTCGGGTTGTGGATCTCGATGCCCTTGCTGCGGAAGAACGAGATCGTTTCCTGGTTGTCGCTCGTGTTCTCGAGGATCACGCGCACCGTGACGCCGCGCGCCTTGGCCGCACCGATCGCATCGCGCACGTTGGTCTCCGAGACGTAGATCGCCTCGACTTCGAGCGTCGACTCCGCGCCGTTGATCAGCTCGAGGATCCGCGCCTTCGAGTTGTTCGGCGACACGATCAGCCGCGTGCAGCTGAGGTCGGCAGGCGCGACTGGCTCGCCGCCGGACGACGCCCAGTCCATGTTGAAGATCGCCGTCAGGTCGGCGACGTCGGTCGGGTCGCGATCGATGAAGCCGTAGTTGCGCTCTCGATCCATCGCATCGACGTTGAAGTTCGCCGACATCACGAGCGCGGAGGTGCCATCCGCGATCATGTACTTCGCGTGCGAGAAGCTGTAGAGCGCCGGTGCGTTGCGCGTCGGGACATTCGCGCCAGTCAGTGCGTTGCGGGTGGTGGTGTTGCCCGCGTGATCGGGATCGAGCAACACGCGGACGTCGACGCCACGCTGATGCGCCGCGATGATCCGGGTACGGATCGCGTTGACCGTGAACAGGTACATCTGAACGTCGAGCTTGGTCTGCGCACCGTCGATGAACGACGTGATGCGCTCCTGCAGTCCGGTCGGCGCGACGAACGCCTGGGGCTCGACCGTGCGCGGCTGCATCGCGGTGCACTCGATGTTGTCGGGGCCGTCGGTCGGCGGCGTGTCATCGCCTTGATCCGCGCTGCGCGTGCACGCCAGGAGAGACGACAGCGCGAGCACGACGAGAGGCGACTTCATGGGCTGGGACTATGCCGAGGCCCCCGCGCACCTCAAAGCTAAATTTCGCCCGCAACCGCTTGGTTGCAGTGCGGTTTGTCTGCCTCTTACCTCTTACCTCTTCGGCTGGTCCTTGGGACACGTGCCATCGACCGTGCCGGCGGCCTTCGGGCACAGCCCGTAGAGCTCGTGGCGATGCCGGATCACGGTGAAGTTGCCGAGCCGCTGCGCAATGTTGTCCTGTAGCCGCTCGATCTCGTCGTCCTCGAACTCGAGGATGAGGCCGCACTTCATGCAGATCAGGTGATCGTGATGATCGCCGACCACCTCGTAGCGCGCCTGGCCGTCGCCGAACTGACGCTCGATGGCGAGGCCGCTGTCGACCAGGAGCTTGAGCGTGCGGTAGACGGTGGCGTAGCCGACCCGCGGCTGCCGCTTGCGGACCTTGCCGAGCAGCTCGTCGATCGAGACATGCTCCCGCGTGCGCAGGAACTGCTCGACGATCGCCTCGCGCTGAGCCGTCACGTTGAGGCGCTTATCCTGGATATAGGACCGCCACCGCTCCTTGAGCTCACCGACATCGTCGGGTCGGAAGTCCTGCCGACCATCCGGTGACATGGCTTTCAGCTTCCCCGCAAGTGGTCGGTGCGTCAAGCCTTCTGGCGGGAGCGGCTTTTCATTTTTCAACGATCTCGATGTCGAACGTCGGGGTGGTCCGCTACAACCGTGCGCATGGCGGCCGCCGAACCCACGGGCTTCGACCAGCTGATCTCGCGCCTGCGTGAGGTCGTGCAGCGGCTCGAGTCCGGCGAGCTCACGCTGGAGCAATCGCTGGAGATCTACGAGGAAGGCGTGTCGCTCGCCCGCAAGGGCCAGCACCTGCTCGCCACCGCGGAGAGGCGCGTCGAGATCCTGGTCTCGACGTCGGGCGGGGTCGAGGTCGCGCCGTTCGATCCCAAGACCACGGAACCCGGCCCGTGACGGCCACGCTCGCACCGAGCGGTGCACCTGCCGAGCTGACCGCGTTCCTCGACCGTGTCCGCGTCGCGGTCGACGCCGACCTCGCGAAACGCCTCGCCCCGCCGGTCGAAGATCCAGGCCGCTTGATCGAGGCGATGTGTTACGCGGCGACCGGCCCGGGCAAGCGGCTGCGCCCCGCGGTGGTGATCGCGGCGGCCGAGGCGTGCGGTGGGTCGCGCGAGGCGGCGATGCCCGCGGCGAGCGCGATCGAGATGCTCCACGCGTACACGCTGGTGCACGACGATCTACCCGCGATGGATGATGATGACGAGCGTCGCGGTCGGCCCACCGTGCACATCGCCTTCGGCGAGGCGATCGCGATCCTCGCGGGAGATGGCCTGCTCACGCTGGCCTTCGGCACGCTCGCCGAGATCGGCGCGGATGCGGTCAAGGTCCTCGCGCGGCGCGCCGGATCGCTCGAGCTGCTCGGCGGTCAGGCGATCGACCTGACGCGACCGCCGACGAGCTTCGAGGCGATCGAGAAGCTCCACGCGGCGAAGACCGGCGCGTTGTTCGCGGCCGCGGCCGAGCTCGGGGCGATCGCGGCTGGAGCCGATGCGTTGACCATCGCAAACCTCGGCCGCTACGGCATGGCGATCGGGATCGCCTTCCAGCACGCCGACGATCGTGACGATGCCGAGTTCGTCGATCACTCCGCGATGGCCGCGCAGCGGATCCGCGAGCTCGGTGAGGAGGCGCAGGCGATCGCGAACGTGTTCGAATCACGCGGTGCGACGCTGGCGACGATCGCGCGCTGGTTCGCCTCGAAGTCGTGACCAGACCACGATCCGCCACCGGTGAGCACCCGTACGCTATCCCGGTGCTGCGAACGTTTCGCCGCAGCTCGTGCGCTAGGATGGAGTGGCCATGGTGGACGATTGGGACGAGGATACGACCGCGACGAATCTCGCCGAGAACCTCCTCGAGGTCGGGCCGGGACGCGATCGCCCCTGTCTCACGGTGCTGACCGGCACCTCGACGGGTCACGTCTACAAGCTCGCGCAGGGCTCGCACCTGATCGGCCGCAAGGAGAACATCGAGCTGCGGATCACCGACGACGGCATCTCGCGCCAGCACGCGCGCGTGCGCCGCGATGGCGAGCTGGTGTTCGTCGAGGATCTGGGCAGCCGCAACGGCACCTACGTCAACGGCAAGCTGATCACGGAGATCACGCCGCTCCACGACGGCGACAAGCTCCAGGTCGGGCGTACCACCGTGATCCGGTACGCGCTCCACGACGAGCTCGACGAATCCTTCCACGACAACCTGCTGTCGTCCGCGCTGCGCGATCCGCTGACCAGGCTGTTCAACAAGCGCTACCTGATGGATCGACTCGACAGCGAGCTCAAGTTCGCGCACCGGCACGAGACCGCGGTGTCGATCCTGATGCTCGACCTCGACCACTTCAAGCGCGTCAATGATAGCTACGGCCACCTCGCCGGCGACGCGGTGCTGCTGCAGCTCGCGGGCGTGCTCGTGAAGGCGGTGCGCAACGAGGACGTGGTCGCGCGGTTCGGCGGCGAAGAGGTCGTCATCATCCTGCGCTCGATCTCGCTCGAGCTCGCCCTCACGCTCGGCGAGCGGCTGCGGCGAACCGTCGAGCGCCAGCAGGTCGAGCACAACGGCCGGATGATCGAGGCGACGGTCTCGATCGGCGTCGCGGGATTCCCGTCGACGCGCGCGGAGACCGTGGAGCAGCTGATCGAGGCAGCGGACAAGGCGCTGTACCGGGCGAAGCATGCGGGCCGTAACACGGTCAGTAAATAACTGAAACCTTGCGGCAGTTTGCCAGGGGCCGTGACAGGGGTCGCGCGGGGTTGCATTCGGCTCGTGGCTTGCTTGAATAGGGGTTGATGAAGAAGCTAGGCACCCTCGCGCTGATCCTCGCACTCGGTGCATGCAAGTCGTCCTCGGAGACCACGTCGACCAAGACCGATGAGGTCGTGGCAACGACGGACGAGTCCGGTGGCGCCGCGGGTCGGTCAGGCAAGGTCGAGCTCGACATCAAGCCGGGCGCGCCTGGTCCGAAGCTGTCCGGCGAGGACCGCAGTCACCGCGAAGACCGGATGAAGAAGTTCGATACCGACGGCGACGGCGAGCTGTCGGACGCCGAGCTCGACGCGATGCGTACGGTACGCCGCGACGAGCGGATGAAGCGCGTCGACACCGACGGTGACGGCAAGGTCTCCGACGCCGAGCGCGATGCGGCCAACGCCGAGCGCCAGGCAGGGCGCGAGGAGCGTGAAGCCGAGCGGCTCGCGCGGCAGGACACCGATGGTGACGGCAAGGTCTCCGACACCGAGCGCGCGGCGGCGCAGGCCGAGCGCACCGCGGGCATCCACGCGCGCTTCGATACCGATGGGGACGGCAAGCTGACCGCCGACGAGCTCGCCGGGGCACGCCGGTTCCGTGGCGATGCGACCAAGGCGGACGCCAACGGCGATGGGGTGATCAGCAACGACGAGCTGCAGAAGTCGATGGAAGACAGCCGCGGCGGCCGGCGTGGCCGGCGCCCGGCGCCCGAGTAGGAATTTGTCCCCGGCGATCCACGTTGCTAGGGTCGACCCATGGCCGGATCTTCGCGGTGTGCTGCGGTCTTCGCGTGGGGTCTGCTCGCAGCGTGCTCGGGTGACGATACGCACCACAAGCCGACCCTGCCCCGCACGCCGGATGCAGCAATCGCGACTGGTTCTGGATCCAAATCCGGATCTGGTCCCGCGGACCCGCTGACCCCAGCGCCGCTGCTGGAGTCGATGGCGACGCCGTACTTCGAGACCAGCGATGCGGTGGAAGGCCTGCGCGCGTTTCAGCTCGAGCAGTTCAAGGATGCGCAGGTCGCGTTCGCAAAGGCGCGCGCGACCGCGCAAGGGGCCGATGCCGCGCGCGTCGATCTGATGCTCGGCCTGGTGACCGCACGGCTCGGGGACCATCCCGCCGCCGCGAACTACTTCCTCGCCGCCGAGCCGCAGCTGCCGGTGCTCGCGGACTACATCCACTATCACGCGGCGCGCTCGCTCTACTTCGCGCACGACATGGCGAAGGCCCGCCAGCACGCCGAGGCGGTGCCGAAGGATTCGATCCACGGCGCCGATGCCGAGCTGCTCCTCGGCGACATGCTGCGCGGCACCAACGACCACGCGAAGGTCGTGACGTTCTACAAGGACTACCTGTCGCGCCGTCCGAACGGGCCGCGCAAGAGCGAGTCGCGCTACCGGATCGCCGAGGGGCTCGAAGCACAGCAGGGTGACCTCAAGGAGATCGTCGCGCTGTACCGCCAGATCTGGATCGAGGATCCGCTCGGCGCGTGGGCGAAGCGCTCCGAGGAGCGGCTCAAGGCGATCGCGAGCGCGAGCTACGACACGCTGACCGCCGCCGAGTCCATCACGCGCGGCAAGGTGCTGTTCGATGCGATGCGAAACCCGGAGTCGGAGTCCGCGTTCGACTCCGCGCTCGCCGACAAGGCGATCAGCGCCGCCGACAAGTGCGTCGCCGCGTATCACAAAGCGCAGAGCCGGTTCAAGGCGCGCGATCGTCGAGGAGCCGCGCCGATGTTCGACCTCGCGGCCGAGGCGTGCAAGGTGGCGAAGACGACAGACCTCCACGTCAAGAGCCTCTACCAGGGCGGCCGCTCGTACGCCTGGTACGACCACGAGACGGCGACCAAGCGCTATCAGGAAGCGCAGACGATCGATCCGGCGCACAGCTACTCCGACGACGCGATGCTGCGCGAGGCCGAGGAGTGGGCCTCGCGCAACGACGCCAAGCAGGTCGAGGCCGTGCTCTCCGCCCTGCCGACGAAGTTTCCCAGGGGCGACAACCTCGCGGAGGCGATGTGGCGGCTCGGCTTCAAGGCGTGGAGCGCGAAGCAGTACGACGCGGCGATCAAGTGGTGGACCAAGCAGATCGAGCTGGTGCCGCGCGACGACAACTATTACGGCGAGGGTCAGGCGCAGTACTGGCTCGGGCGCGCGCACCTGGCGAAGGGGAAGAAGACGGACGCGATCGCTGCGTGGCAGCAGTGCGTCCGGACCTATCCTGCCGCGTACTACGCGCTGCTGTCGTTGAACCGGCTGAAAGAGACCGACGCGAAGGCCTACGAGGCGATGGTCGCGGAGATCTCGACCGACCCCAAGGACTTCGATGCCAGGGCGCCGGCGTTCACGTTCAAGCCGCGCATCGAGTACGCGTCGCCCGGGTTCAAGCGCGCGCTCGAGCTCCTCAAGCTCGGGCTCGGTGACAGTGCCGAGGCAGAGCTCCGCAAGCTCGGGCTCGCCGCGCCCGGCGACAAGAAGCGCGTCACCGACGACGATCGGATCGAGAAGCTGTGGGCGATGGTGTTCCTGTTCGACAAGGCCCACAGGTACGAGGCGGCGCACTGGCCCCTCCGCTGGCACATCCTCGATTACCGCACGCAGTGGCCGATCGGCGCGAATCGCGCGCGCTGGTTGATCGGCTATCCGCTCGCGTATCAGGAGCTGCTCGCGCGCCACGCCAAGCTCAACGACGTGCCGTTCGCGATGCAGATCGCGATCGTCCGCGAGGAGAGCGCGTTCGATCCGCTGCTCGAGAGCACCGCGAACGCCGTCGGCCTGACGCAGATGATCCAGGTCACCGCGAAGGACTTCTCGAAGGGCACCGGCATCGATCTTTCGTGCGAGAACCTGCGCGACCCCGAGAAGAACGTGACGATCGGCTCGAAGTTCCTCGGCTACCTCTACAAGACGTTCGACCGGTTCACGACGCTGATCCCGCCCGGCTACAATGGCGGTCCCGGGTATACGAAGCGCGTGCTCAAGGCGCGCGGCACGCTCGACGCCGACGAGTTCATCGAAGCGATCCAGGCCGACGAGGCGCGCAACTACACCAAGCGCGTGGTCGGCACGTACTTCACGTACAGCTGGCTCTACGAGAAGAAGATTCCGGAGATGCCGCTCGCGATCCCGAAGCGTGTCATCCCGAAGTGACTCACTGCTCGATGCAGTAGAGGTGGCCCTCTCCGGTGCACGACACCGCTCCGCGCAGCGAGAACACCAGCTGACACCCGGTGGCCGCTAACACCAGCACGATGGAAACTCGCAAGCCGCTATCTTGGCGGCATGCGTAGCGAGCCATCAAGCCGGATCGTCTCGCCATTGAGGTAGCCGAGCTCGACGATCGACACGACCAGCGAGCCGTACTCCGCCGGATCGCCGAGCCGCTTCGGGAACACGACATCGGCGGCGAGCGCCGCGCGCTTGTCCTCGGGGAGTGCGCCGAGCATTGGCGTGTCGAACAGGCCGGGCGCGATCGTGACGACGCGGATGCCAGCCGGGGCGAGGTCTCGCGCCGCGGGTAGTGTCATGCCGACGACGCCGGCCTTCGACGACGCGTAGGCGATCTGGCCGATCTGGCCGTCGTACGCCGCGACCGAGGCGGTGTTGATGATCACACCGCGCTCACCATCGATCGGGTCTGCTTTCGCGATCGCCGCCGCGGCGAGCCGGAGCACGTTGAACGTGCCGATCAGGTTGACGCCGATCACGGTCTTGAACAGCTCGAGATCGTGCGGCTTGCCGGTCTTGTCGAGCGTGCGCGACGCCCACCCAACGCCGGCGCACGACACCGCGACGCGCAGCGTGCCGAGCTTGCCGGCCTCGGCGATCGCGGCCTCGATCTGCGCGGGCTCGGTGACATCGGCCCTGGCAAACACGCCGCCGACCTCGGCTGCGAGCGCGGCGCCCTTCGCCTCATCGCGGTCGACGATCAGCGCTTTCGCGCCACGCGCGACGAGTGCACGTACGGTGGCCGCGCCGAGTCCCGATGCTCCGCCCGTGACGAGCGCGACACTATTTGCGAGCTTCATGCGCGCAACCTCTCACAGGTTGTCGCAGAGCGTCCCGAGGAACGGGTAGATGCCGAGGTCGGTGAAGATCACGGGCGAGTTGGCGTCGACGTCGAGCGTGATCAGCTCGGTCCGCTTCTCGCCGCGGATCCAGATCATCTTGCTCACATCGGCGCGGCGATCGAGCCGGAGGTCACCGCTCTTGGTCGAGAACACCTCGCCGGCGGTGTCGCTGGCAACATCGGAGAGCGGCAACTGCTTCATCGCGCCCTTGCGCCCCGACCACACACGAAAGCTCTTGCCGCCGTACTGCTTCGAGAGCTTGTCGACGTAGTAGTAGGTACCCGAGTCGTCGCGCGCGAACATGTGCGCCCGCCGGTTCAGGTACTCGGACATCAGTCCCTTGTCGAGCACCGCCTTCGCCTTGTCGCCGGTCAGCTGCGTCAGCTGGACGACGTCCTTGTTGCCGCAGCTCTTGACGAACGAGCCATCGGCATTGCGCGCGACGTAGCCCGGCGTGACACCCGGGATGCGCGGCGCCCAGGTCTGATACGACCAGCCCGGTGGGGCCACGGTCCGTCCGATCACGACCTGCTCGTAGAGCAGCTTGTTGGGCGCGCCGAACCACACCCGTCCGCCCTCGCTCACGTTGTTCACCGTGCGCTCCGGCTTGACCACGAGCAGCTGACCTCCGCTATCGGCGAAGACCAGCAGCTCGTCACGAAACCCCTTGGTGTCGATCGGCTTCGGAGTTGGATCGGCGGCTGCCGGTCCTGCCCCGAGGACCACCAGCGCTGCCACGGCACGTGCAAGGCTCATCAAATCGATTATACGATGCGGCTGGTGGCGAATTCATCGACGCGGCAGGTGGTCGACGTCGGGACCGTGATCGCCGAGACCTATCGGATCGAGGCGCTGATCGGGCGTGGTGGCATGGGCTCGGTGTTTCTCGCCACCCACGCTCGGCTCCCGGGCAAGCAGGTCGCGATCAAGCTGCTGCACGCCGACCTCGACGACACCGACGTGATCGCGCGGTTCAAGCGCGAGGCCGAGATCGCGTCGCGGCTCGGGCATCCGAATATTGTCGGCATTCATGACTTCAACGTGCTCCCCGACGGCACGCCGTACCTGGTGCTCGACTACCTCGACGGCGAGTCGCTGGGCTCGCGGCTGCGCAAGGGGGCGCTCGCGCTCGACGCGATCTTCTCGATCACCCGGCAGGTCGGATCGGCGCTCGCCGCCGCGCACCGCGAAGGCATCGTCCATCGCGATCTGAAGCCCGCGAACATCTTTCTCGTACCGACCGAGGTCGACGGCAAGATCGTCGAGATCGCGAAGGTGCTCGACTTCGGCATCTCGAAGATGCGCGGCTCGACCACGGTCAAGACGCAGGAGTTCACGCTGCTCGGCACGCCGCAGTACATGGCGCCCGAGCAGGCGAAGGGAGAGCACGGGAACATCGACGAGCGCACCGACATCTTCGCGCTCGGCTCGATCGTCTACGAGATGCTCGCCGGTCAGCCCGCGTTCTCGGGAGAGAACATCCCCGTCGTGTGTTTCCGCGTGGTCTACGAGGAGCCACTCTCGCTCGCGGAGGCTGCACCCGCGACGCCACCGAGCGTGATCCAGACGGTCGCGCGTGCGATGTCGAAGGCACCTTCCGAGCGGTTTGCGTCGATCAATCTGTTCGTCGAGCACCTGACCGGCGAGCAGGTGATGCCGTTCGTGTCGCGCGGCGGAATCTCGATCCCACCGCCGAACGAGGCCGCCACCGGCCAGGACGCGTTCGCGCTGACGGTGAGCTCGGGCGACTTCGGGATCGCCGCGTCGACGCCGCCGCCTCGCCTGACGCCAATTCGCACCGTCGAGCCCATCGATCCGCACGACGCGACGAGGGCCTCGATCCCGCCGAGCCCACCCGTGACCGCGCCGCCCGAAACGCGCTCGCGCGGTCCGTTGCTCGTGCTCGTCTTCGCGGGTATCGCGCTCGTGATCTATCTGGTCACGCGCGGCGGTGGATCCACCGTGCCCGATGCGGCGTTCGCGCTCGGCCCGGATGCGGTGATCGAGCAGGCTCTCGAGGCCACGCTGGCTCCCGATGCCGCGGTGATCGTGATCGCGGAGGCCGAGGTGATCGGCGATGCCGCGCCGGTGATCGCCGACGCACCACGCGTGGTCGATGCCGCCGTCCGTGTCGTCGTGCCCGATCCGGGTGACGAGCATGATGAGACCGGACCGTTCGGTGCTGCGGTCACGCAGGTGATTCGCGCGCTCGCGTCGCGCGACTACGATGTCGCCGAGAAGGGCTCCACCGTGATCATCAACTCTGTCGACTCCACGGCCCGGCAGAAGATCCGCGCACGTTCGATCCGCGCGGTCGTTCGCTGTGTCGCGCGCTTCAACGAGGAGCAGGCCGGACTCGATCTCAAGGCGATTCCACTCAGCTACCGCGCGCTCCGCAAGACCGTGCTCGACCAGTGCCACGCCGCCGGCTATCTCGCGTCGACGGAGCAGTGATCAGTGCAACACGACGAGCACGCGACGCAGGACGTCGCCGCGGACCGTCAGATCGACGAGCTTGCTGCCGGACCGGATACGATCGGCGATCTCCATCCCGGCCTCGAGGTCGTTGTCGATCGGATGATCGTCGATCGCGGTGATCCGTTCGCCCTCGTGGAGCCGGACCAACGAGGCCACGGTCGTCGCCGACACGTTCGGCGCGACGTCGATCACCGTCACATTGCTGGTCACCGTCTCGGTCGTCTCGGACGTCTCGGTCGTCTCGGACGTCTCGGTCGTCTCGGTTGGTGGGGTTGGGTCGTGCACGGTGACCTGCTCGGTGCGGACGTCATCGAGTCCGACGAGCAGCACCAGACACGCCCCGAGGAGCCCGATGGTCAGCGAACGAAACACCAGCATGGCTAGCGAGAGCTGCAACCATGCGGCCATGCGGATGGTCGCAGATCCCTCGGGTTAGCGCGCTCGACGCCACGGCGCGCTGCCAGGCTGGCACGACCCAGCCGCGGCGCGTGCCACTACTTCTTGATCTGCTGCGCGAGGTAGTTCTGCTCGCCGACCTGACGGATCAGCTCGAGCTGGGTCTCGAGCCAGTCCGTGTGCTCTTCCTCGGAGACCAGGATCTTGGTCATCAGGTCCTCGCTCGCGTTGTCACCGACCTCGCGAGCCGTCTTGATGCCCTGGTTGAGGAACGCGATCGCCGCGTACTCGGTGTCGCGATCGAGCTCGAGCTGCTCCTTGACGGTCTGGCCGACGCGAAGCTTGTGGTAGCGCTGCAAATTCGGGATGCCGTCGAGGAACAGGATGCGCGTGATCACCAGGTCGGCGTGGCGCATCTCGTCGATCGACTCCTCACGGATCTTGGCCGCGAGCCGGTCATAGCCCCAGTTCTCACACATCTTCGCGTGGATGAAATACTGGTTGATCGCCGTCAGCTCGTTCGTGAGGAGCTGGTTGAGGAGCGAAAGTACTTCTTCATTGCCCTTCATCTCGATAAGTCCTCTCGCGTCGCACAGTTGCGATCAGCGAGATGACTTTATGGAGATGAGATCCGAGGCACAATCTCGCGCGCAAGCATTCGAGCCTCCGCCCTTGGCCGCCAGTCGATCTCGGAGCTCGTCGACACAGGCGCCACAGCCGGTACCTGCCCCGCACTTGCGACCGATTTCCTCGACGCTCTGCGCGCCTTCGTCGATCACCGCGTCGATGTCGCGGTCCGAACGTGGGTAGCAGAGGCAGACCAACACTGAAATTGATAATGCTTTTCAAACCCCGAAACGTCAAGGGGTTCCGCAGAGGCAAAAAACCGCAGTAAGATAGCGGTCTTCCACATGAAGCTCGTGATCACGATCGCACTTCTCGCCGTCGCGGGCTGAGAAAAGACCGATCCAGGCGCTCCCTCGCCGGTACCGACCCCGACCACGCCGGTCACCGCCCGGTGCCAGTGGCGAGCATCTGCCCCGTCCGAAGTGGACCGCGCGCAAGACCGTGACGCAGAACGGCATCACGATCACCACGATCTCGACCACGCAGGTGCTGATGCCGGGGATCCCTCCGGGCACCGTAGGCCGGTTCAGCTGGACCGAAAAGTCGGCGAGCCCTCTTGATTAACAGTCGTTCAGGGAGCGCACAGCGCACCGAACTTCTTGCAGCTGCCCGCCGCTGGATCGTCGCAGTGACGGTGCAGGTTATCGGTCGGATCGAGCATGCACCGTGAGGCGGGGACGCACGCGGCACCCCACGCCTGACACAGACCCTCGTTGCCGTTGGAGCAGGTCTTGTACGAGCGCGAGCTCGCGTCATACATGCAGCCTGCATCCGGCGTGCACGCAGCTCCGAAATGGAAGCAAGTGCCAGCGCCGCCGTTGAGGCAGGTGAAGTACTGACCGACACCGGGATGGTACGCACACGTGAACGTCGGGCAGCCGACGTCCTTGAGCACGACTGGTCCGCCGGTGGTTGTAGGGCCGGTCTTCGTGGCGGAACCCGAGCTCGTGCCCGCGGGCTTCTTGACCTCGGGCGGATTGCCACAAGCTGCCGCCAGAACCAGGGCGATCACGATGCGCACTTCGGCGGTTATAGCGCGGTGGGGTTTCAAATGCCCGGGCTCGGACATTCGGGGTAGCTTGGCCACAGCTCTCGACCGCGTGGCGCACCACGCCGAGATCGACGACAACATGATCCTCTACCAGGCGCTCGTGCTGCATCCCGCCGCGCGACTCGCGGTCGCTCGGCACCCGACCTGCCCACAATACGCCGCGCGATCGAGGATCTGTCCAGCGCCGACGAACGGAGATCGTGGAGATCGTGGAGATCGTGGAGATCGTGGAGATCGTGGAGATCGTGGAGATCGTGGAGATCGTGGAGATCGTGGAGATCGTGGAGATCGTGGAGATCGTGGGGATCGTGGAGATCGTGGAGATCGTGGAGATCGTCGAGATCGTGGGGAATCACCACGGCGTGCTGGAAACCACCACACAATCTGGCGCTTCTGCCCGGTACGGGCATTGCTCGAAGTCCCCGCATGCGCCTGTCCTTCATCGCCCTCCTCGGCTTGACCGCCTGCGGCACTGACGACGACATCCCACCCACACCCACGGGGCAGGTGACCTGGTACCAGAACGTCGCTCCGATTTTGAGCGAGCACTGCATGAGCTGTCATACCGACGGCGGCATCGCCCCGTTCTCGCTGACCGAGTACGAGAGCGCTGTGGAGATGTCGAGCTTCGCGCTCGACGCGATCGATCGCGGGATCATGCCGCCGTTCGATGCGCGCGAGGAAGCCGACTGCACGCCGCGGTTCGGCTGGGTCGATGATCCCAGGCTGTCGACGACCGATAAAGCAACGCTGCAGAAGTGGGTCGAGCAAGGGCACCCGCTCGGCGAGGTGGCGGAGATTCCCGGGAGGCCGGCGGTTGACCTCGCGAATCCGAGCATCCGGCTGACGCCGACCGAGGGCTTCGCGACCGCCGGTGATCGCGATCAGTTCATCTGCTACGTGCTCGATCCGGGCAACACGCAGATCGAGTGGCTCACCGGACTTCAGGTCTCGCCGGATCTCGCCGAGGTCGTGCATCACGCGGTGATCACCGAGGTCGCACCCGGCGTGGCGCAGGACGAGCTCGTGCAGCGTGCGGGTGGCATCGGCAAGCCGTTCGATTGCGGCACGGCGAGCACGCCGTCGGACTTCGTCGTCCACATCTGGACGCCGGGTAACCAGCCGTTGTCGACGACGGATGACATCGCGGTGCCGATCGTCGCCGGCGCGAAGCTGGTGATGCAGATCCACTATCACCCCGCGGGCCTCGTCCACGCGCCCGACAAGACGGCGATCGATCTCCGATTCTCGGAGACCTGGCCGACGCGGATGTACTTCGTGACCGCGTTGGGAAACTCCGAGCAGGCGCCGGAGCTCCTCGCGGGTCCGGGTGACATCGGCGGTCAGGCGCAGTTCATGATCCCGAAGAACGTCGCGGACCACCAGGAGCACATGCGCGTCGCGATCCCCGACCTCGGAGATCTGACCGACGTCCGCCTGTTCTCGGCGAACCCGCACATGCACTACGTCGGGACGCACATCTCGAGCACGATCGAGCGCCCGACCGCGCGCGGGACCGATCCGCAGACCGAGTGCCTCGCGAACGGCGGCTGGAACTTCGACTGGCAGCGCACCTATCAGTACGACGCGCCGCTCGACAAGCTGCCGAGCATCCAGGCCGGCGACATCGTCGACATCAAGTGCACGTGGAACAACACGATCGAGAACCCGTTCGTCCAGCGCATGCTCGCGGACGCCGGGCTGTCGCAACCGATCGACATCACGCTCGGCGAGCAGACGACGAACGAGATGTGCCTCGAGATCTTCGGCCTCTCGATCCCGGCGCCGGCACCGCCCGCGAAGAGCTCGCCCCGTCCGGCGACCATCGAGTTCCCCGCGGCGCTCGCACAGATGCGCGTGAACCCGACGATGCTGCAGTGATCTGCTAGTTACCGCATCGCGAGGAGCACGCGGATCATCGTCGCGAGCTCCTTGGCAACGATCGAGAGCTTCGGGCTCGATACTCCCGTGTGGCCGTACATGCCGGTGACGTGGACGCGCGCGGTGGGCAACTGTCTGCCGAGCATGTGGGAATGCTCGAACGGGATGACGTCGTCATCGACGCCGTGGACGAGATCGACGCGGCAGCGAATGCGCGGCAGATAGGGACGCGGATCGAGATCGCGATCGTCGAACCGCTCGAGAGCTTCGAGCGCGAGGGGCGCTGCACCGGGTCTGGCGCCGGTGCCGATCAGGAAAAGATCTCGCACGGCTTCAGGGACGCTCGATGCGATGCGCTCGGCGAACGGCACGAACGCGGTGCCGAGCTTGAGCTCGGGCTTGCCCCAGGTGGCCTCGACGTAGCGCCGCCAGCCCTCGATCGTTGCTGTGCGATCGGCGCACTCGATCAGGTGCATCAGGTTCATCAGCACGACGGGCTGGTTGAGTGGATCGCGCGCCGCGCCCGTCAGACAGAACTTCATCATCTCCCGGAAATCGGCGTAGGGCCCGAACATCACCAGCCGCTCGATCTTCTCGGGATGCTCGGCCGCCGCCATGAACGCGAGCAGCGAGCCGAACGAGATCGAGAACACGACGGGCTTCTGATCGGTCCACCGCGGCAGCGCCTCGAGCACGCGCGTGAACTCTGTCTTGGCCTGGGCGTTCGGGGTGAGCGCGAGGTACGCGGGGATGTCCGGCGCGATCACGAGGTGGCCGGCGCACGCGAGGATCCGGCAGAACCGATCCATGCGTGGGTCGTCGGCACCCGCGTAGTGCAGCCCGGGGGCGATCAGGAAACATCTGCGCGTCCGCCCAGGCGGGTGGAACAAGCGCACGCGCATGTCGTCGACGCGGTCGTCGGTCGTTGCGACGATCGGCGCACGCGTGGCATCCGCCCACGGGCCTAACCATCGTGCGAGGGTGAGCGTCGTTTTCACGCAGGGATTGTACTGACGCGTTGCGACAGACG
>Ga0105049_10001869_pt1 | contig 24930 bp, 20 predicted proteins | sample MAT06_FD_78087 | JGI IMG/M metagenome (GOLD analysis project Ga0105049, IMG submission 78087) | Freshwater microbial communities from Lake Fryxell liftoff mats and glacier meltwater in Antarctica - MAT-06 | ecosystem: Environmental > Aquatic > Freshwater > Ice > Liftoff microbial mat | place...
CGTTGCTTCGTTGCTTCGTTGCTTCGCTGCTTCGTTGCTTGATGCTCCGACTCCTCACGGACCCAGTCCTTTCCGGTTTCGGTGCGCTTGCGCGCCTTGCCCGCGACTCGCTCGCTTCAACGCAGGCTCAACTTCTCGTGCGCTGACTTTTCACACAGGCATGAACCCGGCGCGATCGCCACACCTGTGAAACTTCCCCTCACGCGAGCATTGCCGTGCTGTCAATCCGCCATCTTTCAAAAACCTATCCCAACGGGATGCTTGCACTCGACGATATTTCGCTGGATATGCCAGCTGGAATGTTTGGTTTGCTTGGACCCAATGGAGCGGGCAAATCATCGCTGATGCGCACCATTGCGACGTTGCAGCTCCCCGATTCGGGTACGCTGAATTTCGATGGGATTGATATCGTCGCCGAGCCGGATCGCATTCGCCGCGCGCTGGGTTATCTGCCGCAGGATTTTGGCGTCTATCCCAAAGTCAGCGCGCTGGATTTGCTCGATCACTTTGCCGTGTTGAAAGGCTATTCGAAGGCGTCCGAGCGCAAGACGGTCGTTGAGGCGCTCCTCGCGCAGGTGAACTTGTGGGACGCGCGCAAGCGTGCAGTCGCCAGCTACTCAGGCGGCATGCGCCAGCGTTTTGGGATTGCGCAAGCGCTGCTCGGCGATCCGCGCTTAATCATTGTCGATGAGCCGACAGCCGGTCTCGACCCCGAGGAGCGCAATCGATTTTTGAATTTGCTTGCCAGCATTGGCGCCGATAAATTGGTGATTCTGTCCACGCATATCGTCGAGGACGTGACCGATTTGTGCCCGCAGATGGCGGTTATCGCCAAGGGTCGCGTGGTCCTGCGCGGCAAGCCTAACGATGCGATCGCGGCGCTGCAGGCGAAGGTCTGGCGGCGCACGCTCAAGCGCGATGAACTCAGTTTAATCAAAGCCCAGCATCAAGTTTTATCCGAGCGCTTTGTCGGCGGTCAGCCGGTCGTGCATATTTTTGCCGAGGAGAATCCAGGCGATGGATTTGAGCCGGTCGCACGGGGTCTCGAAGACGTCTATTTCCACAAATTGCGTGCGGCTTGAAGGAGCGCGCCATGATTTTTGAGTTCTTCAAGTTCGAACTTAAGTTGCAGCGTCGTCAGGCGCTGTACTGGATCACCCTGGCCGCGATGGCGCTAATCGCCTTTGGCGCAGCAACCAGCGATGCCATTACCCTGGGCGGGGCGGTCGGCAATGTGTTGCGCAACGCGCCGCTGGTGACCATCAATTGGTTTGCAGTGCTGAGCCTGATTGGGATGTTTTTAATCGTCACCTTCATTGCATCGCCGCTGCTGCGCGATGCGGAAGTGGGCAGCGCCGAGATGCTCTTTTCAAAACCCTTTCGGCCCGGCCAACTGGTGTTGGGGCGTTTTGCTGCGGGCGTGCTGATGTCACTCGGCATTTACGCCGCCGCCGGGCTCGCAATTTTCATCGGCACCTTTATGCCGTGGCTTGACCAAGCGCGAGTGGGGCCTGCGCGCCTGGACGCGTATCTCTACGGCTTGCTGGTGTTTTCGCTGCCCAACACGCTGCTGGTCGGCGCTATCCTGGCCGCGCTGGCGGTGCGCTTTCGCTCAATGATGGCGGTGTATGTCGGGGTTTTGGCGGTACTGGTTGGCTATATCGTGGCCGGCACATTTTTGCGCGAGCTCGATACCGAATGGATCGTCGCGCTCAGCGATCCGTTTGGCATCCGCGCAATGGGCACGGTGACGCGCTATTGGAGCGCAGTCGAGCGCAACAGTGAGCTGCCCAGCTTGATCGGCTATCTCGGTATGAACCGACTCGTGTGGCTGTCGATTTCGCTTGCGCTGCTGGCCTATGCAGTACACGCCTACAGCCCGCTGGCTAAGTCTGCGCAGAAAGCACCTAGGCCTGAGCCTGGCGAGTCCGCGCCCGTCGTTCAACCTCAGTCGCCCATTCCCAAGCCGTCGGCGGGTTCTGGCCACTTTGCCGCGTATTTTTCTAGCTTCAAGCTGCACACGCGATGGATCCTGTTTGGCGTGCCGTTTATCGTCATGCTGCTGTTTGGTATGACTAACTTTTTCGCCGGCGCGAGCAGCGTCTCGGACATCTACGGAACCAAGGTCTACCCGGTCAGCTACTTAATGGTCGACGCTATCCAGGGCTCGATGCAGTGGCTGCTGGTGATCATCGTGACCTTCTACGCAGGCGAGCTGGTGTGGCGCGAGCGCAGCGCCAAAATGCACGAAATAGTCGACGCCAGCCCGATCGCAAACTGGGTGCCTCTGCTGGCAAAAACCAGCGCTTTGCTGATGGTAATCGGGGTGTTTTGCTTGGCCTCGATCACCACCGCGATCGTGTTTCAGTTGCTCAAAGGCTACGTGCCCAGCGATTTTGCCGTGTACTTCAGCGGCGTCGCACTGAACTCGCTGTACTTCATCGTGCTGGCGCTGACTGCGATTGCGCTCCAGGTCATTACCGGCAATAAGTTCTTAGGGTTCGGTCTGGTAATTGGCATTCTGATCGCGCAAATCGCGACCTCGGCGCTGAATCTGAGTTTCACCACAGTGCTCGCCCGCGACGGCTTTCGCAACGCCCAGCAGTCCACGCAAGTGGTTGAAAATGGGACGTTTTTCAACAACTCCAGCGCGTTCCCAAGCTTTGGCTACCAGTCTGCTTACGAGCTGCAAGACCGCAACGAAAGACGTAAACGCGGCCTAGGCGAACCTCGGCGCATGCCGCTTTTGGAAGATCAGGACGCGCGTGCGAATACCTACATTGCCAATGACGCGGACTGGATCGATTTCGAGACGATTGTGAGCACCGATGTAGATCAAATCGCCCTCTCGCCGGGCTATTTGGTGCGCGAGTGGATCGATCAGGGCCGACGCTATTTTCACTACAAAATGGACTCGCCGATGCTGCCGTTTTTCGCGTATTTGTCGGCGCGTTGGACGGTCAGCAAGGGCGAGTGGCAAGGGTTGCCGATTGAGGTTTACCACGACCCCAAGCACGGCAAAAACGTGCAGCGCATGATTGAGAGCGTGCAGGACAGCCTGGACTACTTCACCAAGCATTTTTCGTCCTATCAGCATCGTCAGGTGCGGATTATTGAGTTCCCGCGCTACGCCACGTTTGCGCAATCTTTCGCCAACACCATCCCGTATTCGGAGTCGATTGGCTTTATCGCCAACCTCACCGACAAGCAAGCCATCGACTATGTCTACTACATCACCGCCCATGAAGTGGCGCACCAGTGGTGGGCGCATCAGGTGATTGGAGCCAACATGCAGGGCTCGACCATGCTGTCGGAATCGCTCGCGCAATACTCGAGCTTGATGGTGATGGAGAAGAAATACGGCCCCGACCAGATGCGCAAGTTTTTGCGCTATGAACTCGACAGCTATCTGCGCGGACGCGCAACCGAGGCGCTCGAAGAACTGCCGCTATATCGCGTTGAAAACCAGCCCTACGTGCACTACCGCAAAGGCGCGCTGGTGTTTTACCGGCTAAAAGACGAAATCGGCGAAACCGCGCTCAACGCAGCGCTCGCGGAGTTCATCAGGAAAGTGGCGTACCAAAGCGCGCCGTACACCACTTCGAGCGAGCTGATCGAGACGATTCGCGCCCATGCGCCGGCTGATAAACAGCAGTTGATCACCGATCTATTTGAAAAGATTGCGTTTTATGACAACCGCGTGGAAACAGCGACCGTGTCCAAGCGCGACGACGGGCGCTTTGATGTGCGTTTGAATCTTAAAGCCGCCAAGCTCTACATGGGCGGCAAAGGCGCCGAGACCCAGGCGCCGATCGACGACGACATCGATATCGGCGTGTTTTCCGGCGATGGCTTGACCCAAAAAACGCTGTACTTGCGCAAGCACCGAATCACCACTGCCAACCCGCAAATCAATCTGGTGGTCGACAGTCTGCCAAGCGAGGTGGGCATTGATCCATTCAATAAACTCATCGACCGCGTGAGCCGCGATAACCGCAAAAAAGTGACCTTGTAGCGTTACTTTTTCTCAATTACCACCGCGTCTTGCCCGATCCAAAAACACGTCTCGGTGTGAGCGCTCGGCGCCACACCGAGCGCATCCAGGCACGCCTGCTGAACATACGCACGCGAGGTGTAGGTGGTGCCGTATTGGGTCGGATCGAGGTAAGTCGATTCGCTAGCGCCGAAAAACAGTGTGCCGTTTGCGCCCAGGGTCGCGCCGGGTGGCTTATCGCAGTGCTCGCTATGCACCGAGAAAATCAGCGCGCCGCCGGGCGCGGTTGCTGCATACAGCGCGCGCAACCACGGCGTCCACTGCGCGGGTGGCACATGGGTCAGCAATGACAGCACAAACACCAAATCGAACGTCCGTGGCCAGACGATTTGCCTCGGGTCGAGATGAGCGGCAAAGCCCTGCACGCCGAAGCGCGACTGCGCGAACTCAAGCGCGCCGGGCATCACATCGCTAACCCACAGCCGTTGCGGCAACTGCGCGCTTAAGTGGCGGGTAAATCGTCCGTAGCCGCTGGCAAACTCGAGCACCGCTGCATGCTCTTGCAGCGGCCGCTTTAGCCGATCGAGCAGCAGCACCAGCTCGCTTAACGTGCGCCAGCCGTCGGCCAAATAGTCGCGCGGTGGATTCAAAGAGGTGGGATGGTTGGCAAAAAACTGGAAAATTTCATCGCGCTCGTCGATCTCGCAATTGACCCGCATCCAGCGCGCAAAGCTTAAGCCGACACGCTCGCGTTCAATGAAATTGTGCAGCTGAAGGTCGGCCGGATGCTGCGATTGATACGCGAGCAATTCGGCATCGGCGAGCGTCGAAAACGAAGGAGAAAGACTCATCTGGGCGCAAGCATAACCACCCGAGGGACGCTAGCGTTTGCAACTTCCACAAAATCCGGCTATTTGTTGCATCGCAACAGCCACTAACTGCGGGATAGCAATGTCGGAACTTAAGCCTACGGGCGCAGAAATACTCGTGCGCGCACTGCGCGATCAAGGCGTCAAACACATCTTTGGTTATCCGGGCGGCGCGGTGTTACCAATCTACGATGCGCTTTTTAACCAGGACGCCATCGAACATATTCTGGTGCGCCACGAGCAGGGCGCCGCGCACGCGGCTGAAGGCTACGCGCGCTCGACCGGACAAGTGGGCGTGCTATTAGTGACCTCCGGCCCCGGCGCTACCAACGCCGTTACCGGTCTCACTGATGCAATGCTCGATTCAATTCCGCTGGTCGCAATCACCGGACAGGTGCCCACGCATTTGATTGGCTCGGATGCGTTTCAGGAATGCGACACCGTCGGCATCACGCGCGCCTGCACCAAGCACAACTATCTCGTAAAAAACATCGACGACCTCGCGCGCATCGTGCACGAAGCGTTTTACATCGCGCGCACCGGGCGGCCTGGTCCGGTGGTCATCGACATCCCCAAAGATGTGCAATTCAAACGCGGCAACTACGTCGGCCCGTCTGACATTCCACACCGAAACTACCGCCCGCAAACGCGCGGTGATCGCGGCGCTATCGAGCGCGCGGTCGCGCTGATGGCGCAGGCCAAACGCCCGGTTTTCTATACCGGCGGCGGCGTGATTAACTCCGGCAAGCGCGCATCGACGCTGCTGCGCGAACTAGCCCGTTTGACCGGGTTTCCGGTCACCTCAACGCTGATGGGCTTGGGCGCGTATCCGGCGAGCGACGCGCAGTGGCTTGGCATGCTCGGCATGCACGGCACCTATGAGGCCAATTTGTGCATGAATCGCTGCGATGTGATGGTCAACGTCGGCGCGCGTTTCGATGATCGCGTGACCGGTAGGCTGGACGCCTTCTCGCCTGGTTCAAAGAAAATCCATATCGATATTGACCCGTCGTCGATCAACAAAAACGTCCGCGTCGACGTGCCAATTGTCGGCGACTGCGCCGAAGTGCTGGCGGAAATGATCGAGATCTGGAAGGACAAGCACTCAGCAATCGAACCCGACAAGTTAAGCGCGTGGTGGACCCAAATCGGCCAGTGGCGTGCGCGAAAGTCACTGTCGTACACGCACTCGACCGAGACGATCAAGCCGCAATATGCGGTTGAGCGCCTCTATCAGATGACCCGTTCGCGAAAAACCTTCATCACGACGGAAGTGGGTCAGCACCAGATGTGGGCCGCGCAGCACTTTCACTTTGAAGAACCCAACCACTGGATGACCTCCGGCGGCTTGGGCACGATGGGTTACGGGCTGCCCGCAGCGGTCGGCGTGCAAGTGGCGCACCCTGACGCGCTGGTGATTGACATCGCCGGCGAAGCGTCGATCCAGATGACGATGCAGGAAATTTCAACCGCCATCCAGTACCGCCTGCCGATCAAGATTTTTATCTTGAACAACGAGTACATGGGCATGGTGCGCCAATGGCAGCAGCTGCTCCACGGCGGCCGCTACTCGCATTCGTACTCTGAGGCGCTGCCCGATTTCGTCAAGCTCGCTGAAGCCTACGGCGCCAAAGGCATTCGCGCGACGACACCTGCTGAACTTGATGCAGCCATCCAGGCAATGCTCGATGAGCCCGGTCCGGTGATTTTTGACTGCGTGGTCGACAAGCTCGAAAACTGCTTGCCAATGATCCCCTCAGGAGCCGCGCACGACGAGATGATTCTGCCCGACGCGTCCGAAGCGGTTGGGGTTAGTGAACTAGGCAAGATGTTAGTTTAAGCCGATTTGCAAAACCTACTGCGCGAGCCGATGGCGGCGTTGCTGCGTGCTCGGAATCCTCACGGACTGAATGTCCGCTGCGGTTCCTGCGCGCGGTGCGCCTTGCTCCCGACTCGCTCGCTTAAAGTTTTTCAAACCGCCCTTTTAGGACAACAAAAAAGATGACCACTCAACTCCCCGCCTCAGCCTATTTTTTGGTCGACAGTAAGCCGCGCGAAACGCGCACCACGCTTTCTATTTTGGTCGACAACGAAGTGGGTGCATTGGCCCGCGTCGTTGGCCTGTTCTCGGCGCGCGGTTACAACATTGAATCGCTGACCGTGGGCGAAACTGACCACCAAAAGCACACCTCGCGCATCACTATCGTCACCTCCGGCACGCCTGAGGTGATCACGCAGATCAAGTCGCAGCTGCTGCGCTTGGTGCCGGTGCATCGCGTGCTCGATCTCGGCTTGGAAAAACCCGGTATTGAGCGCGAAATGGCATTGGTGAAAGTAGCCGGCGCCGGCGACAAGCGCGTGGAAGCGCTGCGCCTTTCGGAAGCTTTCCGGGCGCGCGTGATCGACACCACGCACACTAGTTTTGTGTTCGAACTGACCGGCACGTCGGCCAAAATCGACGCCTTTGTCGACCTGATGATTCCGCTCGGTTTGATCGAGCTCAGCCGCACTGGAATCGTGGCGATCAGCCGTGGCGCTGAAGCAATGTGATCGACCCGGCGCTGCAAACCCTGTGCTTGCCGTTCGAGTATGGATCTCTTAAACGGCCACAGGGCGATACGCTTTTTTTGCGCGCGCGGATGGGGCTGGCTCTGCACGGCTTTGATCCCGCGCATTTACTTTGGGAACAAAGCTTTCGGCCGCTCGCCGCTGAACTCGAGCGATTTTGTGCGCCCCGTGCTTTCGATCCGGACGCCAGGTTTGCGCTGGTCATGGCCCTGCCACCGCGCCAGCGAGAAGAGTCGCGAGCGCTGATTGCGCGCGCCTTGCAGCACGTCGCCCCCGGCGGCACGCTGCTTTTGAGCGCGCTGAACGATGAAGGCGCGCGCTCGGTAGAAGCCGACCTGCGCAAACTCACAAACAATGTCGAGGTGATTTCGAAAAATCACTGTCGCGTGGTTTGGGCAAAACCGACTGTCATCGACACGGCACTGCTTTTGAACTGGCTTGAGCTCGACGCGCCGCGCCCGATTTTGGAAGGGCGCTTGATGAGCCGTCCGGGGCTGTTTGCGTGGGATCGTATCGATGCCGCCTCGCAGCTGCTGGTTGATCACCTGCCGCCCGATTTGCACGGCGACATTGCTGACCTTGGCGCGGGTAGCGGCTTTATCGCCAAAGAGATTCTGGCGCGCTATCCATCGGTCACGCGCCTGGATTTATACGAAGCCGAGCAGCGCGCTTTAGATTTGGCGCGACTGAACCTAAAAGACGATCCGCGCGCGCAATTTTTTTGGACAGATGTGAGCTGGGGGCTTGAGGCCAGCTACGATGCAATCGTCAGCAACCCACCGTTCCATTTGGGGCGCGCCGATTCACCAGCCTTGGGCTTAAGCTTTATTGAAGTCTGCGCGCAGGCGCTGAAAACCGGCGGCAAGCTGTACTTGGTCGCAAACCGCCACCTGCCTTACGAAAGCGCCTTTCGCTCATTTTCAGCCCACACGATCATTCATCAAGCGCACGGCTACAAAGTAATTCGAGCGCTCAAATGAAGTGGATCAAGACCATCGCCAACCTGGGCTACGGCAGCCGCAAGCTGGTCGAGAAGCTGCTGCACGACGGGCATATCACCGACTCCAACGGCGAGCCGATCAACGATGCGAGCAAGCTTGAGTTTGGTGAGATTCGGATCGACGGCAAGCCGTTGGATCCGGCGTTTGGCTCGGTGCTGATGCTGCACAAACCGGTTGGCTTTACCTGCTCGACGCGTGATCACGGTGCGCTGGTTTATGACCTGCTGCCGCCGCGATTGCGCACGCGCAAGCCGCTGATGTCAACGATTGGACGGCTTGATCGCGACACCTCTGGCCTGCTGCTGCTCACCGACGACGGCGCGCTGCTGCATCGCATTACCTCGCCTAGACACGCCACGCCGAAGATCTACGAGGTGAGCCTTGATCGCGATTTGCGCGGCGATGAAGTGGAGCTGTTCGCCAGCGGCAAGATGCTGCTGGAAGACGAGCCGCTTGCCCTCAAGCCGGCGCACTTGCAGCTGCTCGACGCGCGCCGCGCGCGCCTGACCTTGACAGAAGGTCGCTACCACCAAGTGCGGCGCATGTTCGCGGCGGTTGGCAATCACGTGCTGGCGCTGCATCGATCGCAAGTAGGCGAGCTGACTTTGCAAGGTCTGGCGCCGCGTGAATGGCGGGTTTTAGACGAGCAGGAACTGCACCTTTTGAACCAGCGTCAAGATTCAATAAAAACGCTGGCAGATCGCTGAAGCCATGGCTATACTCCGCGTCCCCAATGTGCCGGGATGGCGGAACTGGTAGACGCGCCGGACTCAAAATCCGGTTCTGGTGACAGAGTGTCGGTTCGATTCCGACTCTCGGCATGTCCTTCCGGGCGCAACGCGCCCGCACTGAAAAGCCCGACTCATCATGCAGTTCGGGTCGGCTGGATTCCTTAGCCAAACCCTAGAACCACTACTGACCAACTAGGTCACGGGCTACACGGAAACCCGTTCGCGGCGAGCGCGTTAGTGGCTTGGATTGCGCGCGATAGGCCGAGCGCACATCAAGCGGCGCTGAGCCCCACGAGCCGCCGCGCACGACGCGCAGCGCGCACCCCGGATTGACCCATGCGCTGCCATCTAGCGGCGCGCGCACGTAGGAATCGTGCCAGCAATCTTCCACCCATTCCGACACATTGCCCGCCATATCTTTCAGGCCGAACGGATTGGAGGTGAACTGCGCGACCGGCGCCGGGCCCCAATAACCATCGCCGTAAGTCGAGAACGACTGCTCCCACACTCGCCGAAAACGCGAACGATCTTTTTCGCCGGTTAGATTTTCAAGGAGGCCATTGGGTGAATCTTCGCCCCACCAAAAACGCCCACTGGAACCTGCGCGCAGCGCATATTCAAACTCCGCTTCGCTCGGCAGCCGATAGCTCTGTCCGGTCACTTGCCGCAACCACGCGGCATAGGCACGAGCGTCGGGGTGTGCTAGGTGCAATACAGGTGCATTGGCGGCGGCCTGCTTACCGACAAAGTCCTGGCGCCAATGAACGCCTTTGCGCACCACCATGCGCCCACCCCGCTCGTCATAGAGCGCGCTCGATTTTTCACTTTCGGCCACAGTGATGTAGCCGGTTATTTGTACAAACCGCGCAAATTGCGCGACGCTGGTTTCGTGTTGGGCCAACGCAAAACCACGCGCAAATTCAATCTCATGCGCAGGGCCTTCGTTGATGCGACGGCCCTTTTCATTTTCAGCCGAGCCCATCATGAAACGACCGGTCGGAATCACCACCATCGCCGGGCCTTTTTCGCCTGCGGTAGTGATCAAATCGTGGATCACATCGCCGGGTTTAAAGCGCGAAAACTGCAACACGCGCGCAACCTCCGCGCGCAACGCCCGCGTCTCTGCGCGCGGGGCGCCAAGCGCTTCCGCACGCTCGATGCTGTCTTGCGCAAGCGCGCCCTGCGCCATCTGAATTGCGGCGCTTGCCTGCTCAAGCATGGCCTGCTGGCGTGAGGTTCGCGCGGTATCGATATCGGCCAGCGCACGCGTGCGCGCGTCGGATGATTTCAGCACGCGCGCGGCAATCGCCAGCTGCTCGGCTGAATCGTCAAAGCGACCTTTTTGCGCCGCAGCAAGCGCCGCTTGCAAATAGGGCGCCTCGACCGCGCTCAGGCCATTTTTGGCCTCGCGATTGTCCGCATCCATTTCTAACACGCGGCGATAAATGCTCACCGCGCTCAGGCGTTTGGGCTTGAGCTGACGCCCATCGCGAATCGCAGATTGCGCTTGCACCAGCAGGTCTTCAATTTCTCGCAGCAGCTCTAAATGACCGCGCAGCGAGGTCACGCCCTCTGATTCCGGGGCCAAGGCTTGCAGCAATGGCATCAGCTCGAATACTTCAAACTCACGGCCCTCAGTGAGCGCGCTGCGCGCTTGATCGGTGAGCAGCTCAACGATTGAATCGATCCCGCGAATGGCGTCGGCGTTGTCGGCTTGAGCGCTCAGAATAGCGCGGTAGATTTCAAGCGCGTTGCGACCCGGCGGCGCCAGCAAGCGGCCTTCTTTGAGGTGCGCTTGGGCGTCTTTTAATGCGCGCTTTAAGTCCTTCACCGGGCTCGATTCAGGCAGCGCCATCGCCGGCACAATTGCGCTGGCTGGACGCTTGGCAGCCACACTGGTCGAGATCGAGGCGGGATCGTCAAGCTCCGCTTCCTCGACATCACTGTGCGCAATGCCTCTTTCGGCAATGAGCCTTGCCTCAACGACGGGATCCACTGATTGCGGCACCTGCGCGCGCCGATGCACCAGCCAAACGACGGTCAGCGCAAGAATCAGCATGCCGCCCAACAGCACGTGGCGACGCAAGGCGCGGTTGCTGTAGGCAATCTTAGTGGGCGGTCGGGAACTCGACATGCGGGTTAAGCTTGGGGGATTCCACTATCGCGTGAATAAGCAAGCGTGCAATTTACCATCGTTGAGCAACAGCACCTAGGCGAGCTTCATCATGCCCTCGCGCCGGGCACGCAGGTGGCGCTGGATACCGAATTTGTCCGGCGCCGCACCTTTTACCCCGAATTGGGCTTGATCCAGCTCAAAATCGACTCGCGCATTTGGTTAATCGATCCCTTGCAGGCGTTTTCACAGGACGCACTCAAAGCCGCGCTCGCGCATACTTATTGGGTTCTGCATTCGGGCTCGGAAGATTTTGAAGTGCTGCTGACCGCTGGCGTGCCCGCGCCGCCGGCGGTGTTTGATACGCAGCTCGCGGCCGCGTTTTGTGGCCGCGGCGGCCAGCTCAGCTATCAAGCCTTGTGCGCAAGCTGTTTGGGCTTCGATTTAGCCAAGGACGAAACACAGTCCGATTGGCTCAAGCGGCCGCTCAGCGAGCAGCAGTTGCGCTACGCAGCCGCTGATGTCGAACACTTGCTCGACCTGCAGAAGCTGCTCACCAACGAGCTCACTCAAACCGGGCGCTTGGGCTGGTTTCAAACCGAACAAGCCGCGCGTTTGAGAGCGCTTGGCGCACCGCATGACGCAAAAGATGAGCTCAAGCGCTATCGCCAGGCGGTGAAATTAAAACCCGTCCAGCAGCAGCGCCTGCTGCGCCTGATCGAGTGGCGCGAGCTGCAAGCACGCGAGCGCAATCTGCCGCGTGCCTGGGTGCTTGAGCACAACGCGCTGATCGACTGGGCCGAACGACCGCCGCGCGATCTGGGCCAGCTGGGCCGCTCTATCAGCGATCGAAACTTTGTCGCGCGGCGCGAGGCAGCGGCACTGTTTGCGCTGCTGCACGCTGATCCTGAGGACGCAAGCCCGGTCATCGTCGCGCTGAGTCCAACCCAAAACGATGCGCTGGCGCAGATCAAGAAGATTGCCACCGCTAAGTCAGAAGCCTTGAACTTGCCGCTAGAACTGCTGGCGCCGCGCAAATTACTTGAACGCTACGTAATCGGTGATTCGACCGGTATGGGCGAATGGCGTCGGGATGTATTGGGGCTTTGAATGAACGCCATTGCACGCTTAAATGCGGTAAAGCACGTTGCGCTGATCGGCGGCTCTGATCGCGCAGGCTCGGAAGCTGCGGCAATCACCGCAAACGTTTTTGCAGGCAATGTGTCTACGGATCGCGAGCCGCTGCGTATCTCGATCGTCAACCCGCGCCACGATAGCGTCGCGGAGCAGCCTTGCCTGCTGCGCATTGCACAAATTACCGGCATACCCGATCTGGCTTTGATTCTCGCGCCGTGGGCCGAAGTGCCGTCGATCATCGACCAGCTGGCAAGACTTGGCTGTCGGCTCGCGGTGATATTAAGTCGGCCGCGACCGTCGTTTTTCAGCCCCAGTGATGATCCACGCGGCGTTCGCCTGTTGAAGTCACGTGCGCAAGCGGCAAAAATTCGCGTGCTTGGGCCGGCGGTGGCGGGCTTGATCGTGCCGCATTTGGGTCTCAATGCCAGCCGCGTCGAGCACGCACTCGAGCCCGGCTCAGTGGCGCTGCTTACCGCGAATCACAGCCTGTTTCACTTAAGCCTCGACCACGCCCAGCGCCTCCGACGCGGGTTTTCGCTGGCGCTAGATGTCGGCGGCGGGCTCGATTTAGGCTGGGCCGATGCAATTGATTTACTTGCCCAGCACGAGCCCACGCGCGCCCTGATGCTGGCATCGGCGTGCATGCGCGTGGATCGCGCGGGGCTTTCGGCGTTGCGCGCGTTTGCCACACGCAAACCGGTGCTGGTATTGAACACGAGCACCTCTAGGGCTCATGTAAGCAACTTGCAACAGGCCACTTTTGACCGACTTGGCATTCCCAGCACACTTGCGTTTGCGGAGTGGATCGAATTTCAACCGAATCCACCGGTTGAAGATCCAACGCAACTCACTATTCTGAGCAATTCAAATGCCTTAGCCGCGCTGTGTGAGGTGCCGCAGGCGGTGCTTGAGTCAGCGATTGTCACCGATGCGCCGGGCGCCCGGCAATTGCTCGACTGGCTCGAGCCGGCTCAAACCAGGTCCGCGGTGCCTACCCTGGTCATCATTGATCCATCGATTGAGCCGGATCGGGCTGCATTGGAGGCGCGCTTGATCGAACTAGGCCGCGCCGGACTGGGCGCATTGGCTTGGTGTGGAGTGGGTGAGGATGCCGCGCGGCAGCGTTTGCGCGAGCACGGCATCGCGGTGTTCGCCGATCCGCAGGCGGCGCTTAAATCACTCAAAATCCGCGCATTAAGCGCTGCCCTGCGCACTGATGCGCGCGTGACGCCGCCGCCACTGCGTCCCAGCCTGCCGTGGGCGATCAAGCGTTTAAGCTTTGGCTCCACGCGCGCGGGTCGGGTTGCTGAGCGTGATTTGCGCCAAGCGTTGGCTGAGCTCAACATCAGCCTGCTCGATGAGACGACCGCAGACGGACTTGCGCTGGATGTCCAGTGGCACGCCGACCCTGAATTCGGGCCGTGGTTGCAACTCAGCTTGGGGACGATCGTGCGCGTGGCGCCGCTGCCGCTTGATTTGAAGGCGATTGAGGCGCTCTTATCTGCGCTGACCGCCAAGCACGACCTAGCGACCCGCTGGCTGCGCGATGGGCTGTATGTTTTGAGCGAAATTTTTCGCCTGAGCGACAATTTGCTGCAGTTGCAATTAAACCAGGCGCAGTTCAACCCGCTCGGCGTGCGCGCTGTGTCGGCTCTGGCGATACGCGGCAAACGCAACGTCGATACGCTGATCGCGCCCTACCCGCTTGAACTCGAGGAACTCATCGACCCAGAGCTCAAAATTCGCCCGATTCGCGGGGAAGACGAGCCGGAACTGAAGCGCGGCTTTAATCGGCTCACGCCCGAAGAAGTGCGCATGCGCTTTCACTATCCGCTTAAGGCGCTGACCCACGATTTGGCCGCTGAGCTCTCGCAAATTGACTACGAACGGCAGATGGCGTTTATTTTGACAACCTATCAAGCACCGGGCTTGGCGCCAATCTTTGGCGTGTCGCGGCTCAGTGCCGATCCGCTCGAGCGCAGCGCAGAATTCGCCATCGTGATCGGACGCGACTACGCCGGGCGCGGTTTCGGCCGCAAGCTGATGCAAAAGCTAATCGACCATGCAACACGGCTCGGTCTCGAATCGCTGTGGGGCGATGTGCTGCTGGAAAACGACCATATGCTGGGACTTGCTTCGGCGCTTGGTTTCCACCAAAGCCCGCATCCAGACGAGGCCTCCCTGAAACGGGTGATCTTGAAGCTGTAACCTCGCGTTTCACCCATTGAAAATCCGTCTAGAAAGGTCATTCAACCATGCGTAGCGATGCAATCAAAACCGGACCCGAGCGCGCCCCAGCCCGCGCCTTGTTGCGTGCCAGTGGCTTGGACGCAGAGTCCATTCGCAAGCCACTGGTGGCGGTGGTGCACACCTGGACGGACGTCAGCCCATGCAATTTAAATCTGCGCGTGCTGGCCCAGGCCGCTCGGCGGGGAATTCTCGCAGCCGGCGGCACGCCGCTTGAATTCAACACCATCGCGGTGACCGATGGCATCGCGATGGGTACGCCAGGGATGAGCGCATCGTTGATTTCGCGCGAGCTGATTGCCGATTCAATCGAGCTCGCGGTGGACGGTCATTCCCTTGATGCAATGCTGATTTTGGTTGGCTGCGACAAAACCATCCCGGCCGCCGCGATGGCCGCCGCGCGCTTAAATGTGCCGAGCGCAATTTTGTACGGCGGAACGATTGCGCACGGCACGCTGGATGATCGCTCGATCACCATTCAAGACGTCTTCGAAGCGGTTGGCGCGCACGGCGCCGGCAAAATTAGCGACGCCGAGTTAGAGCGCGTGGAGACCGCGGCATGTCCCGGCGCAGGCGCCTGTGGCGGGCAGTTCACCGCCAACACGATGGCGATGGTGATGACCGCGCTAGGTCTAACACCGTTTGGCTTGAACGATTTGCCCGCATTGCATCCCGATAAAGCGCGCGCAGCCTACAGCCTGGGTGAACTGCTAATGCAAGCGCTTAATGCCGACCGCAAACCGCGCGATATTTTATGTCCTGCGGCTTTTCGCAATGCGGCCAAGCTGGTCGCCGCCACCGCGGGCTCAACCAACGCCATCCTGCATTTGCTCGCGATCGCCCACGAGGCAGAAATCGAGTTCAACATTGAGGATTTTGAAACCGCCGCTGCCGCTACTCCGGTCATCGCCGACCTCAAGCCCGGCGGACGCTACACGGCGGTTGAACTGTTTATTGCTGGCGGCACCGCGCGGGTCGCGCAAGCGCTGCATGCGGGCGGCCTGCTTGAGGATCACCTAACCATCACCGGTAGATCGCTGTTCGCTGAGCTTGATGCGTTGGAACTGCAACCACAGCCCATCCCGGTGGTTTATCCACTGAACCAGGCACTCAAACCACGCGGCGGATTTTCAATCCTGTTTGGCAACCTGAGCCCCGAGGGCTGCGTGCTCAAGCTGCCGGCCTTCAAACTCGAACGGTTTAGTGGCCCGGCACAAGTTTTTGACGACGAAGCCGCGGCCTTTGCGGCAGTGCAAGCCGGTCAGATCAAATCAGGAGACGTGATTGTGATCCGGCATTCGGGCCCGGCCGGGGCTCCGGGAATGCCGGAGATGTTGCAAGTTACCGCGGCATTGGTCGGTCGCGGCTTGGGCGATGAAGTGGCGTTGATCACCGACGGGCGCTTCAGTGGCGCCACGCGCGGGCTGATGGTCGGCCACGTCGCCCCAGAAGCCGCGCGCGGCGGACCCATTGGCCTGCTCAAAAATGGTGACGTGGTGTCGATCGATGTGTCCTCGCGCACGCTCAGCACCGACGTAGATTTGAGCGCGCGCTCGCCGAGGCCGGGACCTGAGCGTGTGCTGCGAGGCGCGTTGGCCAAATACCGCTATTTAGTCGGATCGGCTGCGCGTGGCGCGATTACTGCGCCGCGTTGACGCTGCTCCGTGCCATAATTTGCGGCTATCTTGCACTTAAGGCATAGCGCTCCGTAGCTTCCGGTGGCGCGTTTATCCATGGATCACATTCGAAACTTTTCGATCATCGCGCACATCGACCACGGCAAATCGACGCTGGCCGACCGCTTTATCCAGCATTGCGGTGGATTAACTGCGCGCGAAATGTCCGCCCAAGTGCTCGATAACATGGATATTGAGCGCGAGCGCGGCATCACCATCAAGGCCCAGTGCGTGTCGCTCGACTACAAAGCGCGTGACGGCAAGATCTACAACTTGAATCTCATCGACACGCCAGGCCACGTTGATTTCTCCTACGAAGTGAGCCGCTCACTGGCAGCGTGCGAAGGCGCGCTGCTGGTGGTGGATGCCGCACAAGGTGTCGAGGCGCAGAGCGTCGCGAACTGCTACACGGCCGTCGAGCAGGGCTTGGAAGTGGTCCCGGTGTTAAACAAAATCGATTTGCCGTCGGCTGAACCGGACCGCGTACGCAAAGAGATTGAGGATGTGATCGGCCTGAACGCCAGTGATGCGCTGTTGGTCAGCGCGAAAACGGGCTTCGGCGTCGAGGAAGTTTTGGAGGCGATCGTTGCGCTGATTCCGCCACCGAAGGTCACTGCGGTAAAGGAACTGCAAGCGCTGATTATTGACTCGTGGTTTGACAACTACCTAGGCGTGATCAGCCTGGTGCGCGTGATGCAAGGCGAGCTGCGCGTCGGTGAAAAAATCAAAGTGATGACCACCGGGCGCATCCATGAACTTGAGCAAGTCGGCATATTTACGCCCAAGCGCTCGCAGCGCGAAGTGCTGCGTGCGGGCGAAGTGGGCTTTGTGTGCGCGTCGATTAAAGATGTCCACGGCGCGCCGGTCGGCGATACGCTGACCTCCGCCAAGGACCCAGCGGCCACCGCGCTGCCAGGGTTTGAGGAAATGCAACCGCGCGTGTTTGCTGGGTTGTTTCCAACCGAGTCCGACGCCTACATCGCGCTCCGCGAAGCGCTCGAGAAACTCAAACTGAACGACGCCGCGCTGCGCTTTGAGCCTGAAACATCGCAAGCGCTGGGCTTCGGTTTCCGCTGCGGCTTTTTGGGCTTGTTGCATATGGAAATCGTGCAGGAGCGTCTCGAGCGTGAGTACAACCTCGACTTGATCACCACCGCGCCGTCGGTGATCTACGAAATTCTGACCACCGACGATCAAATTCTGCGGCTCGACAACCCAGCGCACCTGCCGCCAACAACCAAGATTCGCGAAATCCGCGAGCCGATCATCTTGGCCAACCTGCTGCTGCCGCCGGATTACGTGGGCAATGTCATCGGGCTCTGTGAAGAAAAGCGCGGCACGCAAAAAAGCATTAATTACTTAGGCTCGCAGGTGCAAATCCGCTATGAGCTGCCGCTCAGCGAAGTGGTGTTGGACTTTTTTGACCGGCTCAAGTCGTGCTCGCGCGGCTATGCGTCGTTTGACTATCAGTTTTTGCGCTTTGAAGCCGGCCCGTTTGTGCGGCTGGACGTGTTGATTAACGGTGATAGCATCGACGCCCTGTCGATGATCATTCACCAGTCGGTATCCCAGCGGCGCGGCCGTGATCTGACTGAGCGCATGCGCGAGCTGATTCCGCGGCAAATGTTCGACGTGGCCATCCAGGCAGCGATCGGCAATCAGGTGGTCGCCCGTCAAACCGTCAAAGCGATGCGCAAGGACGTGCTCGCAAAGTGCTACGGCGGCGATGCGTCACGCAAACGCAAGCTGCTCGAAAAGCAAAAGGCCGGCAAAAAGCGCATGAAGCAAGTCGGTCGTGTTGAAATCCCCCAAGAAGCCTTCCTCGCCATTTTAAAAGTTGAATAAGCCCCTATGAACTTTGACTTCGCAGCCATTTTGGTTGCATTGAGCTTTTTAACTGGCCTGATTTGGGCCGTTGATGCGCTGTTTTTTGAGCGCAAACGCCGAGCGCTGACGGTCCCTACTGAAGGATTGAGCAACAATGCGCCGAAAGATCCGATCGTGGTTGAGTACGCCAAGAGCTTTTTCCCGGTCATTTTCATCGTTTTGATCATTCGCTCCTTTCTGGCCGAACCGTTCAAAATCCCGTCCGGGTCGATGATCCCCAGCCTGCTGATCGGCGATTTTATCCTGGTCAATAAATTCAGCTACGGCCTGCGCCTGCCGGTTTTAAATACCAAGTTTTTAGAGCTGGGCGAACCAGAACGCGGCGATGTTGTGGTTTTCCGCGGCCCAAAAGCGCCGGACATCAACTTTATCAAGCGCGTTATTGGGCTTCCCGGCGACAAAATTGAATATCGCGACAAGCAGTTGATCATCAACGGCGAAGCGGTTGTGCAGGTGCCGCTGGGCGATTTTATCGGCACGGGAGTGAATCGATCTGATTACCAAGCTCAGCTGTTGTCTGAATATCTGCCAGGTCGCGAGCACAAAATTTTGTTCATCCCGAGCCGCTCGAATTACAGCTATTACAGCTGGGATATCCCGCCGGGCGAATATTTGGTGATGGGCGACAATCGCGACAACAGCGAAGATTCCCGCGTTGTGGGCTTCTTGCCCGAAAAAAACCTCGTCGGCAAGGCCATGTTTGTATGGTTGCACATCGACTGGTCGAACCTTGGCGCGATATTCTCGCGTTTCGGCAAAACCATCAACTAACGGGGCTGACACATGAACGACATTCGCAAACAAGCTGGCATGACGCTGATTGGGCTAATCATCGTGTTGGCCATCGCCAGCCTGCTTGGCTATTTCGTGCTGCGCGTGTTCCCGATGTATCAGGAGTACTACGCGCTTTCAAAAGTCATGGAAGATCTCAAGAAAGAAGCCCAAATTACCCAGATCGACCCAGCTCGCTTGAACACGATGCTTGACCTGCGCCTCTCCGGTAACTACGTGACCTCCGTGGGCATTAAGGATTTCAAATTTACCCGCCGCGGCGGCTATTTGATGAGCGTCAAGTACGAGCGTCGCGAAAAGTTGTTTTACAACCTGTTCGTGGTCGGCGTCTTTGAGAAAACGGTTGACCTCGGTCCCGCCCGCTAGCCTGCTTGCGCTGGAAGACGCGCTCGGTTTCCAGTTCACTGACCGAGCGCTGTATCTCACTGCGCTGACCCACCGTTCGGCGTCGCGAAACAACAACGAGCGCCTGGAATTCTTGGGCGACGGTGCTTTAAATTTTATCGCCGCGCGCGCGCTTTACACCCATTACCCTGATGCGACCGAAGGCGAGCTCAGCCGCCTGCGCACGCGCTTGGTGCGCGGCGAAACACTGGCTGAGATTGCGCGCGTGTTGAACCTAAGCGACGTGCTGATCATGGGCCCAGGTGAGCTTAAATCCGGCGGCTACCGGCGCGACTCGATTCTGGCTGATGCGCTTGAAGCGCTGATTGGCGCGGTATTGATTGATGCGGGATTTGCTGCTTGTGAGCGCATGGTGTTGCGCTTACTTGCGCCGCGCGTGCGCGGCCTGGGTTTGCTCGATGAGCTTAAAGACGCCAAAACCCGGCTTCAGGAGTACATGCAAGGCATCCAGGCGGGCTTGCCCGAATATCGTCTGGTCGCAGCGCGCGGCGAAGCGCATGCGCAGGAATTTGAAATCGAAGCTGAACTTGGGCTTTTGAAACTGACAGCGCGAGCAACCGGATCATCGCGTCGACGTGCCGAACAAACCGCCGCCGAGGCGCTCCTCCTACAAATAGAGGCCCGACGTGGCTAATTCTGAACTCGATCAAACGACCGCCCCTGACACCGCTCTTGCGCCGCATCGCTTCGGCCATGTAGCAATCGTTGGTCGGCCAAACGTCGGCAAGTCCACATTGCTCAATCGCATGCTCGGACAAAAGCTCTCGATTACCGCTGGCAAACCGCAAACCACGCGGCACAGTATTTTGGGGATTTTGAGCGAGCCTGAAATGCAGATCGCATTCATTGACACGCCTGGCTTGCATCAGGGCCAGTTTGCCAAGATCAATAAGCTGATGAACCAGCAGGCATTGAACGCGCTGGAAGAAGCTGATCACGTGATCATGGTGATCGAGGCACTGAAGTTCACCGATGAAGACAGCTACGTGCTGGAGCGCTTGAAAAACGTCAGCAGCCCGGTGTCACTGGTGGTCAACAAGGTGGATCTAGCCAAGCGTCGCGAAGAACTGCTGCCCTTTCTTGAGCGTATTCAAAACCAGCGGGAATTTCGCCATATCTGGCTGTTGTCAGCGCGCACCGGCTCCGGCGCAGGCTCAATGAAGCGTGAGCTTACCGCGGCCCTGCCCTTGGGTTTGTCGGTGTATCCCGAGGACGAAATCACCGATCGCAGCGGCCGATTTTTAGCCGCTGAGTTTGTCCGGGAACAGCTCGTTCGCCACTTAGGCCAAGAGCTGCCGTACGCCACCACAGTCGAAATTGAGCGCTTTCAAGAAGATGGCAACCTCACCCGCATCCACGCAGTAATTTGGGTGGAGCGCGACGGCCAGAAAGCGATTGTGGTCGGCGAAGGCGGCTCGATGCTCAAAAAGGTCGGCACCAACGCGCGGCTTAATCTTGAGAAGCTGCTCGAGTGCAAGGTGTTCTTGGAGCTGTGGGTCAAGGTTAAAGCGTCTTGGTCAAATGACGATCGCGCGTTGAAGCGGTTCGGCTACTAGCTCGAATTTTGCCGCCGATGGCGTTCGAGTTTGCGCCAGCTTATTTGATCCATCGCCGCGACTGGGGCGAGTCTGGCGCGCTAGTAGAGCTGTTTTTCGCGGACCACGGGCGCCAAACGCTCGCGGCTCGCGGAATCAATCAGCCGAACTCCAAGCGTCGAGCGCTGCTCGCACCGTTTCGCCCGCTGCTGGTGTCGAGCGTCAGCAAACGCGACATGCAAACGATGACCAGTGTGGAAGCCAACGGTCAGGCGCCGTTGCTGCTTGGCGCCGCGTCGATCGCCGGGCTTTACCTGAATGAATTGCTCCACTATCTGTTGCCTGCAAATGAGCCCGCTAAGGCTTTGTACGCAAGCTATACCCACGCGATTGCCCAGCTCAACGAGCCAGCAATCGACCGGGTGTTGCGCGGTTTCGAACGCGTGTTATTGGACACGATCGGGCTTGGACCTTCTTGGCAGCTCGACGCGCGCGCGACTGAGATTGATCCTGAACAAAGCTATCGCTGGCTGAATCTGGAGGGTTGGGCGCCCAGCGATGCGCGTTCCCCCGATGCGCTTAGCGGCGCGACGATCCGCGCGCTGGCGAACGACGCGCCACTGCAAGCTGAGCAACGCCAACGCGTCAATCGCCTGTTTCGACGCTTAATCGATGCGGCCCTCGGCGGGCGCGCGTTGCGCAGTCGCGAGCTGTGGGCCTGGGCTTCAGGGCGGGTTGAAAAACCTTAAGCGAGCGAGCCCATGCGCAAGGCCAGCAGCGTTGCTTGCAGATCATCCTTGGCTAATTCTTGGAGTTGCATCTCAGGCTGTGCGTGAGTCAACGCCAGTTCATAGGCGAGAAGACTGGCCTCCAAACGCCGCGCACCGGTCAGGTGACACGCGCCGCGTAGGCGATGCAAGGCTGCAACGTCCAAACTTTGAAGCGGATTTAGTGCCACGGTTTCAAGTTCAACCAGCAGCATCGCGCGCAGGGTTTTAACGATTTGCGGATTGTTGTTGGCGGCGCTGAGCGCTTGGGTTTGATCAAGCAATGGCCGCGCGCCATTGCGTGCCGATGCGCAGCCCGCGTGCGCGAGCAGTTCGGCAATGAGCGCCAACAGCGGCTCGGCGCGCGCGGGTTTCAGAACGCAGCGCGCAAATCCCGCTTCAACCAAACGCGCGTGCTCGCGGGCCTGCGTTTCGGCGGTTAAAACCACAGCAAGGGTCGCGCGGTTGCGCCCTAGCGGATCGGCGCGAATCCTTTGCAAGGCCTCGAGCCCATCTAACCTCGGCATGCGGTAGTCGAGCAGCAGCAGGTCAAACACTTCACGCGAGCACGCTTCAACCGCTTCCAACCCGTCGACCACCGAGCAGATGGCGAGCCCCTCAGCGCTGAGCAGTTCCTGCAAATAGCGCCGATTGATCGGCTCATCGTCGGCGATCAACACGCGAATGTTGCGTTCCAAAGACGCGTCGGGCTTGAAAAGTTGCGGCTCGCTCATGCCGCCAAAATATCAGCATGCGCTCGCTTGCGGCCGGAAAATTCGATAGTCGGCATACTCCGCACCCGTGAATTTGTTGAGTGGCTGACTGTGCGCGTTGAACTTGAACCAAATGCTGCCCGAATGATGTTTGCATGGAGCTGCTAATCGACGGTGCGAGCCACGATGGCCGCGGTGTCGCGCGCCATGATGGCAAAGCGGTGTTTGTCGTCGGCGCGCTGCCCGGAGAGCGAATCGTAGCCAAGCTCACGCGCAAGCATCGACGCTATGACGAGGCAATTTTGCAAGAGGTGTTGGAAGCGTCACCCGATCGGGTCCCAGCGCCCTGCCCGCACTTTGGAACCTGCGGCGGCTGCGCGCTGCAACACCTAAGCGCCGACGCACAGCTCAATATGAAAGCCGGCACGCTTAAGGAGAATCTCGAGCGCATTGGCAACGTCAAACCCAAGCGCTGGCTTGAACCGCTGCGCGGACCGAGTTTCGGCTACCGTCGCAAGGCACGCCTCTCGGTACGCTACGTGCTCAAAAAAGAACGCGTCTTGGTTGGATTTCGAGAAGGCGACGGGCGCTACGTGGCCGATTTGCGCGAATGCCATGTGCTAGTGCCTGAGCTTGGCTTCAAGCTCGAAGCGCTAGGTGCGCTGCTCAACGAGATGGACGGCAAAGCCGACATTCCGCAGATCGAACTCGCAGCAGGCGATAACGCCATCATTTTGGTGTTTCGCCACTACCACGAGTTCAGCGCAGCGGATGTTGCGCGCCTGCTTGAGTTTGGGCGCGTCCACGGCTTTGCGATGTACTCGCAAATCGGTGGCGAGGACACTGTCAAATCCCTCAGCGGGCCGCCCATTGAGCTTGTAACCGCGCTCGGCGACGGCGATTTAACGATGGCCTTTTTGCCCGGGGATTTTGTGCAGGTCAACCAGGGCTTGAATGCGCGGATGATCGAGCACGCGCTCAAGCTGTTGGATTTGCAGCCCGACGAGAGCGCGCTGGATTTATTCTGCGGCCTCGGCAATTTCTCGCTGCCGATGGCGCGCCGTGCGAAATCGGTGATTGGCGTTGAAGGCGCCGCCAATCTGGTTGAACGCGCTCGGTATAACGCGCAACGCAATCAAATTAACAACGTGCAGTTTTTTGCAGCCGACTTAAGCCTGCCGCTCGATCAAGAGCCGTGGTTCGACCCAAGCTGCCGCAAAGCGCTGATCGATCCGCCGCGCTCGGGGGCCGAGAGCGTTTGCAGGATGCTGTGCAGCAGTCACATTAACCATTTGGTGTATGTCTCCTGCCACCCCGCATCGCTGGCGCGCGACGCGGGCATTTTGGTCGAAAGCGGCGACTTCAAACTGATCGCAGCGGGCGTCATGGATATGTTTCCGCACACCGGCCACGTTGAATCCATTGCGTTGTTTCAGCGCTAAGGAGCCGCTGCGATGAGCGTTTTGTCGATTGGCGTACAAGGCTTGCAACTAGCCAACGAGGAACTCGATTTGTTGCGCCATCCGTGGGTGGGAGGGGTGACATTATTCAAGCGCAATATCCAAACGCCTAAACAAACCGCCGCGCTGATCTCGGCCATCCGCGCGGCCAGCCCAAGCGCGCTGCTGCTCAGCGTCGATCAAGAAGGCGGCCGCGTACAGCGCGTGATTGACGGCGCATCGAAGCTGCCCGCGTTGGGACAAATCGGCGCGGCGTACGCGCGTGATCCAGCGCACGGTATTGAACTGGCGCGCGCGCATGCAACAGTAATGGCCAGCGAAATGCGAGCACTCGGCTTTGATTTGAGTTTTGCGCCGGTGCTTGACCTTGACCGCGGCAGCCGCGTAATCGGCGACCGCGCTTTTAGCGCCGATCCCAACGCGGTGCGCGAGCTGGGCCGCGCGTACATTGAGGCGCTCAACGCCTGCGGCATGGCCGCGTGTATCAAGCATTTTCCCGGGCACGGCTCGGTGCTCGAGGACACCCACCACGAGCGTGCAATTGATCCGCGCACGTTCGCCGAAATCGAAGCAAGCGATCTGATTCCGTTCGCCGCTTTAGGCCCGCTTGCGCAGGCCGTGATGCTTGCGCACGTCGAATATCCAAGCGTCGATTCACAACCCGCTGGCTATTCGCGAGTCTGGATTGGCGGGATTCTGCGCCAGCGTTTGGGCTTTGCAGGCGTGGTGATTTCCGACGACATCGGCATGCTCGGCGCTGGCAATGCGCTGCGCGCGGTGGATCGCATCGGCGCCCATTTACAAGCGGGCTGTGATCACGTGTTGGTTTGCGATCCCGCTTTAAGTTCGGCGGTTTTAAGCGAGCTCAACGGCACCGCGCCGCCGACGTTTGCAGACTTGAGCACATTGTTTAGCAGCGCCGCGGAGCCACTAGATTTGCTCGCCGCTCGCACCACGCTGTACAGCGGGCTTCATCTGCCGCTGCTAAGCTAACCAATCAAAATCCCAATCCTTCGAGCCCGAGCCTTATGAGCC
>Ga0105049_10001870_pt1 | contig 24929 bp, 17 predicted proteins | sample MAT06_FD_78087 | JGI IMG/M metagenome (GOLD analysis project Ga0105049, IMG submission 78087) | Freshwater microbial communities from Lake Fryxell liftoff mats and glacier meltwater in Antarctica - MAT-06 | ecosystem: Environmental > Aquatic > Freshwater > Ice > Liftoff microbial mat | place...
AGTGCTTCGGCCATTACTTGCTAGAATACCGCACGGCGGTGGTTTGCTTGGAGTTTCCTTCGATGCGCGTTTCCCACGTCACGAGCCGTCTGCGGATGTCCGGGGCGGTCATGGGGCCGGGGTCGATCCAGCGCCCGTCGGCGGTGAGCTGCATGGTGCCCATTTCAAAATCGAGCAGGACGCGGAGCACGTCGTAGCCGATCCAGAGGCCGAGGAGATCGTTCTGGGCGCTGAGGAGATCGCTCAGTGCGGAGACCAGATCGCGGGCGGTGGTGGCCCCAAAGGGGGCCTGCGGTGCGCCGGGCTTGGGCGGCTCGTCGAGGCGCAGGCGGGCGAGATCGACCTGGGAGATGGCGGTCTGCACGGCGGCCCGGCGGAGTTCAAAGTTGAGCTGGCTGAGTTCCACGATGCGCAGGGTGTTACGCAGGCTCTGGGTCACGCGATCCTCGAATTCATCGAACTCCCGGCGGGCGCGCTGGTAGTCGATGACCGACTCGCGGTAGTCGTTGCGCTCCAGGAGGCGCTGGAGCGGGGTATCGAAGCGGAGACCGAAGCGCAGGAAACCGGTGCGCGCGTCGAAGCGCTCGGATTGGTTCTGCGTGGTGCCCATCGCGCCATTGGCGATGAAGGTCAGACCGCTGAGTAGCGCATTGGAGGTGATCTCGATCTGCCGCCAGCCATCGACGAGCCGGGCCCGGGCATTCATCCAGTCGAGGCGATGGGCGCGGGCGATCTCCACCGCTTCGCCGGCGTCGATCTGCACGGGCGGCAGGGCGAGGGTCTCCAGCCGGGTGGCGGTCTGGTCGAGGGAAAGGGCGAGCAGGAGGCCGGAGAGGCGGGCGGCGAGCTGGCTCAGGGCGGCCCGCGCCGGCTCCGGCTCGAGCGTCGGCAGGGCCTGCTCGTGGGCGCGGAGGGCGGCGAAGGTGTCGGCCACTTCCTGAAAGAGCTGGTTATTGCTGCCTTCGAGCTGGGCCAGCTTGAGCGCGAGTTGGGCGGGGTCGAGGCGCTGGCGCTCGATGCTCAGGCTGCCCAGCTCCGGGCGCTGGCCGAGCTGGCGGAGCTGCTCCTGGCGGATGGGCAGATTCGTCCGCCCGCGATCCAGGTCTTCGCGCGTGCGCCCGGCGAGGACGAGAAATTCCTCCTCGAGACTGAGCAACTCGCGCAACTGCCGGGCGGCCTCCTCGGGGGTCTGAATGCGCTCGCGGTCGCGCACGTCGGCGAGCACTTCGGTGAGATCGAGGCTGAGCGCGGTGGCGGCGGGATCGCTGAGCGAGAGGCGGTCGAGCAGGGGATCGTCCACGAGCACGGGCAGCTCCGGCGGCAGGCCGAGCTCGATTTTGTAAGTGTCGAGGCGGGTCTGATAGGCGGCGCGGGCAGAAAGCAGGGCGCTTTGGGAGTTGGCGAGCGACTGGCGGGCTTGATCGACCTGGAGGCGATTCGAGATGCGGCCGGCGTCAAAGGCCGCCTCGATCTGGTCGAGGCTCTCGCGGAGGCGGGCGATGTTCGCTTCGAGATTGCGGATGCGCTGCTGCTCCTCGAGCAGGCCGAGCAGGCCATCGGCGCGCGGCGCGCCGACCGAGCCGGAGGGCGTGCCGGCGATGAGGCCGAGGCCGCCGCCCCCGACGGCGCCGCCGCGCGAGGGCCCTTCGCCGGCGCTGCGGCCGGTGGTCACGCGGATGTAGTAGCCGTGTTGGTACTGCTCCATCTGCCGCACATTGGCCAGGAGCCGGCGCTCGGCGCGGGTGAGCCGCTCGAGGGTCACGGCGCGACCGCCGAGGCGCAGGAGCGGCTGGACGAGGCTGAAATTCAACAGGGAGCCGGCAGCGTGGACGCCGGAGCCGTCGAAGTTCCAGAGGAGGTCATTGGCCAGGCCGGCGAGCAATTCGCCGCCCGAGGCGGTGAGCCAGCGCACGCTGCCGTCGGTGAGCACGCTGAGCCGGCCGGCGGGATTGGCGGCGTTTTCGCGCAGCCGGCCATTGGCCGTGTAGCCCGGGCCGGAGCCGAGGGTGAAGCGGAAGTCGAACTCGAAGCGCTCCGCGCTCACGTCGAGCGCCGAGAGGTAGAGTTCCTCGCGCTCGCCTTGAAAGATGCGCGAGTTGCGCAGGCCGACCTGGACCACGTTTTCGGTGTTCAGCCGCACCTGGCCCTGGGCGTCGCGCGGCAGCGCGTCGAGCCATTCATCAGAACTCTCCGGCGGCTCACCCGTCCCGCGCCACTGGCGCGCGCCGCGCTTCCCATCCACCCGCTCCATGAACGCGTGGGAGGCGGGATCGTCCTCCGGCATCGGCGGGTGATCGATGGCATTGGGGTCAAACATCCGGGAATCCGGCCCCGGGACGACGGCCGTGTCCTGTACGGCCCAGCGCGGGTCCCGGGCCTTCTCCGCGATGAGCCGCTGGGCTTCGCGATCCGCACTCCGGCGATACACGGATCGGGCGCAACCCGCCACAGAGACGAGCACGAGCGCGCAGCCGGTGAAGGAAGCGAGGCAACGGAGGGGAGAGGATGGGCGGAAAAGACGCACGGGGATGGGGAGTGTATTACCTCGGAGGCGGCGATAGCTTAAACCACGAACCGAGCCCGACGCGCGCGGGGATGGAGGGTCGCGGCTATTGCGCCGTCAATCGGGGGCGGGCGTCCCGCGTTCCCGGTCGGGAAAAAATCCGAACTTCTGATTGCGCGCCCCCCTGACTTTGGTAGCTCTCCGTTGTCGGCGTTGGCTCCCTGGCCTTTATCTGACTCTGAGCCTCCTACAAGTTTGACGCTCTCTGTCCACGGATGCTCGCCTCTAGCGGTCAACGCCGACACTTTTTCTCCTGGCACGGGGTCCCCCGCGGACGTGGCACGGATCGCGCTAATCTCAAAGCCCACCGCGGGAGTGGTTGCCCGCGGGTGGGGGAATAACAGCCGGCGCTGTGTCTGATAGGGGACACAGCGCCGGTCTGTCCCGGAGCCGCGAGCCCCTTGCTCTTCCTCTTAAACTTGAACTTGCTCCCCCGGTCCAAGCCCGCGAGCGCGGAGGTGCAGGTGCAAGATCACGAACCGGAGATCGGCGGGCCGCCCTCACTCCAGCCGCACCGGCACGCCCTGCCCGGCGAGGAAACGCTTCACGTCGCCCACGGTGTATTCGCCGAAATGGAAGATGCTCGCCGCGAGCACGGCGTCGGCCTGGCCGGCGAGCAGCACCTCCACCAGGTGCTCGAGCTTGCCCGCTCCACCGCTGGCCACCACCGGCACGCCCACGGCCTCGCCGACACGGCGCGTGATGGTGAGGTCGTAGCCGGCTTTGGTGCCATCGGCGTCGATCGAGTTGAGCACGATCTCGCCGGCCCCGAGGGCCACGGCGCGGGTGGCCCAGGCCACCGCCTCCAGCCCGGTGGGCTTGCGGCCGCCTTGGGAGAAGACCTCCCAGCGATCCGGCGCGACGCGCTTGCAGTCGATGCTCACTACGATGCACTGGCTGCCAAAGCGCTCGGCGCCCGCGCCGATGAGGGCCGGCGTGGCGATGGCGCTGGAGTTGATGCTGATCTTGTCCGCCCCGGCGCGGAGCATGGCGTGCATGTCATCGGTCGTGCGGATGCCGCCCCCGACGGTGAGCGGCATGAAGCAGTGCGCGGCCGTGCGCTCGATGACGTCGATCATTGTGGCGCGGCCATGGGCGCTGGCCGTGATGTCAAAAAAGACCATCTCGTCGGCCCCTTGTTCGTTGTAGCGGCGGGCGAGGGCCACCGGGTCGCCGACGTTGCGCAGGCCGCCTTCCTCGGCGCGGCCAAACTGGACGCCCCGGGTGACCTGGCCATCGTGAACGTCGAGGCAGGGGATGACGCGTTTGCTGAGCATGAGGGATTTCTTTGGGAAAAAGGAGCGGCGGGGCGGTTGGGCGCCGCGGGCGATCACATGAACGGAGAGTCGCGGCCAAGTCCAATCCCCAAAAGCGGGTCGAAAGAGCCGCAAAATGAGGGATTGACGTGATTGGGCTGACCTTTTAAACGAACTCCGTTCGCCGCGGGCGTCTCTACTGAAACCGGAACGAGAGCTTGGAGAGACACCGCACTTCTTCATCAAAAAAAACTATGGCTCAGGAAAAACTCGAAAACTACGGCACCGATCCAACCATCCCTCCCAGCACTGCTCGCGGCCCTTTTTCCCTGGCCACCGAGCCCATCGGAGCGGAGACGGGGGAGGAATCGGTCCACAAGTTCGAGACGGGACCGACGCCGCCGCCGGCTCCAGCCACCCCGCCCTCCGCCGCGCAGCCGGCCTTTGAAGATCTCGGGGAGCTGCCCGCGAGCTACCAGGAGGATGTGCTCTACCTCGTGGCCCGCGATCCGCACTGGCTCTTTTCCTATTGGGACTTTGACTGGACGCGGGTGCCGCGCAGCCAGTTCCGCGGCGGCACCCCGCAGTTTTTCCTGAAGGTGCGGGGCGAAGGCGGCGACGACGCGCTCGTCGAGATCCGTCCCGAGGCCCGCAACTGGTACATCCCGGTGAGCCGGCCGGCCACGACCTATCACGCCGAGCTGGGCTGGTTTGACACGGCTGGCACCTGGCACGCGCTGGTCGTGGCGCGTCCCGCGACGACGCCGGCCGACGATCTCGCTTCCGAGCAGGCACCGGCGGAGTTTGCCACCGTGCCGCCGGATCTGGCCTTCGATCGGCTGCTCGAGATGGTGCGCTGCCGGATGGAAGACGGGGAGACCCTCGTCGAGGCGGTGGCCCGCATTTCCGGCGAAGGCCGGATCGAATTTGCGCCCGGGCGCACGCCCTCCTGGACCGACGAGCAGAAGCGCCTCCTCGCCGCGCTGCTCGGGGCGTCGCTCGTCGATCGCGCCGGTCTCGGCTCGGCGGAACTCGACCAGCTCCTGCGCAAGCACCTGAGCGAAAAGCTCTCCAGCGAAAACGTGAGCGAACTCTCCGAACGCTTTGCCGAGATGCTCACCCCGGGCTCCAGCAGCCTCTTCAGTGGCGTCGGGGCGAGCTGGAGCGCGCAGCCCTTCAGCGTGCATGCCGAGCGCGGCTTCTTCATGCATGTAAACGCGGAAATCATCTTCTACGGCGGCACCCATCCGGACGCCACCGTCTGGGTCGATGGCAAGGAGATCAAACTCAGCCCCGACGGCACCTTCCGCTATCACTTCAAGCTGGCGGATGGAGAGTACGCGATCCCGATCGTGGCGCGTTCGCCGGACAAGGTGGAGAAGCGCACGGCCACGCTCAGCTTTACCCGCGGCACCGTGCGCGTCGGCGATGTGAGCAACACCGGCCAGCCGCCGTATCTCGACCCGCTCATCGGCCGGCAGTAGCGGGGGAGTGGAAAGTGGAAGGGCGGGATACCGCGCGCGCGGCTCAAGCCATTCCACTTTCCACTTTCACTTTCACACCTCCACCGGCTGTCCCGGGGCCGGGAGGATGATCTCGCTCTCCGGGAGATCGCTGGCCAGCGCACTGCGAAACCACTCCAGCGCCGGCGCGTCGCCGTGGACGAGCAGCACCTTTTTCGGCCGCACTTTGTTCACGTAGGCACGGATGCTTTCGCGGGAGGCGTGAGCGCTGAAGTTAAACACATCCACCTCGCAGTTCAGCGGCTGCGCCGGCCGCATCGGGTCGAGCTGGGCCAGCGTGCCGGGCGCTGTCGCGCGGAGCCGGCCCGCCGGGGACTCCGGGTCGGCATAGCCGACGAAGAGGATGGTCTGCCGCGGGTCGCTCACGAAATGGCGGGCGTAGGTGTTGGAGAGCGTCCGCTCCGTCATCATCCCGCTGGAGAGCGCGTAAATCCGGCCGGGCTTGAGCGGCGTGGCATCCGCGGCTTTGCCCGCCATGGTAAAGGGCTGCACGGTATTCAGCAGGTCGAGGTCGTGGTGCTGGCGCGGCGTGTGGGGGGCGAGCCGGTCGTAAATCTCCGTGAGTTTCGTGCCCAGCCCGCCGATGTAGATCGGGCAGCTCGGAATGAGCCGGCGCCGCCGGAAGGCATGGAACATCGCGAGCAGCTCCTGCGTCTTGCCGAGCGCAAAGACCGGGATGAGCACCGCGCCACCACGGTCGAAGGCCGCCTGGATGGCCTCGGCCAGGCGCGTCTCCTCGCCGGCCCGGGTGAAGCCTTCCGGCGTCGCACGGTCGCCCCGCGTCGTCTCCATGATGAGCACATCCACCGGCTCCTCCGGCAGGCGCGCGCCCTGCATGATCGTCTGATCGTCGAACTGCACGTCGCCCGCGTACAGGACGGTGCGGCCTTCCGCGCGGATGAGCGTGCCGACCGAGCCGAGGATGTGGCCGGCGTCGTAAAACTCGAGCGACACCGGCGCCTCCTCGTCCCGCCGGAGGCGTTCGCCGCCAAGGTCGAAACGCGTGTGGAGCGGCGCGGTGCGCCAGCGTTTCGCACAGATGCCCACTTCGCGATGGGTGAAATGCGGGCGCGCCATCTGGCCATCGTCGGTCTTGAACTGCATCACGTTCGCCGAATTGTGCAGCATCTGGTCGCAGAGCTGCCGGGTCGCCTCGGTCATGAAGGTGAGCGCCCGCGGTTGCGCCCGCATGAGCACCGGCAGCGCCCCGAGATGATCCTGATGGGCGTGCGACATCAGGATCGCGTCCACGCTGTCCGGCGGGAGATGTTCGAGGAGCGGCAGCCCTTCCGGGCCTTCGCGCCGCGGATGCATGCCTGCATCCAGGATCAGATTTTTGCCGGCGGCTTCGAGCCGGTAGCAGTTTGCGCCGATCTCGGCCGCACGCGTGAGGTTGGTAAAGATCAGCGGAGGTGAAGAGTTGAGGTTCGAATAAGTCCGGATGGTCGCGCCGCCGGCTTCAACCGGTGGGCTGCATGAGCAGAGTGCCACAGACGCATGCCGGGCGTGTAGCACGAGGGAAGCCGGATGACACGCCTCGCGCCACTAAAGAATGACCGGGCGTTTCGGTTTCCCGGCCGAGTCCGGCGTGACCACACGGTAGAGCACCATGAAGAGGACCGCGCCCACCACCGGGACGAGCGGCATCCAGTGGAGCGAGCGATTGAAGACCGCCAGCGAGATCACGATGTGGAGCACGAGCACGCCGAGGCCCACGCCGATCGCCTGCAGGCGCGTCATCCGCGGCACGCGATAGGCCACCGCGGCCACGGCGAGAAGACCGAGCACCGCGCCCCACCAGGGCACGCGGCGGATGAAGGATTGATTCTGGATGGTGGCGATGGCCGCGGCGAAAAGCTCGCCCGGCGAGCCTTTGCGCATCGCCGCCAATGGGAGGGTGCGCGCGTTTTTTTCCGAGCGTGAAAGGAGCACGATGCCCCGGGCCATCTGTTGCACGGGCACATTCGGCTTTTGGCCGGCTTCGATCTGCTCCGCGGCGAGGAGCAGACTGTCGAAGCCAAAGGCCGTGCGCGGCGTGCCGAAATCGACGCGCATGCGGCCCGCCGCATCGATCGGCACGCGCAGATCGGCGCCGAGCTGGACGTGCGAGCCGAGGGTCACGCTGATCTCGTCGGGCGTGAGCTTTTTCCAGAGCATGAGCGCCTGGAGCACAAAGGAGGGAATCACCTGCCCGCGATAGCGCAGCACCAGCGGCACGGAATGGTAGCGCGGCCGGGCGCTCGGGAGATTCACAAAGCCGATCGTCGGCGAGAGCCGGAACTCCTCGGGGGGCTGCTGCTCGATCGCCGTGAACTCCGGCACCTCGCGCACTTCGCCGAGCACCCGCTTGACCAGCGGCACCTCCTGCAGCGGCGGGATCACCGTGGGATCCTCCGGGTAGCCGAGCACTGCCCCGAGCAGCGCCTTGGGCGTGCGCAGGATGGAATCGCGCAGGATCTTTTCGTACTGCGGGAGCTTCCCCTGCTGCTCCGCCGGGAGCGCCTGCCGCGTCCAGTCCAGCACCTCATCGGTCGCGACCACTTCCGGCTGGAAGGGGAGCACGGCCTGGAAAAAGAGCGAGAAATCCAGCGGCGACCAGGGCCACGGATGATCGGCGAGACTGGCGTCGTCGATCTCCACCAGGGTGAGCGGCGCGGTCGGCGAGGGGTGCCGGCTGTGCCGCGCGAGGAAGTCGGAAAAGTCCTGATCCCAGGACGCGAGCGGCTCCTGTTGCGCTTCCCAAAAGAGGGCCAGACCGGCGAGCAGCGTCAGGAGAAACAATTGAGCGCCCGTGCGAAACATGGAGCGCGCAGATAGGCGCAAAACCAGCGCGCCTCCAAACAATTTTCGCGAGCCCACCGGGGCCGCGCGCTCCCACCTCGGAAAAAGAAAGCCGCCAGAGAGCTACGACAAGGAAAGTCAAACTGCCGTTGCTGCCTTCCGGCCCTGGCGGGGTTCGCTTGCTTTCAATCCGTAGTCCCTGGCGGGGGCGGCACTATGGCTGCCGGGATCGCGATGACAAAGTTTTTGTGTCTCCGACGCCAATTCCCCCTTGCATTGGCACTCAATCGGAGCAAAAACCCGCCGCGAACCTGCGGTGGATAACTTCTTCCGCGCCCCCTACCTTTACTCCCGCCCAAACCAGCCATGGCCAAAGTTTTCCTCGGACTCGCAATCGCGCTCATGATTGCTTCGTCAGTTGTCAGTTTTCTCGCCAAAGGAAACATCACGACGGTCCAGGGCAATCTGCGGGATACGAAGACGAGCCTGCAGACTTCAACCAACAACCTCCGAAAAACTGAGGGAGATCTAAAGGTCGCCCAGGAAGAGACGACGACCGCCAAGGCAGCGGCCGAGGCGGAAAAGACCGCGGGGGAAAAGCTCAAGGCCGACACGGAAGCCGCGATCGCCAAAGCCCAGCAGGCGCAGACCGAAGTCGAAGCCAGGGTCCGCGAAATCGAGCAACTGAAGAAGGACATGGCGGCGGTGCCGCCGGCTCCCATGGTCGATCCGGAAGCGGCGGCGGTAACGGCCAAGCTCACCGAAGATTTGCAGAAAGCGCAGACCGAACTCGCCGAATCCAAGCAGGTCCAGGAAACGCTCAATCAACGCGTCAAGGATGCGGAGGAAAAGTACAAGGGGCAGGCCACCGAAGTGGAGCGCTACCGCAAGGGCTTTGCCCGGAGTTCACTCTCCGGTCGCATCCTGGCCGTGAATCCGGGTTGGAACTTTGTCGTCTTGAGCATGGGCGATCGCCAGGGAGCGGCCGTCGGCGCGATGTTGCTCGTGATGCGGAGCGGCCAGCCCATCGGCAAGCTGCGCATCAGTTCCGTCGAGCCCGCCACTTCGATCGCGGACATCGTGGCCGGGTCGATCCCACAGGGTTTCTCCGTGCAGCCTGGCGACGACGTGGTGTACGAGGGAATGCGAAAGTAACTGCCGTGCCGGAGCCCCTCATGAAGCGGTTTATCGCGGCCCTGGTTCTCTTCGCCGGAGCCATCGTCCTGACTGGGTGCGCCAGCACCGAGCCCGAAGATCCGAACCGGGTGAGCACCATCCCGTGGAATACTCCGCAGCGTTGGGAAGGGCAGGGGCCACTCGGCGGATTCCAGCCCGGGCAGTAAGCCCGAACCGGGCGCGCCTCGCGCTCCGTGCGATTTGAAACCGCGCATTCTCGTCATCCGCGGCGGGGCCATCGGCGACTTCATCCTCACCCTCCCGGCGCTCCGGCTGCTCCGCGAAGCCTTTCCCCGCGCGCACCTGGAGATCCTCGGGTACCGCCACATCGTCGCCCTCGCCGAAGGCCGCGGCTACGCGGATGGCTCCCGCTCCATCGAATATGCGCCCATGGCGGGCTTCTTCGTCCCCGGCTCCGATCTCGCGCCGGAACTCATCGAGTACTTCGGCAGCTTCCAGCAGGTCGTCAGCTACCTCTACGACCCCAGCGGATTCTTTGAGACGAACCTTCGCCGGGCCGGCGTGAAGAATTTCCTCCCGGCCTTCGCGCGCATCGACGACTCGAGCCACGCGGCGCAGCAGCTCGCGCGACCGCTCGAAAGCATGGCGCTCTACCTCGAGAGCCTCGCCGCCACCGTGCATCCGACGGCCGACGATCGCGCCGCCGCGCGCGCCTTCGCGGCGCACGCCGGTCCGCTCATCGCGCTCCACCCCGGCAGCGGCAGCCCGCGGAAAAACTGGCCCGTGGAGCGGTGGATCGCCCTCGCCCGGGAAATCATCGAACGCCATCCCGCCGCGCGCCTGCTCCTCATCGGCGGCGAGGCCGATCACGCCGCGCTCGCCAGCCTCGAGTCCGCGCTTGCACCCTTTGCCCCGTGGGTCGCCCGCGATCTTCCCTTGCCCACCCTCGCTGCGCTGCTCGAGCGGACTACGCTCCATCTCGGCCACGACACCGGCATCTCGCACCTCGCCGCAGCGGTCGGCGCGCGGTGCCTGCTCCTCTTTGGTCCCACCGATCCGGCGATCTGGGCTCCGACCAATCCCGGAGTGACCGTGCTCGCCGCGCCCGCGGGCGACCTCCGGCAGTTGCCGATCGAGGAAGTGATCGCCGCGGTCGAGGCGATCCTCCGCCCTGAGTAACACGCGCCCCAGCCCCGCGTCAGAAGCCCAGCTTTTGCAGCTCGGCGTCGAGGGCCGCCTGGAAAGTGGCCACGTCGTCCGGCGGGGGCCGGTAGCCTTCGGTCACCGTCGTCATGCCGAGACGGCCCTGCTGATCGAGCTGCCAGTGCGCCTGGCCGCCATCGGAAAAGGTCACGCTCCCGCTCACGACCGAGCCTGGATGCATGATCTCATCGACCTTCAGCGACACGCCACCGGCTTTGGCCGGCGGGGCGCCGTCGGTCAGCAGCGAGCTTACGGGGGCGGGTTCGGGAAGGCCTGGCGTGGCCGTGGCCGCGGGCGGCGTGGGGGCCGGCAGCACCGTCTCCACGGGCGTGACTTTCAGATCGTCCACCAAAAATCGCGCCTCCATGTAGGTGAGGCGGATGTCGAATTCCTCCGCGAGCTTCTGCTGCACGTCGGAGAGCTTGAGCCCTTCGCCGATCCAGGCGGTGACTTTTTGTTTTTGTTCGTCGGTAAGTTGCACGGTGAGCAGGGAAGTCTGAGAAAGCCCGGAGCGGCTGGCAAGTGCCGCGAATGGTTACTTCTCGAGCCAGGGCGAGAGAAGCTGGGCGGCCTCCGGCGTGAGCGCCACGCGCAGCTCCTCGCCGGCGAGCAGGCGGAGGCGGCGTCCGTCGGGATCGACGAAACACAGCTCCACCCGCCGCTGGCCGCGGCTCTGGCGGAGAATGTCGCGCACCTGGGCGAGTTCGGCTGGGGTGGTGCGGGCGCGGTCAAAGTTGAGGACGACCGGACGCTCGGCGGGCGCGGGTTTCTTGAGGATCTTCACCTCGTCGGCGGTCACGCGCGGGCCTTCCTCGCGCAAGTCGAGCCGGCCGGTGATCGCGACCACGTGACCTTGCACGAGCTGCGGTTGCGCGCGGGTGAAGGCTTCGCTCCAGATCATCACCTCGAGCTGGTCGGTGAGGTCTTCGAGGACCACGATGGCAAAGGGCTTCGAGTCCTTTTTCGTGAACTTTTTCTCCACCGAGGTGAGGGCGCCGGCGATGGTGACGGTGCTCTTCGGCTCTTGCTCGGGCAGCCTGGCGATGGGGGTGTACTTCGTCTTCGCCAGCTCCGCGCGATACTCGTCGAGCGGGTGGCCGGTGACGTAAAAGCCGAGCAGTTCCTTTTCAAAGGCGAGCTTTTCGGTGTGGCTCCAGGGGGTGACTCTGGGGGTGCCGGTCTTCGCGGTTTTCGGGGGCGCAGTTTCAAACATCTCAAACATCGACACCTGCCCGCGGGCCTTGTCGCGGTGCGCGCTCGCGGCCGCGCCGATCGCGGCGTCGATCTCGGAAAAGAGCTGGGCGCGCTCGTGACCTGTGAAGTCGAAAGCGCCGCACTTCACGAGGCACTCGACGGCTTTCTTGTTGATCTTCCGCGCATCGACGCGCGCGCAAAAGTCGGGCAGCGAGGTGAAGGCGCCGCCGCGACTGCGCTCCTCGATCGCCGCGGCCATCGCGCTTTCGCCCACGTTTTTGATCGCGGCGAGGCCGTAACGGATCGCGCCGAGACGCGGCTTTTCCGGGGGCGCGACGGTTTCGCGTTTGCCCTCCGGCAGATCTTCGAAGCGCGCGTGCTCCTCCTCCGCCGCTCCCGGGTCGCCGCTGGCCAGGCGTCGCCGCAGCGCCTGGAGCGCGGCGATCCCTTCGGGATGCACTTCGTCGGGCACGAATTTCAGCCCCGCCTTGTTCAGATCGGGCGGACGGATGCTGATGCCGAGCCGTTCGCACTCGCTCACGAAGATGCTGATCTTGTCCGTGTTCGAGACTTCGTTGCTCATCACCGCGGCCATGAATTCGACCGGGTAGTTCGCCTTCAAATACGCGGTCTGGTAGCTCACCCAGGCGTAGGCGGCGGAGTGCGACCGGTTAAAGCCGTAGCCCGCGAATTTCTCCAGGGTGTCGAAGACTTCGTCGGCCACGTCCGCCTTGATGCCGTGGAGCGTGGCGCAGCCCTCGCGGAATTTCACCCGCTCCCTGGCCATCTTTTCCCTGTCCTTTTTGCCCATGGCGCGGCGCAGCAGATCGGCGCCGCCGAGGGTGTAGCCGGCCATGACCTGCGCGGCCTGCATGACCTGCTCCTGATACACGAGCACGCCGTAGGTTTCCCTGGTCACCTCGTCGAGGAGCTTGTGGGGGGCTTTCACTTTCGCCAGTCCCTTCTTGCGCTTCACGTAGTCGGGGATGAGGTCCATCGGGCCCGGGCGGTAGAGGGCGAGGATGGCGTTGATGTCCTCGATGTCCTGGACGTCGAACTGCCGGCAGACCCCGATCATGCCGCCGGACTCGACCTGGAAGACGGCGATGGTTTCGCCGCGATTGTAGATGTCGAAGGTCGCCTGATCGTCGAGCGGGATGCGGTCGATATCGAAGCCGGGGGTGTGCTGGTGGATGAGCGCGAGGGCGTCGTGGATGACGGTGAGGGTCTTCAGCCCGAGGAAGTCGCACTTCAGCATGCCCACGTCGCCGAGCGGACCCATGGCGTACTGGGAGACGATCGAGCCGTCATTGGCCCGGGTGAGCGGGATGTAATCGGAGAGATCGCGGTCGCCGATGACCACGCCCGCGGCATGCACGCCGACGCCGCGGGTGAGCCCTTCGAGGCGCGTGGCGATGTTCCAGAGTTCCTGGGTGGCCGGCTCGGTGTTGACGGCGTTTTTCAACTCGGGATTTTTGTCGATCGCTCCGGCGGTGTGGTCGAGGGCGCCGGTCTCTTTGTTCGGCTTGTCGAAACCGGCGAGCGTGATCCCCAGTTCATTCGGGATCATCTTGGCGATGCGATCCGCGTCGCCGTAGCTCCAGCCGAGCACCCGCCCGACATCGCGCACCACGCTCTTTGCGCCGAGGGTGCCAAAGGTGATGATCTGCGCCACCGCCCGCTCGCCGTACTTCTGGCGCACGTAGTCGATCACTTCGCCGCGGCGGTTTACGCAGAAGTCCACGTCGATGTCCGGCGGCGAGACGCGCTCGGGATTCAGGAAGCGCTCAAAGAGCAGCTTGAACTTGAGCGGATCGATGTCGGTGATGCCCATGGCGTAGGCGATCATCGAGCCGGCCGCCGAGCCGCGTCTGGGGCCGACGGGGATGCCGTGCTGCCTGGCCCAGTGGATGAAATCCCAGACGATGAGGAAGTAGTTCACGAAGCCCTGCTGCTCGAGCACGGCGATCTCCAGCGCGTAACGACGCTGCACCGCCTCGCCATCGGCGTCTGCGCCGTAGCGCCGGCGCAGGCCGGTCCCGGTGATCTCGCGCAGGTATTCCTCCTGGGTGCGGCCCGCCGGTGGGGTGTAGTGCGGATACTTCGGCGTGGTGTCGATCTCGAGGGCGCAACGCTCGGCGATGGCGAGGGTGTTGTCGCACGCCTCCGGCACCTCGGCGAAGAGCGCGCGCATTTCCTGGGGCGACTTAAAGAAGACTTCGGTGACGTACTTCATCCGCCGCTCGTCGGTAATGTTGGAGCCCGTGCCGATGCAGATCAGGGCGTCGTGCGCGGCGTGGTCGGCGCGGTCGAGGAAATGCACGTCGTTGGCGGCGACGAGCCCGAGGCCGAATTCCCGGGCGAGCGCGGGGAGGGTCCGGTTGCACTTGAGCTGTGCCTCCATGCCGTGGTTGTGCAGCTCGAGGAAAAAATTCTCCGCGCCGAGGATGTCGCGATAGGTGGCGGTGAGGGTCTTCGCCCGGTCCAGTTGATCGTCGAGGATCGCGGAGTTGATCTCGCCTTTCAGGCAGCCGCTCAGGCCGATGAGCCCCGCGGAATGCTGCGCGAGCAGTTCCTTGTCGATCCGCGGCTTGTAGTACATGCCGTCGAGGTGGGCGATCGAGACGAGCTTCACGAGGTTGCGATAGCCCTCGGCGTCGCGGGCCAGCAGGGTGAAGTGGAAGGCCGATTCCCGCTGCGAGAGCGACGACTTTTTCAGGTGCGAATCCGGCGCCACGTACACCTCGCAGCCGAGGATCGGCTGGATGCCCGCCTTCCTGGCCTCGTCGTAAAATTCGATCGCGCCAAAGAGGTTGCCGTGGTCGGTGATGGCGAGCGCGGGCATCCCGTATTCCCTGGCCCGCTGCATCGCCTGGGCGATCCGCACGGCGCCATCGAGCGTGGAGTACTCAGTGTGGCAATGCAGGTGGACAAACGAATCGGCGGACATGGCGGCAAGAATACATGCTCCGGCGGAAGGCCGCGAAGCGGGAACTTTGCCCTGGGGTTCGAGCGGACTGCGGACGGTCCTGCGCCGGAGCGCTCTACAAATCCTTTTCCAACTGATCGAGGTAGCGGGTGATCTGATCCGAGGCGCGCTGCTCCTGCTCGGCGATCTCGGCGGCGGTCTTCAGATAGCTGTCGAAGGCGTGGCTGCGGACGCCGAGTTGCGTGGCTTCAAACCAGTTCAGGTAATCGTCGATCTGGGCGCGCCGCACGAGGGCCTCGTGGCGGAAGGCTTCGGCCTGCGCAAAGCGCGGGTCCATCCCGCGGGCTTTACCGCGGGCGAGCAGGCCGACGATCTGCTCGTACTCGCGGACGGCCGGGCGGAGCAGGGCGTTGGCGCGGGCGCTCAGGGCCACGAGGGCGGCCTGGCGACCGAGGAGCGCGGGGCGGCTCGCGGGATTCTTGAGGTAGGCGCGGTAGTCGCGGAGCGGGTAGGTGCGGCGCTGGCCTTCGCGTTCCACGGGCAGGGTGAGGTCCAGCAGGGCGATCAGTTCCCGATTCGTGTCCTCGATGGAGAGCCCCTCGTGGCGATCGGAGGCGGCGAGCCGCGCGAGGCTCAGCGTCCACCAGCGCTGGATGGTCTGCCCGCTGGCGAGCGCGGGGAAGGCGGTGAGGAGCGAGGCGACGGGGTCGCGGGCGCCGTGGGGCCAGGCGCGGACGAGGCTGGCCAGGCCGGCGCGCCCGCCGGGTTGTTCGACGAGGAATTCCACGAGGGCCATGGCGAGGGCCCGGTCGAGGGCGAGGGCGGCCGGGCCGAGATCCGCGGGTTTGCCGGGGAGGAATTCTTCGATCGATGGCAACTGGCCGCTGGCGAGGAGGCGCTTGAAAAGGGCGGTGTCGATCCCTTGCTCGCGCCGGTGAAAGATCTCCAGCGCGCCTTCGATGACCCACCAGGGTGCTTCCTCGAAAGTCCTGCCCCGCTGGAGACCGCGTCCGCCATAGGCGTAGCCGAGGAGCAGGGCGCGGACGATCTGCTTCTCGAGATGCACTTCGGCCGGATCGCGGCCGATGCGCACGGTGATCTCGATCTTGAAGCCGAAGTCGCTCTGCACCGCATGCAGGGTCACCGGGGGGGCCTTGCTTTGCAGCGTGGTGGCGCGATCCAGGGTGATGAGGATCGGCGTCTTCCAGGCGCGACCGTCGCGCTCTTCGGAGAAGAGCTGGAGGAGTTGCGTTTTCACCTCCTCGGCAAAGCTCGAGACGCGCTGGCGCAGCGGCGTGTCTTCGCAGTAGATCGTGAACTGCCGGGTGGCGCTCTCCGAGCGGTGTTTCGCCTCCACGGCCCGGGCAGGCGTCGCGAGCGAGGCGACGGCGGCGAGCGCGAGCCAGCCCGCGGGTTTCACCGCCCGGCGCCCTTGGTGACGAAGAGGATGCGCTCCTTTTCCACGCGCACGCTCGCCATCTTGTCCATCTGCTCCCGATCCCGCTGGAACGCGGTCCAGAGCTTCTGAAAGGAAAGGCCGGCGTAGGTCATGATCCAGGGATGGACCCGCAGCCGCCCGAAGTTTCCCCCGACGCAATCCGCCCGAAATTTCCCCTCCACGACGCCGATGCGAAACATCATGCCGGAGTGAATCGGGTAACCCCAGAGCGACTGCTCGGTGTTCGTGCGGAGGGTATTGTTGCCGAGGAAGCGCACGTACATCCGCTTGAACTCGATGCCCGGCACGAGGCCTTCCTTGGCCTTGATGGTCTTGAGCAGGTGCGCATTCACCTCGGCTTCGGTCAAGACGAGCGAGCGCGGCTGCGACGCGCCGACGGCATCGTGGATTTCGGTCCCGATCATGCGGGGCAGCACATCCATGCGGGTGCCCGGCACGCCGTCGGGCGTGCGGGCGATGAGATAGAGCGAGGCGCAGGTGGCAGCCGAGGCCAGCACCTTCACCAGCGTGAACAGTTCCCGCCCGAGGCTGGTCGCGCTGGGATTCGTCATCCGGGACACGCGCTGCCGGGCGGCCTCCGGCGTCTCCTCCTTCTTCTGCTCCTCGGCCTTCGGCAAAACGGAGCGGTCGAGCTTCGAGCCACAGTTGTGGCAGTACACGCGCTCCGCTTCGTTCGCGTAGCCGCACTGGGCGCAGGTCAGCTTGACTTGTTGCGTGGGCATTTACTTGGCCGGCTTTTTCGTGGCCGCGGGCTTTTCGACGGGGGCCGGTTTCGGCGTGGCGGTCTCGGTCTTCGCGGGCTCGGGGCTTTTCGCCGTGGGGCTGGCGGAGTCCTGCTTGGCCGCGGCCTTGTAGCCCTCGCTCCGGTAGTCGGTGATGTAGAAGCCCGTGCCCTTGAAGATGAGCCCGGCGCCGGTGCCGAGGCAGCGCCGCACCTTGCCTTTGCCCCAGGTCTTCATCCGGCAGCCCACCTTCGGGCAGACTTTGAGAGGTTCATCCTTCATCGACTGCTGGAGTTCGAAGGATTTATTGCACTTCCCGCACTCGTATTCGTAGGTCGGCATTTTTGGGCTGAGGAAAAATCAGAGAGCCTGCATAGCAGACCCGGTGCCGCATCGCAAAGGGGTAGATGAGCTTCGGGTGAAAGGGGTGGGACGAGCCGCGGTACGCGAATCGTGCGATCGGCCCCCTCCCGCCCTCAGCTTGCCGTCTCTGGCGGAACTTCGGTTCCGGCAAATCAGACGAGCCCCTTGATCGGCTCGGCTTCGTACACGGAGTGGGGGCGGGCGAGGGGGTCGTACCACTCGATGGTGCGGGGCAGGCCCAGGGCTTCGTAGATCGTCGCGGCGAGGTTCTCCGGGCGCTGGGCGGCGTCCGCAGGGTATGCGCCGATGCGGTCGGTGGCGCCGATCACGGCGCCGCCGCGCACCCCGCCGCCGGCGAGGAAGACCGTCTGGGCGCCGCCCCAGTGGTCGCGACCGGGCAGCTTTGCGCCGGCGATCGTGGAGATCTTTGGGGTGCGTCCGAATTCGCTGCCCATCACGACGAGCGTCTCGGAGAGGAGACCACGGGCGTCGAGATCGTCGAGCAGCGCACTCACGGCGCGGTCCATCGGCGGGAGGAGGAAGTTTTTCAGATTCGGAAACGCCGCCTGATGGGTATCCCACGTCTCACTATTGCCGAGATTCACCTGGACCAGCCGCACGCCGGACTCCACGAGTTGCCGCGCCATGAGCAGCGACCATCCGAAGCTATTGCGTCCGTAGCGATCGAGCGATCGGGCGTCGGCCTTGTGCAGGTCGAAGGCGTCGCGCACGCCGCTCTCGGTGAGCAGCGAGATCGCGGCCTGCCGGTAGCGGTCGAAGCCCGCGTCCTCCGCCGTCGCGTCGTACATCCTCGACTGCCGCTCCAGGTCATCGCGCAAGGCGGTCCGGTGGAGCAGGCGCGCTTCATCCAGGCCCTGAGGCAGCGAAAGGTGCGGAGCCTGAAAGGCGAGCGCGCCGTCCGTCATCGGTCCGTCCGCGTGATGGAAAAGATAATCGGGAAACGCGCCGTAGTGGGCGGGGTGATACGGCGACATTTCCACAAACCAGGGATCGCGCTGCCGGCCCATCTGCCCGCCAAATTGCCCCGGCACGATCCGTCCGCTCCGGTGCTTGAGTCTCTCGGGGAGCACGAGGGCCGGTGGCAGGTTGTTGCGCGTCGGGAGGAGCGCGCCGGCGAGCGCCGCGATACTCGGCCAGTCGCTCTCCTTCGGCTGGCTCGGGTCAAAGCCGAGCGGGAGTTCGCTGCGACCGGTGAGCATGATGTGATGCGCCGCCGAGTGTTCGTTCGACGGATGCGTGAGCGAGCGGACGAGCGCGTATTTGTGGGCGCGTTTCGCCAGTTCGGGAAGGTGCTCGCAGATTTCCATCCCCGGCACGCTCGTGCGGATCGGGCGAAATTCCCCGCGCACCTCCAGCGGCGCGTCGGGCTTCATATCGAAGCTCTCGTGCTGTGCGAGCCCGCCGGAGAGGAAGATGTAAATCACCGACCGGGCCCGGCGCGGCGGGGTGTTCGTGCCCGCGAGGGCGCTCAATCCGGCGAGGTGATTCATGCCGAGGCCGAGCAGGCCGATCGCGCCGGCTTGGATCGCGGCGCGCCGTGAGACGCCAGTGCCGTGGGGGTGGATGGGCTGGGAGGCCAGGTTCACGCCAGGGTGATCGCTGGACAGGAGGCATCTTAGCTCAAGAACACACAGGAATGTCGCCTTTCCGGCTAAGAATTCGCTCCCGCAAGGACTGAGTCTGGGGACTCGTTCTCTTTGCCGCATGCTCACGCTCACCGCCCAAGCCCAAGGTCGCTTTTGCGACGGCCTTTGCCGCCGCGATTTCCTGCGCATTGGCGGGCTGGCGCTCGGCGGGCTGAGCCTGCCGTCGATCCTGCGCGCGGAGGCGCAGTCGAAGGTGGGGCGTTCGCACAAGGCGGTGATCATGATCTTCCTGCCGGGCGGGCCGTCGCATCAGGACATCTTCGATCTCAAGATGGATGCGCCGTCGGAGATCCGCGGGGAGTTTCGCCCGATCTCGACGAACGTCCCGGGCATCCAGATCACCGAGCATCTGCCTCGGCTCGCGCGGATGATGGACAAGGTGACGCTCATCCGCTCGATGAGCGACTGCGACAGCGGGCACGATGCGTTCCAGTGCCTCACCGGGCGCTCCTTCAAGCAGCAGCCACCGGGTGGTTGGCCGGCGCTTGGCTCTACCATTTCGAAGGTGCAGGGCGCGCTCGATCCGGCGGTGCCGCCCTTCGTCGGGCTCGCGCCGAAGATGGGCCATATGGAATGGGCGCGCTGTGGCGAACCGGGCTTCCTCGGCGTGAAGCATGCGCCTTTTCAACCGAACAAAGGCAGCGGCCTCGACGACATGACGCTGAGCGGCGTGACGCTCGACCGGCTCGCGGATCGCAAGGCGCTCCTCACTGGCTTCGACAGATTTCGCCGCGACGTGGATGCGAGCGGCTTGATGGAGGGGCTCGATGCGTTCAATCAGCAGGCCTTCGGCGTACTGACCTCGCGCAAGCTGCTCAACGCGCTCGATGTGACGAAGGAAGACCCGCGCATCGCCGCCCGTTACGGCAAGGGGAACCCGAAGAATCGCGACGACGGCGGGCCGAAACTCATGGAGCACTTCCTCGCCGCGCGGCGGCTGGTGGAAGCCGGCGCGCGCTGCGTGACGGTGGCGTTCAGCCGGTGGGATCATCATGGGAAAAATTTTGACGCGCTCCGCCAGGATCTGCCGCTGCTCGACCAGGGGCTAACCGCGCTCATTACCGACCTGCACGAGCGCGGGCTCGATCAGGATGTGTCGGTGGTCGTGTGGGGCGAGTTTGGCCGCACGCCGACGATCAACAAAGACGCCGGCCGCGACCACTGGCCGCGGGTCTCGTGTGCCTTGCTCGCCGGCGGCGGCATGCAGCACGGGCAGGTCATCGGTGCCACGGATCGCCTGGGCGGCGAAGCCACGGAGCGCCCAGTGATGTTCGGCGAAGTCTTCGCCACACTCTACCAGCGCCTCGGCATCGACGTGGCCAAGACCACCCTCGACGACCTCACCGGCCGCCCGCAATACCTCGTCCCACCCGGCTGCGCGCCGATGCGGGAACTCATCGGATGACGACCGGCACGATGTCGAAAAGAACTGTCATCCTGAGCGAAGCGCCGCGTGGTCGGGGTGGTGAGGGAAAGGCGGCGGCGGGGTGTGCGGTGCGGCGCGTGGTCGAAGGACCTCTAACTTCTCTGCTGGGTTGGTCCGCATCGCCGACCCACCACCTCCGCCCACGGATGCGAGAGGTCCTTCGACTTCGCTCCGCCCGCTTTTCCACCTCCGCTCCGCTCAGGATGACAGACTTTTTTCCACCCTGCGTCCTTTCCAAATGCTGACCATCCAGGGCCAACCCACGGGACGTTTCTGCGATGGCGTCACCCGTCGCGACTTTCTCAAGATCGGCGGCCTCGCCATGGGCGGGCTTTCGCTCCCGCAAATCCTCCGCGCCGAGGCGCAGTCCGGCGTCCGCAAATCGCCCAAGTCGGTGATCATGATCTATATGGCCGGCGCGCCGCCCCATCAGGATCTCTTCGATCTGAAGATGGACGCGCCGCTGGAAATCCGCGGCCCTTACAAACCCATCTCGACCAAAGTCCCCGGCATCCAGATCTCCGAGCACATGCCGCACTGCGCGCGGATCATGGACAAGCTCGTGCCCATCCGCTCAATGGTCGGTTCGCTGAGCGGCGATCACGATTCCCACATCTGCTACACCGGGCGCTCCGCGCGTGGCGTGCCGATGCCGCCCGGTGGCTGGCCGTCGATCGGCTCGGTGATGACGAAGCTCTGCGCGGCCAGCGGGAAGGCCCTCCCGCCCTTCGTCGGCCTCGCGCCGAATGCCGGCCATCCGCCTTACGGCTCGCCGGGTCATCCCGGCTTCCTCGGACCGGCCTGCGCGGCCTTCCGCCCGAACGGCCAGGGCATGGCCGATCTCACGCTGAACGGGATCACCAGCGACCGCCTCGCCGATCGCCAGGCGTTGCTCGCGAGCTTCGATAAATTCCGCCGCGACGCCGATCACAGCGGGCTCATGGACGCGCTGGATGTCTTCGACGCGCAGGCCTTCAATGTGCTCACCTCCAGCAAACTGCTCGACGCGCTCGACGTCTCGCAGGAGCCGCAGAAAGTGCGCGAGCGCTACGGCAAGGGCGACCCGAAAAACTACGGCGACGGCGCCCCGCGGAACAACGAGCACTTCCTCGTTGCCCGCCGCCTCGTCGAAGCCGGCGCGCGCTGCGTGACGATGAATTTCGGCCGCTGGGATTTCCATTCGCGCAACCACTCCGAGTTGCTCACGCACCTCCCGCTTTTCGATCAAGGCTACAGCGCGCTCATCGAAGACCTCCACGAACGCGGACTGGACAAAGATGTGGCCGTGGTCGCGTGGGGTGAATTTGGCCGCACGCCCGCCATCAACAAGGACGGCGGGCGCGATCACTGGCCGCGCGTTGGCGGTGCAGTCGTCGCGGGCGGAGGTTTCAAGACCGGCCAGGTCATCGGGGCCACCGACCGCCTCGGCGGCGAGCCCACCGAGCGGCCGGTCCACTTCGGCGAAGTCTTCGCCACGCTCTACCACTGGCTTGACATCGATCTGCAAAACGTCACCCTCCCCGACCTCTCCGGCCGCCCGCAGTATCTCGTCGATGGGTTTTCGCCGATGAAAGAACTGATCTGACCTCCGCACGATGAATTCCCCCCTCTTCACCCCACCGATGAATCGGCGCGCGTTCCTGTCCGCGTCGGCGCTCGGCCTCGCCGGGCTGCACTTTGGGAACCCCGCGCGAGCCGCGACCGCACCGGTGCCCGCGCCGCGCAAGCCGGCGAAATCCACGGTCCTCTTTTTCCTCTGCGGCGGCGCGTCGCACATCGACATGTGGGACATGAAGCCGGGCGCGCCGAGCGAGTTTCGCGGCGAGTTCCAGCCGATCCGCACGACCGCGCCGGACATCCATCTTTGCGAACACCTGCCGCTGCTCGCGAAACAGGCGCACCGCTTTTCGCTCGTGCACGGGGTCACGGATTTCGGCCGCGCGACCGGCGATCATCACGCGGGCTATTACTACAATCTCACCGGCCATGTGCCGGATCAGACCTTCAAGCAGCAGGGCAACGACCGCCGCCCGTATCCCGATGACTGGCCGTTCGTCGGCAGCGTCGTGGGCGCGCGCCGCCCGGTGCATCCGTCGCTGCCGTCGGTCATCGCGCTGCCGCACAAGCCGAGCAAGCTGCCGTACACGCGGCCCGGGCAATTCGCGGGCCGGCTCGGCATGGAGCACGACCCGTTTTATCTCACCGGAAAATTTGCGGAGCCGCTGAATTTCAGTGCGCCGACGTTGACCATGGAAGGCGGCATGCACGCCGGTCGCCTCGAGTCGCGCCGCCAGCTCCTCCGCTCGCTCGATGACGCGCGCCGGCAGTTCGACGACGACGCGCTGGCGCAAAACTACGCGCGGCAGCAGGAGCGCGCGTTCGCCCTTCTCTCTTCGAGCAGCACCGCGGGCGCGTTCGATATCCTGTCCGAGCCCGCCGCGGTGCGCGAGCGCTACGGCCACACCATCAATGGCACCAGCCTGCTCATGGCGCGGCGGCTCGTCGCGGCGGGCGTGCCGTTCGTCACGGTCTTTTGGAAAGAGGACGAAAGCATCGCGGCGCAGTGCAAGAGCGCGGGCGGCTGGGACACGCATGCGGACAATTTCAACTGCCTGAAAAAGTATCTGCTCCCGCAGTTCGACCGCGCTTTTTCCGCGTTCATGGAAGATCTCGGCGAGAGCGGCCTGCTCGACGATACGCTCGTCCTCGTGACCAGCGAGATGGGCCGCATGCCCAAAGTCGGCGACCGTCGCTCGGGCGGACAAATCGGCGCCGGCCGCGATCACTGGACGGCGTGCATGAGCGTGCTCATGGCCGGCGGCGGCATTCGTGGCGGACAGGAAATCGGCGCGACCGACGCGCGCGCCGAGTACCCGAAAGACCGCCCGATCGATCCCGCGGACGTGATCAAGACCGTCTATCATGCCATGGGCATCACGGACCTCGAAGCCAATGACCTGTTCGGCCGACCCTACAATCTCCTCGAAGACGGCAAGCCGCTGCTCGAGCTCTTCGCTTAATCGCCGCCGTATCCATTTCATCCGATGAAACACTTCCCCGCCGTCCTCGCTTCGCTGTTCACGCTCGGCACCGTGGCCATCGCCGCGCCACCGACCAGCCTGCTGATCGAAGCCAACGGCACGTCCGAGCTGACGGTGCGCGGCAAGGATGCGCGCCACCAGTTGCTCGTCACCGGGAAGCTCCCCGACGGCCGGCTCCGCGACTTCACGCACCAGGCGACCTACACGGCCGCGCCCGGGGGCATCGTGAAAGTGGACGCCGGCGGCATCCTCACGCCGGTCGCCGATGGCGCGGTCACGATCACCGCCGAGACCGACGGCTTGCGCGCGACTTTCCCCGTGAAAGTGGAAGGCGCGGGCCGCACGCAGCCGATCAACTTCGCCAACGACATCGTCCCCGTCTTTACCAAGGCGGGCTGCAACGCTGGCGGCTGTCACGGCAAGGCGAGCGGGCAGAATGGTTTCAAGCTCTCACTGCTCGGCTTCGAGCCCGACGAGGACTACGAGCACATCGTGAAGGAAGCGCGCGGCCGCCGCGTCTTCCCCGCCGCGCCGGAAAACAGCCTGCTCCTGCTCAAGGGCATCAACGCCTCGCCGCACGGTGGCGGCAAACGGCTCGATCCGAAGTCCGACGACTACGCGCTCGTCGCCCGCTGGATCGCGCAGGGCTTGCCGCTCGGCCAGCCCACCGACCCGAAAGTCGAGCGCATCGAAGTGCTGCCCGCGCAGCGCGTCATGGCGCTCGGTGGCGATCAGCAGCTCGTGGTGCTCGCGCGGTACACCGACGGCTCGGTGCAGGATGTGACCCGCAGCGCGCTTTACGAGCCGAACGAAAAGTCGATGGCCGAAGCCGATGAGGCCGGCCGCGTGAAGCTCTTCGACCAGCCCGGCGACGTCGCGATCATGGTGCGGTATCAGGGGAAAGTGGGGACCTTCCGCGCGACCGTGCCGCTCGGCGCGCTCGTGGAAAATCTGCCGCCCGCGCGGAACACCATCGACGAGCAGGTCTTCGCGAAGCTCCAGGCGATGGGCATGCCGCCGAGCGATCCCGCGGACGACGCGACCTTCATCCGCCGCGTGAGCATCGACATCGCCGGACGTCTCCCGACGCTTGACGAAACCACGCGCTTCCTCGCCGACACCGCTCCCGACAAGCGCGACCGGCTCATCGACGCGCTGCTCGACAGCCCGGAATACGCCGACACTTTCGCCAACAAATGGAGCGCGCTGCTGCGCAACAAACGCACCAAGCCGAGCGACGCGCCCGCGAACTTCGCCTTCCACGGCTGGCTGCGCGACAGCCTGCGCGCGAACCGCCCTTACAACGAAATCGTCCGCGACGTGCTCGCCGCGACCGGTGACGTGACGGAGAACCCGGCGGTCGGCTGGTATCGGCAGGTGAAGGAGCCGCAGGCGCAGCTCGAAGACGCCGCGCAGCTCTTCCTCGGCGTGCGCATGCAGTGCGCGCAGTGCCACCATCACCCCTTCGAGAAGTGGAGCCAGAACGACTACTACTCGTTCTCCGCGTTCTTCACCCAGATGGGGCGGAAGGCGATCGGCGCGAAGGACAACGAGGCCATCTTCCATCGGCGCGGCGTCGCCACCGCGGTGAACAAGAAGACCAAGTCGCCGGTGAAGCCCGCGGCCCTGGTCACCGGCCCGCTCGACATCGCGCCCGATGACGAC
>Ga0105049_10001872_pt1 | contig 24928 bp, 19 predicted proteins | sample MAT06_FD_78087 | JGI IMG/M metagenome (GOLD analysis project Ga0105049, IMG submission 78087) | Freshwater microbial communities from Lake Fryxell liftoff mats and glacier meltwater in Antarctica - MAT-06 | ecosystem: Environmental > Aquatic > Freshwater > Ice > Liftoff microbial mat | place...
ATTCAGGGGAACTATCATTCAACGGGAAAGAATGAGTAACGATAGCTGGTCATCTGGCGAACCTGTGCAGGAGGAAATTACCTTTCAGAAAATTAAAATCAGGTCTGCCATTTATATTAAGTATGAAATCAAATGACGTCGCAACAGCGTAACCTACACACACGCAATCATACATCAACACACGCAATCATACACTCACTCCCGTTCACGCGTAAGCAACATTATCAATTATCAATTATCAATTATCCATTATCCAATTATCTATTATTTTCATCACTCAGTCTTCATCCTCTTCAACTCCAGCTTCAATGCATTCACCGAAATAAGAATTTCACGCAATGAAATAATCAACGCCAGCATCATCAGCAACAGACTTATTCCAAACAGAATCTGCCCCAAAATAATTGCATTAAAAAATAACGCCAACATGCATGTCACGCACAACAACAATGAACTGATTCCGCACGCCTGCATGTTTCTTATCAGCCGTATCCGTAACGTTAGATTTTTTATCTGAGGAAGAAGGTATTCGTCATGGCCTTCATCGTATTGTTTTTTTAATCCCCTGATAAGATTGGCCAATGCAAGAAACCGGTTGGTGAAAGCCAGCAGCAGCAATGAAACTGCCGGAAAGAGAAGGGCAGGAGTGGTAAGATCAATTTCCATGCGGCAATTTAGACTGAAATGTCGATTACTTAATGAGAAATGTAAATTCCTGTAATCCTAAAACTCAAAATTAAACTGATCGCTCCTAAGCTTATCGTAACTCAACTTATCAAATTCAAATAACTGGGCTCTCTTATGAGGAACGCCCATCTGCTTTTCCGTGAGCGCTTTTAAGAATCCCTTATTTAATATTTTTCTCCTGAAGTTTCTCTTATCCAGGTGTGTATTCAGGATCGTTTCATATACCTTTTGAAGTTGGCCTAACGTGAATTTCTCTGGCAATAATTCAAAACCGATCGGCTGAACTCTCAATTTGCTTTTCAGGCTATTAAGTGCAGAAATAAGGATTTTGTTGTGATCAAAGGCTAGTTCAGGCACCTCCGAAACAGGACACCAAAAAGCCTTTCGCGCAAACGACGCTGCAGAAGGCTGGTAGTCACCAATCTTAACCAATGAATAATAAGCTACAGTGATTACCCGTGCCGTTGGAACATCCCGCACAGCATTAAGCCATTGCACGTCCGAAGAATTCTTTACCCTGTCCGGATCACCGAAAGCGAAGAATTGCTCCAGGTAAATGTTTTCAAGTGAGGTAAGTTCTTTTAAAACACGAAGAGCAGAAGTGTCAAGGTCTTCATTATCGTCAACGAGATTTCCCGGCAGCGAATAATGTCTCGTCTTTTTATCAGCTTCATCAACTTCACGCTCAATAAGGAGAACCTTAAGATCGCCCTCATCAAAACCAAAGATTACACAGTCAACCGAAACATGCGGGTTAAGTTGTGCGTTCTTCGTAACTGTCTTTGTTAGCTCTGACAACTGGATCATTATTTTCCGGCAAATTTATGTTTTTTAATTAAACTGTGTAGCTTTTACACTACAAAGCCTCATCACCACAAAATATTGATCATTAGTTAATTAATAAGTTTAAAGGTGTTTTTCAGTCATTGATTTGTTAATAATTTAATAGAGTGTTACGCAAAGTGTCTGCTTAACACTTAAATTTGCCGGCTTATGGAAAATTCATCCATCAAAAGTATTGGTGTTTTCACCTCAGGTGGGGACGCACCCGGAATGAATGCTGCCATTCGCGCAGTTGTTAGAACCTGTATCTTTTATCAGAAGCAGGCCGTTGGAATCTATCGCGGATACGACGGGCTCATCACAGGAGATGTACGCAACCTTGATAGCCGCTCGGTTTCCAATATTATCCAACGCGGCGGTACAATTCTAAAATCGGCAAGAAGCGCCGAATTCCGCACACCAGAAGGTCGTAAAAAGGCATACGAAACAATCAAAGAGCATAACATTGATGCCCTCGTAGCAATTGGAGGCGATGGCACATTTACAGGAGCCAATATTTTCTCAAAGGAATATAATATCCCGGTAGTTGGGATTCCCGGCACGATTGACAATGACCTTAATGGAAGCGATTTTACAATTGGGTACGACACGGCAGTAAATACAGCAACAGAAGCAATCGATAAAGTGCGCGACACTGCCTCTTCCCACAACCGCCTGTTTTTTATCGAAGTAATGGGACGACATTCGGGACAGATTGCATTACGTGCTTCTATCGCAGCAGGAGCAGAGGCAACAATGATCCCGGAAGTTCCCATGGATGTTGTTGAACTCGTACGATTGCTGGAAGGCGGAGCAGGAAGAAAAAAATCTTCAAGCCTTGTCGTTGTTGCTGAAGGCGGAAAGCCTGGCCATTCGATCGATCTCGCTAAGGAGGTAACTGATCGTTTTTCATATTACGATACTAAAGTTACCATCCTCGGGCACCTTCTAAGGGGCGGTTCGCCTACGGTTTCTGACCGTGTTTTAGCCAGCCGTCTGGGCGTAGCAGCGGTTGAAAGCTTGTTGGCAAACAAATCAGGTGTTATGATCGGTGTTGTGAATAATCAGATTAATTTTACGCCTTTCGAAAAGGCGATCACCAACGTAGATAATTTCGATAGTGAAATGCTGCGGATTGCTGGGATCTTATCAATCTGATGAACGCAGAAAAACAACAGCTTGCATTCCTTTTTCCAGACGACAACGACGTTCCGGCGACATTAAAGCTTCAGCCGCTCGAACAACGTGTATTTCTGGATAATGGAAATTTGTCGGAATGGAAGGGCGAAGTAACCGAGGTTTTCTCCCCTGTTTTTACTAAAATTAATGGTCTGCTGAAACCGTTATATCTCGGTTCTTATCCTAAAATGACTGCCGCTTCCGTGATGGAAGTCCTGGAAAGTGCCCGTAATGCCTACGATCTGGGCCGTGGTGAATGGCCTACAATGCGGATAAAAGATCGTATCGGCCGCCTTCAGCAGTTCCTCGGCTTAATGAAAGTTCAGCGTGAAACGGTCGTCAAATGGCTGATGCTGGAAATCGGCAAGAACCGCACGGATTCTGAAAACGAGTTCGACCGTACTATCGATTACATCGTCGATACAATCGAGGCTGTAAAAAACCTGGACCGCCAGGGTTCCGATCTTGAACTGCATCAAGGTATTTACGCACAGATCCGCCGCGGACCGCTGGGAGTTGTGCTTTGCATGGCTCCTTACAATTATCCGTTAAACGAAACATTTGCAACACTGATTCCCGCGCTGGTCATGGGAAATACGGTGGTTTTCAGGCCGGCGAAATTCGGCGTTCTTTTGATCTACCCGCTGCTTGAGGCCTTCAGGGATTCTTTTCCGGCAGGCGTTATCAACGTAATTTATGGGGAAGGAAAGGAAACTGCGGGAACGCTTATGGAATCAGGTAAAATTGATGTCCTCGCATTTATCGGGTCCAGTAAAACGGCAAACATCATTAAAAAACAACATCCCCGACCCAATCGTTTAAGGTCGGTGCTCGGCCTGGATGCAAAAAATCCTGCAATTATACTTGGTGATGCCGACCTCAATGTGGCGGTTTCGGAATGTTTAATCGGAGCATTGGCATTTAACGGCCAGCGTTGCACTGCCTTGAAGATAATCTTTGTCCATCGCAGTATTTGTGATGAATTCCTGAAACTTTTCTGCCGCAAAGTGGATGCACTAAAAGTTGGTATGCCCTGGGAAAATGTTTCCATCACTCCACTTCCGGAGCCCGATAAGCCTGCTTACATTCAAAGTCTGATTGACGACGCGATCTCTCAAGGCGCAAATATTATGAATGAAGGTGGCGGCCAACAGTTTAAAAGCCTGGTAAATCCTACTGTTCTTTATCCTGTTAAACATTCAATGCGCATCTACCACGAAGAGCAGTTCGGACCAGTGGTTCCCGTGCTTGCCTTCGATAGTATTGAAGAACCTGTGAACTATATCGTTGAAAGTAATTTTGGTCAGCAGGTGAGTATATTCTCCAATAATGCGGATGAAATTGCTTCTTTGGTTGATCCGCTTGTTAACCAGGTTTGCCGTGTAAACATTAACACTAAAAGCCAGCGAGGACCTGATATTTATCCGTTTAATGGACGTAAAGATTCGGCAGAAGGAACGTTGAGCGTTACTGATGCTTTACGGGTTTTTTCGATTCGTACCATGGTTGCAACCCGCAACAATGAATCAAACCGGGCTTTATTCACCGAAATTCTGGAAGGGCGAAAGTCGAACTTCCTTTCCACCGATTTTTTACTCTGAACTCTAACAATTTACCATGCTATTAATTGCCGACAGCGGGTCCACCAAGTGTGATTGGATGCTTATCAAGGACAATGAAGAAAAGATAAGCTTCAGCACGATGGGATTTAACCCGTATTTCCATAATGAAGCAGTGATTTCAAATGCTATCCGTCAAAACGCCGAGTTATGTGATTTTGCTCCGGAAGTAAAAATGCTGTTTTTGTACAGTGCAGGATGTTCCAGCAAAGAATTGAAGCTCGTTGTTGAACGTGCTCTTCGATCCGTATTTGTAAATGCAAATATTTACGTGGATCACGACCTTGTGGGGGCTGCATTTGCGACATGGGATGAAAATCCTGCGATTACCGGTATCCTGGGAACGGGTTCAAATTCCTGTTATTTCGACGGCGATATCGTAAAGCAGGCGCATTCGGGTTTAGGCCTTGGATATATCCTTGGCGATGAAGGCTCAGGAAGCTATTACGGTAAAATTTTACTCCGCCGTTACCTTAACAACCAGCTTCCAGATGTGATCTACAATACGTTGCATGATGAATACAAGCTGGATCGTAACATCATCGTCGAAAACGTCTACATGAAGCCTCACGCCAATGTTTACCTGGCTTCTTTTATGAAGGTTTTGTCGGATAATAAAACGCTTCCATGGGTGCAGGAACTTGTGGATAAAGGCATGCTGGATTTTTTCGAATCGCATATTATCGTTTACAAGAATTACGCACGCGTTCCGGTTCATTTCATTGGCTCCATCGCATATCATTTCGAGGAAAACCTCAGAAAGGTAGCTACGTCAATGAATATACAGGTTGGTACAATCATCAAAAAGCCGATTTACGGCCTGGTGAATTACCACATGAAACATCATTTTTCTAAAAAAATCACCAAAGCTTAATGGCGCAACAACACCGCAAAGGGACATTCAATGTACCTGTTTCCCATTATATCTCCCACACTGTATCAGGCCAGGAGGTTCTTATCAACACAGGAAATTCAACTGTCCGTATCATTGTTTACGATCACTCAGTTATCCGTTTCAGAATATCGAAACCAGAGCAGGAGTTTTCAGGATTTTCCTATGCAGTAATTGAACAACCTAAACCGGTTGAATTCAAGATTTCTGACGAGGGAGAAAACCTTATCCTAACGACGAGTCTGCTGAAAGTAATAATCAACAAAGAAAAGGTTCGTGTAAGCATTTATGATGTTGAAGGTAATTTTATCAATGGTGATGATCCGTCTTTTGGAACAAGCTGGCTCGGCAATGAGGTTACCACTTACAAAAAGCTGATTGCTGACGAACGGTTTATTGGTCTGGGCGAAAAAACAGGAAACCTTGATCGTCGGGGAAAGGCTTATGTAAACTGGAATTCCGACAATTTCGCTTATGGGGTTGATGATGATCCAATTTACCTAAGTACTCCGTTTTATATCGGCATTCACGGAAATCAGAATTACGGGATCTTCTTTGATAATTCTCATAAAACCACGTTCAGCTTTGGCTGCTCAAACGATCGCTTTTCGTATTTCCAGGCAGAAGATGGTGAAATGAATTATTATTTCATCTGGAAGCCAAACGTAGCGGCAATTATAGAACGTTACACGTGGCTTACAGGAAGACTTGAAATGCCGCCGCTTTGGAGCCTTGGATTTCAACAATGCCGTTACAGCTATTATCCTTATCCGGAAGTGCTAAATGCAGCGCGGACATTCAGGGAAAAGGATATTCCTGCCGACGTTCTTTATCTTGACATTCATTATATGGATGCTTACAAGGTTTTTACATGGCATCCTACCCGGTTTCCCGATCCGGACGCGTTGATGAAGGAGCTCAAGAAAATGGGCTTTAATGTAGTTGTGATTCTTGATCCGGGAATTAAAACCGAAGCCGGATATCATGCTTATGACGACGGAAAGGAAAAAGGGCATTTCGTAAAATATCCTGATGGTGAAGAATACAACGGTCAGGTTTGGCCCGGCTGGAGTGCTTTTCCGGATTTTACAAAAGAAGAAGTGCGTGAATGGTGGGGTAAGCAGATGAACATTCTTACCGACAATGGAATTGAAGGCTTCTGGAATGATATGAATGAACCGGCAGCCTGGGGACAACATCTTCCTGACCTGATTGAATTTGATTACGAGGGCGAGGGAGGAACGCATAAAAAATCGCATAACGTTTACGGAATGCAGATGGCGCGCTCGACCTACGAAGGTGGGAAAAAGCTACTTGATGGCAAACGCGCTTTTGTGCTCACACGTGCGGGCTATTCGGGCGTTCAGCGGTATGCTGCTGTCTGGACGGGTGATAACGTGAGCAGCGACGAGCACATGCTGGCAGGAACGCGTCTGGTGAATAGTATGGGACTTACCGGAATTCCGTTTGCGGGAAATGATGTTGGCGGATTTGCCGGTGAAGCAACTCCCGAATTGTTCGCCAGATGGATTGCGTTGGGTGCATTTTCTCCGTTTTTCCGCTCCCATTCTATGGTAAATAGCCGTGATTCTGAGCCCTGGTCGTTTGGTGAAGAAGTGGAAGATATTTCCAGAAATTACATTAAGCTCCGTTACCGCCTGATGCCGTATTTGTATTCGGTTTTTTATGAGGCAAGTCAGAATGGAATGGCGGTTTCCCGGTCGTTGGCGATCGATTATACCTACGATAATAACATTTACAGTAATCCTTACCAGAACCAATACCTGTTTGGCCCTTCGATCCTTGTAATTCCAGTAGAAAGCACGCGGGAATTGCATAAAGCATATTTCCCTGAAGGGGCCTGGTACAATCTGTACAATGATAAAATTCAGCAAGGAAACAGAGAAGAAATTCTTTCTGCTTTAAAAGAGCAGCAACCACTTTATGTAAAGGCGGGAAGCATTTTATTAATGCAGGAATCAAGCAACCATCTTTTAAATGTAAAAGAGCTGGAGCGGATGGAAATCCATATTTATCCAGGGGCAGAAACCAGCTTTGTTTATTATGAAGACGATGGCGAAACCTACCAATACAAAGGCGGAGCAAGCCTTGTAAGAACATTTGAATTAAAAAGTAATTCACTTCGTATTTCACCTAAATCAGGATCTTATACTTCGCATTTTAAAACGTGGAGAATATTTATTCATGGGTTAAAACCGGATGCAAAAATTACCGTTAATTCAGCATCGGTAGAGGAAAATACAATGAATTACCGTTTTATTGAACCTGTTTCAGATTTCGATCCATATCATAAACCGCCTACTGATCCGCTTGAGATTAAAGATCTTATTTATGTGGATGTTAAATGGAATGATGCTGAAGCTGTGATACACTGGTAGAAATAGTATATTGATTTAAGATCCTCTTCAGGCTAAGGTTTGAAGGGGATTCTTTGTTTAGGTCCATTAGTTTTTACAAACCGAATCAAACATTTCAACAATGATTACGAATAAACAGTTGGTTTTGACACTTGAACAGTTTCCAGATGAATTTACTTTGGAAGAACTGATTGATAAAGTAATACTTCTTGATAAGATTGAACGAGGAAATCAGCAATCAGAAAAGAACGAAGTTTTGAATGAGGAAGAACTTGAAAACGAAACGAAAAAGCTGTTCAAATAGAATGGACAAGACTTTCTGAGGAAGACTCAAGGGGAATATATGATTATATATCCAGAGATTCTGTAAAGTATGCGAAAATAGAAACTGTTAGATTGAAGATAAGAACAAATATTCTAAAAAACGCTCCATTTGCAGGGAAAGAAGTTTCTGAAATTGATAATCAACTATTTCGAGAGCTGATAGAAGTAATTGAATTACAGAATTGTTAGACGATTATCGATGTGAAAGCAATTCACATTTTGACCATTCATCACTCTGCAAGAGATTTAGCGAAGCGACAACTAGTATAGGCGAAATTTAACGGGCACTTTGCCTAACATCGGTTACCCCAAACGTTGTCATCTCCGAAATTTGATCATTTTTCCTACTGCACAACTTCCCGGTAAGCTGCACGATGTGCGTTCCAAATTCTAAACTAACGCCGTTGCCAATAGCGTTGAAGTCAATTTATCCGGCACTAAAAAACCATGTGTTAGCTTCTGTTTTCTTCCGCCTGGAAATTAGAATTTCACATCCATTTTTTAAAACAAACTGATCATTTTTTATTGCTTCAATAGTGTGTCTGTTAACCAGTTTAATTCAATTCCTGCCACTTTAAATGGTAAATATATTTTGAAAATTCCCTGGTTAATCTAAAATAGGACAGAGCAATCGTTGGGTTTATTTAACAAAGGATTTAAAAATAATCGACGCTGCAATGGCAGAATTCTAAGACATGTGATATCTTATCTGCTAATTGGCATCAAATAATCCAAGTCCGTCGATATCTCCTGAATCCGCGAAGAAAAGATTTAATTTTTCCAGAAGTGGAAGTACATCATCCTTTATCAATGTTTTTAATTCTTTTAAACTGGTTTTTCCTGAATGTAAATTTGGGTTTGCAAACATACCTGTTAACTCTTGTCCGAAATCAATAATTCCTGCTAATTCAGCCTGACGGAATGTATCCTCCGGGTTTGCTTTAAACACAAATCCTTTCTCTTCAAGATAATAGTGCATTAATTGCCAACCAAGTTCGAGCGTTAGATTCAGGTTATTAACTATATCCTTTTCTTGATTTTCTCCGGTAGCCTTGCGGGTGATTTTATCATTGAGTTCCTGAAACGCCTTTTCAAAACTATGAAGGCGGACGTTCCATAAATCTATATCCATCCTGTTTAAAGTAAGGAACAAAAGTAACAATTAGCTGACATCAATTTTATCAATTTTGATGGCTCTTGCAGGAATAATGTATTTTGCTTTATACTGACCATCCTGTCCTCTATCGGAGGCGACTCAAGACAAATCGGAGTAGTCGCTTCACTAGCTCAAGGATTGCTTTTGTTTTCTGGGCACTTCTACCACAACAGTAGTTCCTGCCTCCAGGCCTGAATCTATATTTAATTTGCCGTTTAAAAATTCAGTTCTGTTGAGCACATTTTCCAATCCGATGCCCTTGGATCCTTTATTCGCAGATACATTAAAACCAATTCCATTATCCTCGACAAGGAGCATATACATGTCTGGATGTTCCACCAATTGTATGGTGATTGTATCGGCTCGTGCATGCCGGATAATATTCGCCAATAGTTCCTGTAAAATTCTGAAAAGCATTATTCCGACAGGGTCGGGTGGAGAGACTTCAAATCCAATTATTTCGAGGTGAACGGAATATTTCCTCTGCAGACCAGAACTGCCGATGTATTCACGAACAGCCGCGTCCAATCCCCGCGATTCAATTATAAGCCCCGACATTCCGTGAGTGGTTGCCCGGATTTCTTCCACAACATTATCGATCAGTAAGACTCCCCGGCTTAGCTGATCATTTAAATCCGGTTCATCTCCGTTGATTCCCTGAAATGTGAGTTTGGCAGCTGCCAGATATTGCCCCACACCATCGTGAATTTCGCGTGCTATTCTTACCCTTTCTGCTTCGGCCGTCGAAAGCACTGCCAATGTTCTTTGTTGCTGCAATTGTGTGTATTCTACCTGGTAACGTGCTTTCTCCCGAAAACGCCGCCGGCTGAATAGAAGATAAAGCACGAGTGCAATTAACACAGCCAGTATTAACGCTCCCGAAAGTAGCCATCTTCCTTCCCGAACCTCTCTTCTTATTACTTCATTTTCGCTTGTTAGCAGTGCATTCTGTTGCTCTTTCCATTCGGTGTCATACATGGTTTCCAGCTGAGCGGTTTCCTCCGCCAGGGATCTCGAAAAGTCGCGCTGGGTTGCTTCCAGAAACTGATCATAAGCGTCCATGGCTTTCTGCTGCTGCCCGGTTTTGATGTACAATTTACCCAGAGCATTGTAAAGTTGAGGTAACACCTCTGTTACAGAATCTTTGAGAGCGATGTCCAGCCCCGCGTTCAGATATTTATCTGCTTCAGTATAATTTCCGTTTTCAACATAAAAATTACCAATGTTTCCATTATAAAGTGCGATGCTGTTGGAGCGTCCATTCAGAACAGCAAGTTTTAATGCCATCATATAATACTTATGCCCCTCTTCATCGTTACCCAACTTCCGGTAATAGAAGCCAACATTATTGTAACTGGCTTCCAGCTGAAAGGAATCTCTTAATTCTTCGGCAATTTTAATTCCTTCGATGTGACGTTTGAGAGCAGATTTATTATCACCATTCATTTCGTCAATAGTTGCCAAATAAGCAAGATTGACAAGCATGCCCGGTTGATCATTGGTCTCTTTTAGAATAGCCGATGCTTCAGTCGCCAGTTCTTTTATTTTATCATATTGCTTAAGGTTGTCATAAACGTGGCAGATATTATTTAATGTCTGACCAATTCCGATTTTATTATTGGTCTTCCTGAAAATTAACAGTGCTTTTTGCTGTGCTTCCAGCGCTTCAGGAAATTTACTTATCTCCGAATAGCAATTGCCTATTTTGCTCAGAGAAGAGGCCACACCAGCTTCGAGGCCCAGCTCTTGACGAATTACAAGCGCCTGTTGATGCATAATCAGCGCCTGGCGGAATTTCCCTTCCCTCATCCGGATAATTCCTACATCGTTGTATCCGCTAGCGATCTGTTGCTGAAGGTTTTCCTTTTTTGCTAAACGCAATTCTTCTTCGGCATAGCGTCTGGCCGCAGGAAGTGAATCGTAAATTAATTCCCATGAAAGAAGCGACAGTGCGTCAAGGCGTTCCTTTACATCCGGAGAATTCCTGATCACTTTGCGAAGACTGTCCTGCTGTGCATCAATTGTACCGGCAAATAGCATCAGCCAGGCGAAAACCATTAGCAGCAGTTTGCCGTAAAGACAGTTAGTAACTCTCATTTCTGATTGCATTTCTTTTGTTGCGATTCGTTTATTTTAGCCTCATTAAATAACAGCATTTTTTGTCTTCCCCCATAAACCTTCTGCTTGTTGACGATCACCGGATGATGCTTGATGGCCTGCGTTCGATGTTGCGCAACGAAAAAAAATTCAGGATCGTAGCCGAAACTACAAGAGCCGAAGAAGTGACTGATCTCATTTTGGCTCATGCTATAGATATGGTTGTTACTGATGTAGGAATGCCCGGGATCGGAGGGGCAGAGTTAACACGACTGATTCGCGAAAAAAATCCTGGGCTTGCGGTGCTTGCTCTTTCAATGCACCTCGACAGGGAAAATGTTTCTGCGATGATACAAGCTGGTGTTAATGGATATGTTTTGAAAACCGCTGGCCGCGAAGAATTGCTGAAAGCCATGGAGACCGTTGCTGATGGTGGCATGTATTTTAGCCAGGAAATTACGCTGGAGATGATGAAAATGCTGAGAAATCCTGAGGCTGAGAAACCTACCGAACCCGTAATTACGTTAACTGCCAGAGAATCTGAAATTGTGCGGATGATGGCTGCCGATAACACAAACGCGCAAATCGGCGAAAAGCTATTCATCAGTGAGAGAACCGTGGAAACGCATCGTAAAAACATATTTAGGAAAACCGGTACGAAAACGGTTGCCGGCCTTATGCGGTTTGCCATGGAGAAGCAATGGATTTAATTTGCTAATTTATTCCTATTATTAATTAAATGTTTCAGGGAGAAACGGTATTCTTTCTTCAGTCCGACTACGTGCTGGTACGGATGCAATCTCCGTAAAATCCGGTATAGTTTGTTTTCGAATTAGCTGCGAGTTTTGTATCAGTATTTTTAACAGCTGATATGAAATTTGTTCCCCTTCTTTTAATTGCAGTTTTTATGGTGCTCCAGGCCTGTAAAAAGGAAAAGCTCGAACCGTCGGTGTTGTCCGGGAAATGGAGCTGCAAAACGATTACTTATAGCAGGCTTGTTGGTGATACCGGGATTGCGAGGACCGTCTTAAATGAATCTGCATTTATAGATTTTACAAACGAATATCCTGCGGAAAATCGAGGCGGAACTGTTTACGGGGATTACGCTAGCGGACGGACGAAACTGCCGTTTGTCTACGGAACACAAATACCTGAAACATTATTTATGCTCGAAGGCAGATTGCTTTTTACTCAATCAATTGAACAAAAACCCGATTGGTCATTCAGGAATAAATACAACGGCCTAATTCTTTTTCAGCCTTATAATATGAACGGATTAGATTATGTGACTTACGGAACAAAAATTACGCTTCTGGAAGAAGATCAAATGCTGATCAGGTTTTCGTTGAGCCCAACAAATTTTTATTACGACACTGTGAAGCAAAACTATTTTGAACTCTTGTTAATCCGCGAATCATGAAAAAAAATATTTCTGCATTGTTGCTTTTAATTTCGTTTACCTTAAATGCTCAGGTACAGGATCGCCTTTGGGTTATTTTCGGATCATCTTTTACCAAAGGAGCGTATTCTGGAGTAAGTACTGCATACGGTGCCGATACGTATTCGTTAATTGCTTTGCCTACTTTTAAAATGGAGTCAACTAATCCAAAAGGAACAAGCTTCTCTATTGATATGACTATTGCTGGCGCTGGAATCTTTAAGTTTGCCGGAGAGACAGACAGTTCATTCTACAGGATTTTTGACTATCCTCGTTATAAACATTCGTTTTATAAGTTGAAGGGAAATGAAAATGCAAAGACACGTTTTGGAATTGGTTGGGGCTGGAACTGGCGGGTATTTGGTATTGGCGAGCAAACCGGATTTCATCAGGGTGCGCCGGCAAATAGCTTTTATCCTGGTCCGCTAACCGCCAAGGGCAGGTTCGGGTTAGGAATTAATTTTCACCTGGTGCATACGTTCACCAAAAATTTGTATTCGCGTTTTTCTTTGCACATTGAAGGAGAACCTGGAAAAATACTCGGTGCGACTGCATATCCCGAAGAAACGTTGATTTTTAACATGGGTCAGTTTGCGATTATTGGAACTGCCGCCTATCGGTATTCAATGCTATGGGGAAATCCAAATTCCGCTGAGGTTGTTGCTCCTAAAAGATCAGCGACTGCAACCGCATTTATCGGATCAATCGGAATTGCATTTGATCTTTCCAAATACGCGAGCCCCAAGCGTTAGTGGCGAGTAATCTCACGGTGGCTTAAAGCGATTTGCCCGTTACTAATCTATACAAATACTGCAAAGAAGGATGAATTTTAAATTGTGGATCAAAAGCGTTTCGTTTTTTTTGATGGCTTCTTTATTTCTGTTAAAACCATGTTCTGCACAGATTTATAAAGGTGGTAATTCGGGCGGATTTTATGTTGGGTACGGATTCGCTTATTTCACTAATGTGGCGCCTGTCGAAATCTATGCGGCCCAGCAGAATCGAAATGCGTTGGCAAACGATAGATTCGGACGATTTAATCTTCAACAGGGTCTTTCCTTCCGCATTTGCGGTAATTACGGAGATTCAAAAACATCAAAGAAGGGAAAAAAGTTTCATCCTTTGAGCATGGAACTAATATGGATAAACAAACACGCGAAAAGCGATGCAGCATACGCAGATAGCGGATTGCCAGAAGTAAAAGAAACCATACGGCTGAGGTATAATTCTGTTAATCTAGGCGTCCTCTATACTCCTGCGTTTGAACTTGTAAGTTTCGGAGGAAGTATGGATGTCGGTTTAATGTCATGTAAATTCAGACGTGATATCTCTGGAGACAAAGGTAAATGGACGCCTTTATTTCCCACAATTGCATCAGCAGGAAAAATTTCTCCCGTCGCCGCATGTTCAGTCTTTTTTCAGTTAAATATCAAACGCCTGGCATTAAGGCTAGGGAAGCAATTCGCAATTCTTCCCGGTGAATTCGGGCAGACATTTTACACTGAAAACATTAACCTTTCAGCCTACTTCAGATTCTGATAATGAAATTAAAACTCCATTTAATTATTGGAATAGTGTTTATCCTGAAAGTTGATTCGGGAGCGCAATCCTTATTTCGTACCACATTGCATGCAGATTTTTCCTTTGGAATTTACAACTGGAAGTCATTCGCTGAATTCAGTGATGAATACAACAAGGTAAATGAAGCTGAATTAGAGAATAACCTTGGAAAATGCCGGCTCTGGAAAGGATATAAATATGGCGTTTCTTTTTCTGTAGGTGGCTTATATACTGGTCTCGACGTATTCAGAATGACAAGTTCAGCGTCGGCGACACTAAAAGGCGATCTCAGACGGTACTTTGATGTTCGGGCGGGCGGGTTTGAAACACAGATCGGATGGAACAGCAAAAAGGAAATGATAAGACCTTATCTGGCTGTTAATTTCGGAGCACTTTTCAGCAGAGTGGAAGGCAGCCTTAAATATCCTGATGGCGACGTTTCTTATGGTGGAGAAAGCGCTTTAAATGGAGCGTGGCACAGTGTAGATTTTGTTTCGGGATTAAATGGCGGTGTGCAGATTAAAATCCTTGATGGTTTGATGTTGCATGTTAGTGGTCAATACCGTTTAATGCGCAATTCCGGCGAGTTTGGAGCCAATCCTTTCGGAAGAAATTATACTTCGTTATTTTCGGGAAACAGCGGTCCGCTAAAGTCAAATATTGGAGGAACCACAATATCTGCAGGTTTAGGGTTTATGTTTAACAGTAATTAGTGATGATCAGATTTCTTTTCGGTTTTGTTTTAATTGTATCATTTGCTTCCTGCGACAAAGAGTCAAAAGGAAAAAGTCACTTTGCCGGCGCATGGCAATGCGATAAGTATACACGCACTTCGAAAGTTGCAGACCAAACAGGTGATACAATTGTGCTTAATTGTGGGGAATTATACCTGCGTTTTGAGGGTAATGAATATCCAAATATCGACTACCTTTTAACCATTACACCCGAAGTTATCAGATACTGGAATCTTGATTACCTCCGCTGGGATACCGAACAAGACGGCGATAAGTTTATCTACCTGTTCATCGATGATCCGTATAATCCGGCTTCGCTTTCCCAGCGCACGCGTGTAACAGTTTCACGGCTCACTTCTTCCAAAATGAACTGGCGCTTTTATTACGCAGACGCCGACCAGAACCTTTTATTTACCGAAGAAATGGAATTTTCAAAACCCTGATCTCAAAATCGTTTACATTTAAATGTGGAAAGCCGTATTTTTGACAAATGCGGTTCAACAGATTCTACAAGGGAAGTCGTCCCTGCTTTTTGTTAGTTCTCGGCATATTGCTTTTTCATATCAATGGTTTTTCACAAGAAAATGTGGCCAAACCAGGGAAGCGCTTTTTGGGTTTTCGAAGTCTGAATGACACAATCAACAATGAAAAGCAGGGTATATTTGTGCTTCCTCTTATTTATTTTACCCCGGATACGCGTTGGGCGTTTGGTGCCGCTGGTGTTTACTATTTTAAAATCCCTTCTCAACGTGAAGGTGAAAAGGAAACCCGTGTTTCTAATATACAGTTTCTTGCCGATTACACGCAGAACAAGCAACTAGATTTGTGGGGTCAATGGAATATCTTTACCCGTAATGAAAACTTCCTTTTCAAAGGAGAAGTGCGTTTCAGAAATTTTCCAGACCGTTTTTATGGCATCGGAAATTCTACTTTTACAACCAACGAAGAGTTGTACGAATACAATCTGTTTAGTATCAAAAGCCTGTTTCTGAAGAAAATACGACAAGCTCTTTTTGTTGGAATTGATTATCATTTCGAAAGGGAATACAATTTCAGCTATCAAGCCGGAGGAATTCTGGAAAATGGAACAATCATAGGTTATAATGGAGGAACGCAATCTGGGGTTGGCATTGTTGGCATCTACGACAGTCGCGACAACGTGATCAATACGCATACCGGAAGCCTGATCGAGCTTTCCTCTTATTTCTATTCAAGAACATTTGGCAGCACATTTAATTTCACTTATTTAAATGGACTTTATCAGAAATTCTGGCAATTAAAAAGGAAAAACCATATCATTGGCATGCAGGCCCGCCTCAGGCTTGGTTTTGGGGATGTGCCTTTTCTGGATCTTTCCACGGTAGGTAATGATGATCTGTTGCGTGGTTATCCGAAAAACCGGTACCGTGACGTTCATTTTTCGGGTGTTCAGGCCGAGTACAGACTTCCTTTATTCTGGCGACTGGGAATGGTGGGATTTGCAGGGGCAGGCGAGGTGTTTTCAAGTCCTTCCGACTTAAGTTTTAAGCACCTTAAATACTCTTACGGAATAGGGTTAAGGTTTGCCGTTAATCCGGCCGAACGCCTCAATATTCGCATGGATTACGCTTTTGGGAAAGATGGCGGGAACTTTTATTTTATTGTAGCCGAAGCATTTTAATTTGGATTACCTTAAAAGATTTAATAAATCTGTTTTTGCAAGACTTTTAAAAACCGAAACATCTGTCTTCACAAGTTCATCGGCTAGTTGCTTCTTTGAAAGCTGAAGTTTCATTATCTTTTCTTCAACAGTGTTAGGACAAATCAGCCTAACTGCAATTACATGTTTGCTTTGGCCGATTCGATGGCTGCGATCAATTGCCTGGTTCTCAACTGCCGGATTCCACCAGGGATCGATAATGTAAACGTAATCGGCTTCCGTTAAATTTAAACCTGTGCCACCTGCTTTAAGGCTGATAAGAAATACGCGGACATTTTTGTTATTTTGAAATGCATTTACACTCGAGGCTCTATCTCTAGTTTGTCCCGTAAGATATTCAAACGGAATTTGTTTTAATTCCAGTTCTTTCTTTATCAGATCCAACATCGTTACAAATTGCGAAAAAACGAGAATTTTGTGCTGAGGTGATTTGTTTTCTATTTGTTTAATAAGCACTTCAATTTTAGCGGAGTTACCTGCCGGTAGCCCTTCATTTAACAATTCCGGCGAGTTGCAGATCTGTCGCAGCTTCGTTAAACCAGTTAATACATGCATGCTGCTTTTGGGAAGATCTTCCTCCTTTTTCCTTTCAATGTATTCCCTCAGATCTTTTTCGTAATTATCGTAGATGTTCCGTTGTTCCGCACCCATCTCGCAATAGATAACCATTTCAGTTTTTTCCGGAAGCTCTTTTGCCACCTGCTTTTTTGTTCTTCTTAAAATAAAGGGATTAATTATTTTTTGAAGTTCCACTGCTCTTTTGGTATCCTTGAATTTATCAATAGGGATGGAATAGAGATCCCGGAAATACTGTTTGTTTCCCAGCAAGCCTGGGCAGGCAAAGGAAAGCTGTCCGAAAAGATCGAACGTATTATTTTCTACCGGCGTTCCTGTAAGCGCTATTTTATTCCTCGACTGAAGTAATCTTGCGGCTTTGTATCGCTGCGATTCAGGATTCTTAATAGCCTGTGATTCGTCCAGAAATATATAATTAAACCTATATTCTTTGAGGAGCGAAATGTCAGAAATCAACGTCCCGTATGTCGTTAAGATAATTTCGTAGTTGTCGAAAAGTTCTTTCTCCTTTAATTTCTGATTTCCATAATTGGTAAATATTCGTATTGATGGAGCGAATTTTTCGACTTCTGCCTGCCAGTTGAAGATCAAAGAGGCCGGTACCACAACAAGATTTGTATTATGTGTCCGCTTCTGCCGTTGCGAAAGGATAAAGGCAATCACCTGTATTGTTTTTCCCAATCCCATATCGTCTGCAAGGCATCCTCCGAAATTGAAATCATCCAGGAAATTCAACCAATTGAGGCCATCTTGCTGATAGTGACGAAGTGTCGCATTCAGCCCTTCCGGAACAGCAATGTTTTCAATCTTATTGAAATTGGAGAACGCTTTTTTAAATGTATTCAATTCGTTAATTGCATCCTTTCCTATTTGCTCTTTTTCAAATAGACTGTTAATAGTTGAGAAATTGATTTTGGGAATTCTTATCAGCTCGTTTAATATATCACCAGTTTGAAAATATGCCGCAAATTTCTTGAGCCACTCATCCGGTAATATCCCAACTGTACCGTCGTCGAGCTGCACATATTTACTTTTGTTCCTGATGGATTTGTGAAGTTGCTTTAATGAAGCCTGCTGTTTTCCGAATTCAACTTTGATTGAGGCATTGAACCAATCGATACCACTGTTGACGCTTACCGAAACGATGGCTTTATTTTCATTTAACCGGTTGTTTTTTATTTCATTGAAGCCGAGAATAAGTATTCCTTCATTTTTCCATTCGTCAAACGCCCGGTGAAACCAGTTTTCATCAAGGAATTTTCCTTTGTGAAGATAAAAGGAATCACCCTTGTTCAGTTGTTCATTAAAATCACCATGCTGTTGCAGCAACAGTGACGTGAACCGCGTTTCAAGCTCCTCATTTCGTTCAACCGTAAATACATTTCCGTTCTGATCAACGTCTTTTACCAATTTCCTCGAAAATACTGGAATTTCTACGTTTCCATACCTCACAACCGGCATAATTCCCACGAAATTGTCGTGATCTGATAGATAGATAATTTTTTCTGTTCCTGTATTAAATCCCTGTTCCTCAAGCTGTGTATAGGTTGCCGGTTTAATATAAGAGTATTTAATAGTAATATATTCTTCCAGCTTATCAAGGATGTTCTGCTGGAACGCCTCAAATTTATTTTCATGGATGATTAGCTTTTGGTTATTATTCCTGAAAAAATCAATGACGTTAAGGAAGTCTTTATTTGTTACGAGGTAAAGAGTATTATTTATAAGAACAAAATAATCGTACCTGAGCTGCAATGTCTTCAACTCATGTGATTTCTGATCAACCACCAATTCTCCTGATATTTCATAAAACGAATTTTTAAGATCTACATGTATGATCAGGTCGATGTCTAACAGCCGCAGCTGAGCGGCAACAAGCGAATTCGCCGCAACCTGTTCATTCGCTTTTGGGTTGTGATAGAAAACTTTGTAATTGAGTGGGTTCTGTACAATAATTTTTAGACTTTCAACTACCGATTCTGTTTTTCCGGCACCGGGATTATCACGGAACCGGGAAACGGCTGCATAGAATTTAACTTCATCAATATTCTCAGTTTTCCATACCAGATCAATAGCGTCAACTGCTTTTAACGGGTTCTTAACTTTACCTTCTTTTGAAATGCCTGCTTCAAAAAGCTCTATGCTGCTTTGATCGTAATATTTGTTTTTATAAAATACAATTATAATTTCTTCCTCTGCCTTTCCTATTGGTATTGCCCTTTGCTTCAACAACGATTCCTTAAATCTTTGCGTTGTGGCAGTAGTAAGAGCAATCAGTTCTTTGACTTTTGGCTTAATCAGAATTGATTTATTTGAATATTCTATAGAGAAATGCTCATCCGGAGTTTTGATATTCTCTAAACCGAAATCCCTGGCTGCTCGTCTGATTTTTTCATTACGCAAACTGACGTCAAAAAATATCCGTAATTCCTGCCGGTCTATTATATTGTATAAGACCTGGACGCCATGTTCACACAGTTTTTTCTTTGGAGCATCGCAGGGACATGAGACTAGAATTGCGTTTTCTGTTTGGACGACTGATACATCTGGAAATTCAATTGTAACCGCCGGGTGTGTGAATAAACCCGAATCAATTTCAATTATCAGTGGAGCAATATCATAAAAGCTTCGTTTTGTCTTGTCGATAAAGAAGGAGCTGTGATTTATAATTTCAGAATACCCCAAAGTGGAGACGTTCATATTCTCAATTAAATAATCTGTCGCTTTGTTGTCCATCACTTTATTTCCAGCTAACCTTAAGGAATTCGCGTTATTGGCGGGCCTACAACAGTCATCCCATGCTCTTCGAATGTTTGATTGATTTGTTGTTTTTCTGGTGGACGAGTCCAATTGTTTGTTACTTTAAAAAAGGATTCCATTTTACCGGCAGGAAGGTATGAAACGATCATTTTGCCTGTCTCGCTGAGCTGAACAAATGCATGCTTAACATTTCTTGGTAGAAATATCGTATCACCGGACTTTAGTTCATGCCTTTCTTCTCCAACCTGGAATAGATATTCCCCATCAATAACGTAGAACCATTCATCCTGTTCCGGGTGAATATGTAACGGAGGCCCGCCGTTGGGAGTTAAACCTGTTTGTTCAAATATGGCCAGATTGCCGTCGGTGTCTTCAGAAGATATCTTAATGTCAAGTATGTTTGAAGTTATTCCCTTCATTTTATAATGCACACCAAACCGCGCGTCTCCATTTTTCACAACGAAGCCTTTATTTGTTCGTCCTGTAATGCGCGACTTCATTGTTGCAAAAGCGTGTACAGGGAAAAGGGCAATAGCTCCCCAAATAAAACTCCTCCTCTTCATAATTTCTTAGTGGGCTAAAGTTAGGATTTTTGACCTCAGGACAACAGGAAATCTCTGTTTGTTGAGGTTTATCTTTAAGGTATTCTTTTACTTAATGTGGTTTCCTTGATCTGTCCGGCAGCATGTATCCAGGAAAAAAATTACCCAAACTAAAGAACAGACACAGACTCGAGAAAAAGGCATAACCTTTTAGATCGGTTTTTCCCGGAGCCAGATGTCATTCGGCAATTTAATTGAAATCAACAGGAAAGGCTCATTTAAGACTCGGGGAAGAATTGGTTTTTACCACTTTGTTAAAGAACTGGCATTTAGCTTTAGGGAATCTCTAAAAAGCCAGATATCGAGGCGAACAAGAAATCAAAAACGCAGCATACATAGGGTATGTGAGGCTTTTGATTTTGATGTTCAACGACGAGAGGTGGGTTTTTAGAGGTTCCCTTTAACAGCAGATTAAATGAAATACAATTAATTCGCAGAGTTTCAAGGAGGTTACTTTCTGTAATTGTTTATTGGTAAATATTCAGATAAACAGCTAATGAATGATTCTGAATTTTTTAGTCCTTCCTTTCCAATCAACCTTTGCCCCCTTCATAAACTTTCGCCCGCTTGAGATGGCAGCTTAAACGATTTTTCGGTCAAGGAATATTAACACGAGTTATACAATCTGGAATCTTTTAGATTATTTTACTACTTTGGTGTCCAAATAATCTTCCTATGAAAAACATGTACAGGTATTTTTTGAATATCGTGGTTATGCTATTAGTCTCACATGCTACGTTGAACGCCCAGTGGACTAAAACAGGCGGCCCGGAAGGAGGATGGCTAACCGATGTGGAAAGAGTGGGAAATGAAATCTGGGCAGCAAGTCCATCCGGGATTTACACTTCATCCGACGAGGGTGCTTCCTGGGAACTATACAACCAATTTGTGAATATTAATTGTGTCGACATCAAAGCCTTTGGAGATACTATTGTTGTGCTTTATTTTATTGGAGATACCTACGATGGGAATGTATATACACGAACCAGTTTTAACGGAGGGACAAATTGGTCTGCCCAATCGCTGGTACTTAATGGCGATTGCGATAACTCCAGAATTATCAGGACCGGTGATTTGTTGCTGATAACAGATCTTTGGCCTGAAAACTATTATTCGGCTGATTTTGGTCTGACCTGGGAGCTTTTCTCCGCTTTTGATTTGCAACTTTATTCGACTGTTGCAAGCAATTACGGAGTTTTATCCTATGCATGGAATCTTCAACCTGCAGGAGAATACGGCTATTATTACTTTGATGCCGCAACTCAGATTACTACTGATGTTGCCGAAGGAATTGATGTCTGGGATCACACCCTTCAAGATTCCAGCATTTTTCTTTTTGTAAAACAAGTAATTGATACCACCTATTATCAGAGAATAATTCGTTCCCGAAATCTTGGGCTTGCATGGGATACAGTGTATTCATTTCCACCGGGACCACAATTTGCCGGCTATTTTGGATTGATTAACAACGAGATTTATTTGCAGCGTTTCTCTCAAGGCCAGGTTGGTCCCTGTATAAAGAGTTCTGATCGTGGGGATACCTGGATAAATAGTGAAAATCCGAATAGTTATCTTTTTTCCAGTCAGAACTTAACTCTTTTATCAGATGGATCATTTTTGACGGCGGGCTCATTTGGTATAACGAAGCATGAAGCTAACGGCGAGCAAACAATGTTGCAAAACACAGGAATTGCGGTTAAACAAATATCGGTGCTGGAATCTAATAACGGGCGTTTGTATGCCACCACATCAACCGCTAGCTATCCTAACATGTACATCAGCGATGATGCTGGCTCAATCTGGTATCCCTGCGATTCACAGTTGATTGATGTTCGGGCCTTCGTGTTTCGCGGTGATACAATCTTTTCTGCAAACGGCACTTATAATTCATTCATAGGAAGATCCTTCAATAATGGAGCATCCTGGGACACAATCCCGTTAACTTTCGATATTGGAAGTTCAGGTTCGCTTTATTCAATTGAAGAACTGAATGGAAAGCTATTTATCGCTGCTGATAACTTAATCTTTTATTCAACCGATTTGGGAATTAATTGGCAAACGACGACCGCATGGCCAGATGAAATTCCTGGAGTTTATGAGGATTCTTACGATAAGTCGGGATTTCTGAAAGTAGTTAACAATCAACTTTATACGGTAACAAATGACGGTTTAATATTCAAATATGTCGAAGCCAGTAATGAATGGATTTATCTTCAACAATTTTGGTCGACCGGTGCATACAACGGTAATCGACTTTTTGATTTAAATGATCTTGTTGTCGTATCTGGCCGCCAAACCTTTCAATACAGCAATGATGGAGGAACAACCTGGATTGAACCGGTGTTAAACGGTTTACCGGTGGATAGTTGGGGCGATCCTTATTATCCGCAATTTGTTTATACATTAAACGGACTATGGTTCGGTTCGCTTGGTGGCTACGGTGTTTACTATTCCAGTAATCAGGGAGCGTCGTGGACCCAAATGCAGAATCCATCGCCTTTTATAGCTTACGGAGGACTTACTTCCCTAAATAACGTGTTGTTTGGCGGAAGTTATAGCAGCAGCGTATGGCGCCGGTCCGGACCTTTATCTGAAATAACGGGAACAGTTTATCTTGATCTGAACAATAACGGAATAATGGAACCAGACGAACAGCGGCTGCAAAATCTTGTGGTTTCTACACATCCTCAGCCTTTCGCCGGCAGCAGCAACATAGATGGGAACTATTCCTTTTATTCGGATGCTACAGGAGACACACTGATGGTTTCGTTGCCATCGCCTTCTTTTTCCAGCAATCCACCGTTTTACATAACTGGCAGTGAGAATACCAATAAAAATTTCGGGATATATGTGCCGCCAGGAACCGCCGATCTTTCTGTAGATCTGACTAATAACAATGTGTTTCGGCCCGGATTCGAAACACAGATGATTTTAACAATTCAAAATAACGGATTATCAACCTCACCCGCCCAGGTAAAATTGGTTTTGGATGCTGATCTAAGCTTTGTTAATGCAGTACCTTCGTATAATCAGCAGTCGGGAGATACGTTAATCTGGAATTTACCGGTACCAGAATTCCTGCAATCTGAATCAATATCAGTTACGGTAATGAATAATGTTTTTGCCATCTTAGGTGACACGGTAAATTGCCAGGCAATTATTTTTCCACTAACTGATAATAATCCGGATAACAATTATTCTAATCTTATCTCCCAGTTCGTTGGTTCCTACGATCCAAACGATAAAACCTGCCTTCAGGGGAATCGGTTTGATGTAAACGAATTGCAGGCAGGTAAAGAGTTGGAGTACATTATTCGTTTTCAGAATACCGGAACCTACGAGGCAGAGAATGTTCATATTTCAGACACACTCAGTCAGTTTCTTCAACTAAATTCATTTAATGTAATATCGTATAGCCATCCAATGCACTATGCAGTGAGTGGATCGGGCGTTGTTGATTTTTATTTTGACAACATTCAACTTCCTGATTCAGGCACAAATCAGTTGCTAAGCAATGGATATGTGAAGTACTCAATAAAAGGAAAACCGACATTGATTCCCGGAAATGCGATACTAAATACAGCATATATCTATTTTGATTTTAATGCACCTATTGTTACAAACACAACATCCACACTTATTGCATATCCTGTAGTCGTTAGTTCTAAAGAAGAAGCAAATAGCCTTCCTGGACAGATTCTGGTTTATCCTAATCCCGCTGCCGACTTACTTTACATTGATACCAGAAATGCCGGTGATGGAAGCTTTGAGCTGATGATTATGGATCTTACAGGAAAGCAGCTCACCGATGTACGTTTGCAAGGTCACGATATACCTCTTTCAGTAAGCGGTTTGAGTCAGGGAATATATATCGGAATACTTGTTAAAGAAGGGAAAAGGGTGGGTTATTTTAAGTTCTCAAAATTGTAAATAGCTAAAAAATTAGATAGGATAATCCAGTTTGGCTGCAAACCCTTATTTTCAAAGGAGAAATAGCCATTATAAAAGCTATCCTGGCTTGGCTTGGAATGAAATTATTCATTGTAGATCTGTGGATTACTCCGAATCCACAATTTTCTTCACTCATTAAACAGAAAGCCAAAAATCTCCGTGAAGGCTACTCGTTGCAAACTCTACGCGCAATACGTTGAATGCCCAAACGGCTGGACAATGCCAGAATGGTAAGACGTTGTTGCCCAGCAATAGTCGGTTAGGCTGGCGACGCGACAGGGCTTGTGCGATGTGGGCCAGACTGAGCCGCGGTTTGGATTTATTAAATGATTTAGCGTTGCTGAATATTCCAAATCCAAAATTGCCTTGGCAACAACTTGATTTTTTGGTGACTTTTGCATCAAGGCAAAAGTTAACGCGGCCTGCAAGGTGCTGTCTGCAAGACCCCGGCTGG
>Ga0105049_10001877_pt1 | contig 24880 bp, 18 predicted proteins | sample MAT06_FD_78087 | JGI IMG/M metagenome (GOLD analysis project Ga0105049, IMG submission 78087) | Freshwater microbial communities from Lake Fryxell liftoff mats and glacier meltwater in Antarctica - MAT-06 | ecosystem: Environmental > Aquatic > Freshwater > Ice > Liftoff microbial mat | place...
AGGCCTGATCAAGGATGCGGAAGACGCCGAGCAGTAAGCATCGAGCAAACAAGCGCCGCGCCTGCTGCGTCGACTGTACAGAGCGCGGTACGTGACCGGGCGTTGCCGCTTGGTACGTCTGAGCCATGCCTGCGCTCGCCGATCGGATCACTGCCAACCTAGCCGAGGTACGCGCCCTCATCGCAGCGACGTGTCGTCAGCATGGACGCGATCCGCAGGGGGTCCGGCTCATCGCGGTGACCAAGGAGCAGACGCCGGAGGTGCTCGTGCCATTGGCCGCTGCCGGCGTGCTGGACCTGGGTGAAAACCGCATCGATCACTTGGAGACCATGGGCGCTGCAGCCCCGATCGGCTCGCGCTTCCATTTCATCGGCCGCGTCCAGGGCCGACAACTGCCCAAGCTCGCCCCGTTCTGCGTCGCGATCCACAGCCTGTGCGACGCCGATCACATCACGCGTCTGGGCCGCGCCTGCACGGCAGCGAGTCGTCGCATCGAGGTCTTCATCCAGGTGAATGTTGCTGATGATCCGGACAAGGCCGGCGTACGCCCTGGAGAACTCGCCGAGCGCGTCGACCTCGCCCGACAGATGCCCGCTCTGGATGTGGTGGGATTAATGACGATGGCGCCGCTCGCCGCGCAGGGGGAACAAGCGGATGAGGCGACTATCCGCCGGTGTTTTGCCACCCTGCGTGGTTTGGCAGAACAACAGCACCTGCCGCGCCTGAGCATGGGCATGTCGGAGGATTTCATTCCGGCCGTGGCGGAAGGAGCAACCGACCTACGCATCGGTTCGCGCTTGTTTCGATGATACGTCCAGCGCCCATCATCAGCGATGCCAGTGAGGATCTTCGGCGTCTGCGTCTGGAACGCCTGCACGTCGAATTGTCGCTGCGATGCCCGACTTGCCGCCTGCGCCTAAATCGCAATGGCAAGACCATGCTCAGCCTGCGTGTTCGCCAGGGGGGCAGCGTGGTCAGCGTCCACATCGGACTGCTGGATCATCCCGAGGCGCTTGACGAACTGCCGGGCTGGATCGCCAGCAATGGCCGACGGGCGTCCCCGCAGTTACGACAAGCGCTGCAGGACGTCTGGCGCGAACAGCGGCAACGGAGCGTCATTGCGGCGCGCCCAGAACTTCCGGATTTGGAATTCCTGCCGACGCCGTTCGACCTGCAGGACGTGTTCTCGCTCATCCATGGAATTTGGTTTTCGCACCTGTCCAAGCCGTCCATCCGCTGGGGCCGCAACAGTCCACGCCGCCGGCTGAGCTCGATTCGCTTCGCCTGTTACCGCTCCCGTCCCCAACCAATGATCGTGGTCAATCCGCGTTTGGCCCAGCCGTGGGTGCCCAAGGTCTTTGTCGAACACGTGCTCTACCACGAACTCTGCCACCACGCCCAGGCCAACGCTCCAGTCCGCGGCGAACCGCCACACAGCCGCCGCTTCCGCCAATGGGAAGCCGCCTACCCGCATCATGAACTCGCTCGCACCTGGGAGCGCGTTCATCTGGATCGGTTTCTCGCCCAGTAATCTCGTTGTCGCGGTGTTTTCCGCGTGCTCGGACAGCTCGTTCACAGCCCATCGGGCCAGACCTCCAAACCGATACATAATGATTGATAATGTATATTATGGTTAATTCGAAGCATAGGAGAGGTTTGGACCATAAGGACTTACGCCAATTGTTTGGAACCCGTCGTGAGCCTGATCAATCCAATGGTTCAACGCCGCTGTGACCGCCTTGGCACGAGCGCCTTGGGACGAAGGTTTTCATGGTCGTGGTTGTGGGGGTGTTCCGCAGCGGAGACGACCACCGCACGAGGCTTCCATGAATGAATTAGCTGGAGCAGGAACGAGCACACCGGGACCGCGCGGCGTTCCGTGGCCAATCTGGTTGCTGCTCGTCGTCGGGGTTTTGTCAGGCGTTTCCTGGTGGTGGGCGACTGAACCACCACCGGATCAAGGCGGTGTAGTGCGAGCCGCTTGGCTGGAGGACTACAACAGCGCCGTCGCCAAGGCCACGATTTCAGGCAGGCCCATCTTGATCGATTTCACCGGAAGCGATTGGTGTGGTCCGTGTGTCCGGCTGCGCAACGAGGTCTTCGATACCAGTGTTTTCACTACCTGGGCTGACGGACATGTGGTGCTATTGAAATGCGATTTTCCGCGGTTCCGGGAACAGTCAGCAGCGATCGCAGCTCAGAATCAGCAGCTAGCCGATCGCTACGCCATTGAGGGATTTCCGACCATTCTGATTCTCACGGCACAGGGCGAAGAACTGGCGCGGGTCGGTTACCGTCGCGGCGGAGCTGCGGTCTGGATTGCGGATATCGAGGAAACCGTGCGCAGGGGGACAACGTCGGCCAAGATGCCGTAATCACCGTAATCACCGTAATCACCAGCGGAGAGGCCCCCTCCTGCTGGCTGCCTGTGCTGGCCTCCTGTCTGCTGGCCTCCTGTCTGCTGACAGCAGAAATCAAAACATCAACGCACCGCGTCAGCCGCCGCTTGGCTCGCGCTCAGGGCCGCGCGCACGCGACCGATCACGACCTCGGCCGCGCTGGCCAGCGGAATGTTCTCCGCTGCGCCGTCACGTGGCTTGAGTTCAACTAAGCCCTCGGCGACGCCACGACCGCAAACGATGCGCAGCGGAATGCCGATGAGGTCCCAGTCCTTGAACTTCACGCCGGGCTTCTGATCGCGGTCGTCGAGCACGGCTTCGATGCCGGCGGCAAGCAGCGCGTCGTAGATCGACTGAGCGGCCCCCTCCACGGCGGTGTCACCGGGTTTCCCGACCGGCACGATGACGCAGTGGTACGGCGCGATGGCCATGGGCCAGCGAATGCCGTCCTGGTCGTTGTGTTGTTCGACCGCAGCGGCGACCACGCGGGACGTGCCGATGCCGTAGCAGCCCATGATGAACGGATGCAGCTTCTGGTCCTGGCCGGTGAATTCAGCCTTCATCGCGGCGGAGTACTTGGTGCCGAGTTTGAAGATGTGGCCGACTTCGATGCCGCGTTTCTGTGCCAACGTCGCGGTGCAGCGTGGGCAGCCATCGCCGGTTTCAACCGTCACCAGATCATCGCTGAGCAAGGTCAGACCAGCGGCATCGCGATCGAGACGGTAGCCGACGATGTGGTGGTCGGTGCGGTTGGCGCCAACAACCATCGGCAGATTGTGGGGAACGCTCTGATCGACGATCAGGTAGTTCACCTTCAGGGCGGTCGTGGGGCCGGCGAAGCCCGGCTTGGCACCCGTGGCGGCGACGACTTCCTCAGGATGCATCGGGCGCAGTTCCAGCACTGGGCCACGATCGTGGAGTTGGCGGTTCAGCGCGTTGGTGAGCTTGACCTCGTTCACTTGGCGATCGCCAGAGACGAACGCCGCAACGGTGACTTCGCCGCCCGTAATTTTAGCGACGTAGAGCACGCACTTCAGACAACGTCCGGCCGTCACCCAGGTGTGGCCGGCAGCGGTCAGAAACTTGGGCACGTCCTCAATGGTGCCGACCTTCGGCGTTTCGACCGACGTGGCGGTAGCGGCACCCTCCCAGGTGACGGCCACTGCGCGGCGGGTGGCGCGTTCGACATTCGCCGCGTAATCGCAGCCCGAGCAGAACAGGATGGCGTCTTCACCAACGGCGGCGGCAACCATGAATTCGTGGCTGCCGTTGCCGCCGATGGCACCGGAGTCGGCCTCGACCGCGAAGGCTTCCAAGCCGAGGCGTTTGAAGGTGCGCAGATAGGCGACGCGCATCGCGTCGTAGGTCTGATCAAGCGACGTGTCAGCGTCGTGGAAGCTGTAGGCGTCCATCATGATGAATTCTTTGACGCGCATCAGGCCGAAGCGCGGACGGATCTCATCACGAAACTTGGTGTGCTGTTGGAAGAACGTCACCGGAAGCTGTTTGTAGCTCTTCACCACGGTGGCGGCGTAGTCGGTCACGACTTCCTCGGCCGTCGGCGCGAGGCCGAACACTTGGCCGCCGCGATCGCGCACGGTCAGCATGGTGCGGCTCGCCTGGTAGGTCGTCCAGCGGCCGGATTTTTCCCACAGCGCCTGCTCCTGCATGATCGGCATGGTCACTTCAAGGCCACCCGTCCGGCTGATCTCGTCGGCGACAATGCGGCTGGCCTTGTCGATCACGCGTTTGAGCAGCGGCGCATAAAGGTACAGGCCGGCGCCGCTCTTGTGCAAGAAGCCACCGCGCAGCAACAGGCGATGGCTGGCGATCTCGGCTTCGCTCGGATCTTCGCGCAGGGTGACCAGGTTCATACGACTTGCGCGCATACGTGACTCCATGATGGGCCGGCTGGATGTGGCTGCCGGCTGATCGGCGCGCGAGGGTGCCGAGGACCACCGTGGGCGCAACCGCTTGAGAGCGGTTGCGCTTCGAGCTTCGAGCTACGAGCTACGAGCTTCGAGCTTCGAGTCGAAAGATCCCTGCCCGGCACTGATCCGCACCATTGACGATCAATTGGCCTGGTGCGAACTCGTAGCTCGTAGCTCGTAGCTCGTAGCTCGTAGCTCGTAGCTCGTAGCTCGAAGCTCGAAGCTCCCTCGGTGTTGCGGGTTCGCGCTGCCCCCCTACACACGTCAGCCCACATGCACCGCCCCCTCGCCGATGAGCCGACCCGTCTGGCTGCCACTGAAGTGTGGCTGATCCGCCACGGCGAGAGCACCGGCAACCGCGATGGCGTACTGCAAGGCCAGGAGGACCACCCCCTGTCGCCGTTCGGGCACGAACAGTGCAAACGTCTGGCCGAGCGCCTGACCACCACTCGCTTTTCCGCACTCTATAGCAGCGACCTGACGCGGGCGGTCGACACGGCGCGGTATCTCTCCGATCGATGGGGCGTGGAGACCCAGATCGATCCGCGCTTGCGTGAGATCCATGTCGGCGACTGGTCCGGTCTGCCCAACGCGGAGATCGCCCAACGTTTTCCCGAGGAGTGGCAGCGCTGGCAGGACCGTGATCCCACGCTCAAACGCGGTGGTGGCGAATCCTATGCCGACGCACAACTGCGCGTGACCATGGCGCTCACCCAGACTGCGAAAAAGCATCCCGGGGAGCGCATCGCCATCGTCATGCACGGCGGCGTCATGCGCGCCTACATCGCCTCACTGCTGGCGCTCGACCTGCGCTTGATTTGGCATTTCTCGATGATGAACACCTCGATCTGCAAGGTGCGGCCATTCGCCCAGGCGATGGGCGGCAGTCGTCCACGGCAGGGGCGTATCGATTCACTCAACGACCACGCCCATTTGATGGGGCTACGTCCGGGCGGAGCGACCCCGGCAGTTTAGTTACGAGCAGCTCGCAGCGAGCTACGAGCTGCGAGCTACGAGCTGCGAGCTGCGAGCTACGAGCTACGAGCTACGAGCTACGAGTTTCGAGTTCGTGCCAACGATAGTGTTGGTTAATCGTGCGGGAGATTAAACGACCACGAGGCTGAATGCATTCTAACTCGTAGCTCGTAGCTCGTAGCTCGTAGCGAGCATCTCGTAACTCGCAGCTCGCAGCTACACCCGCACCAGTACGACGACGTAGCCACCGGCCTGCCACGCGTCAGGCCACGAACGTTGTTCCTTGAGGATGCGCCAGCCGTCGAGGCGATGAGCGATACCCTGATTCTCGCTCGGCGTGACGCTGCACGTGCTGTAGATCAGCCGGCCATCTGCGCGGACCAATTTGCTGGCAGCCAACAGCAGGCGTTTCTGTAAAACATTCAGCTGGCCAAGTTGTTTGGCGTTGTAACGCCAACGTGCTTCGGGACGGCGACCGAGCACGCCGCTGTTCGAACACGGCGCATCCACCAGCACGATATCGAAGGCCTCACCAGCCAAGGCCGGGCGATTGCCGTCCAACACCACGATCGCGGCTTGGCCGCCAAGGTTCGATTGCAGACGCGGCACACGTCTGGCATTGAGCTCCGCCGCCACCACGCGACAGCCGCGATCAAGGAAGGCCAGGGATTTACCGCCGGGCGCGGCACAGACATCGAGCACCAGGTCGCCGGCACGTGCGCCGCTGAGTTCGATCACGTGGCCTTGCGCGCGGTCCTGTACGGTGCAGCGCCCATCTTTCACTGGTCCGTGGATCGCGATCTGAGGATCATCCCACCAGGTCCACTCCCCCTCTTGCTTCAAAATTCCATTTCCGATTGGCGGCGCGCATCCTGGTCTGGTACGGGTACACAGCGGCGCGATGCGATTGAGGTCAAGCAGACGGTCGCGTGGATGATCGCTCAACTCGTGGGCGAGATCCGTCACCAGCGCATCCGGCAGGCTGGCGAGGATGGCGGGATCGTCGGGCCAGCGTCCCTGCGGAATCCGTCCGAGCGGCCCGTCGATCGTGCGTTGCGGTAAACGGAGCTCGGCCAGGCGGCGCATCACCGCATTGGCAACGCCGGTCAGCCCCCGCGCACCATGCTGGTGCAACAACTCAACGGTCGTGGCACACGCTGCATGCGGCGGGATCTGATCGAGTGCGAAAAGCTGGTGGGCACCAAGCGCGAGGGCACGCAACAATTCATCGGCCTGACGTCCTGGTTTCAGGTAGCCACGGGCAAGGTGCTCGTAGAGCCGATGATTGCGTGCCACGCCCAAGGACAATTCACGTGCCAGGGCAGAATCACGTGCGTCTAGGCCGCAAGAATCGATTACCTCAGTCAATCGTTCAGCGCGCCCCTCCGCTACACGCTCCAGGGCCAGCCACGCGGCGTTACGGGCATCAACGATGGGGCCTGGTTTGCGACTCGCGGGTTTGCGACTCGCTGATGTGCTGTCCGCTGATTTTCTGTCTGCTGATTTTCTGCCCGCCGAGTTACCGTGCGCAGAAGCCGGACGCGATGGCGTGTTAATTCCCGCCGCCAGGAGCGCGCAAGCGTGCGATCTTTTGGTTGATGTTGATGATCAGCGAATTGACGTCGGTCCAGCCAATCCCCTGCAGGTAGTCGCCCATTTGCTCCTGCGTCCACGGCGGAGTCTGACGGGTAGCAGCCTTCTCAAAGATGATGATCTCAGGAACGATCGCCTGGATCTGACTACGCGCAGCTTCCAGTTCCGACAGCCCGCCCGCGTTGATCGCCTGGGTCGCCTTGAACTTGGCGTCCTTGATCGCGGTCTTCACGTTCTGGCTCAGGTCGACTTCAATGCGCTCCTGTTCCTTCTTGGGCTTCTTGAGCGCTTGGACGGTGATCAGCATGATCATCGAAAGGATGCCGAGCGATAGCGCGCTCATCATCAAGATGTTCTTGTTCTTGTTGACCTTCTTGGCCGGCATCTTGCCCGAACGAACCACCTTGCTGGCCTTGCCGTTGGCGTTGGCGCTGCTCGATTTGTTGTTGCTGCCGGACTTCTTGAAGGAGGCGCTACCAGCGGACGATTTCTTCGCCGGTTTTTCGCTGACCAGCGGTCCGCGGTCATCCGGCAGGGTCTCGTCCTTCTGAGCCGGGGCGTCCTTGGCGTCGTCCGTGAAGCCGAAGGGTGATTCGCTGGAACTGTCCGCGGTCGATTCCTCAGCGTCTTTTTCCGCAAGAATCGGCGCAGCGGTGCTCTCATCACCGAGGCCTTCGCCACGGTCGGCGCCCTCGTCGACATCAGCCGCGGCATCGACCTTTTTTGACGAGGCAGCAAGTGCGGAAAAACTGCTGGCAGCGGCGGCAAACGGGTTGTTCGCCTGCTGCTTGCTAGCTTCCAGTTTGCTGGCTTCCAGTTTGCTGGCTTCTGCGGCCACCGCAGCATTGTCCAGTTCGCTGGTGGCGATGCCGTCTTCGGGTTCTTCGGCGGAGAGCACCTGCGGGGCAACAACGGGCGAGTCGTCACCGTCCTCGAAGGTCTGCACCCGGTCGCGGGCCTGGGTGATGATCGGCGCCTGTTTGTTGCTGGCGGTAGCCGCAAGGGCCGCTGCAGCTGGCTGCGATGCTGCCGTGGCAGCTTTGCTACGCTGATGGCTCAGGCCACGCTGATGGCTCAGGCCACGCTGATGGCTCGCCAGCCATTCTTTACCGTGCCCGAGTTCCAGGCAGGTGGCGCAGATCACGTCGTACTGCTTGCGGATGCCGTGCCCGCCGCGCAGGTCGACATCGGTCACACGCACGCCGCAGAGGTCGCAGAAATGAATATCCATGGAGTGCCGATCCTCGTCTTCGCAGGGAGCGGCGGCAGCCTAGGTGCTTGGCCCAAGGCCAGCTATCGTCCGCCCGGGCGGATCACTCGCTGTGCGTGAAGCACCAGGGTCTCCAACGCCAGCTCGGCATCGGTGCCACTTTGACGCAATTGGCGCTGGGTTTGGAGGCAGCCGGTCAGCAAACGCACCAGCAACGGACGTCCCAGGTTGCGGGCACGTTGGCGCGCGTAGTAAAGATTCGGCCGACCCCGGGCGAGGGTCCACGCCGCCACCTCGCCGTCATCGGCGGTGTCGCAACAGGCGATCAGTTTGCGTACCTCGCTAGCTAGGGACGACAGGGCGAGTTGCGCAGCCAAGCCGTCACCGGCGTGCAGCAGTTCGATCGCACGTTTGGCATTTCCGTCCAGCGCCGCGCCAGTGAATTCCCAAATCGGGCGACCGGCCTGACCGGCGACCAGGGCGTCGACCCCCTCAGCCGTCAACGGGCCCTGATCGGCGTGGACGGCAACCACCGTGATGGCGGCCAGCAAGGCATCGAGGTTGTCACCCAGATGCTCGACCAGGGCTTCCGCAACTCGGCGCGGATGCGTGACGCCCTGGGGATGACGATCAAGACGGGCAGTCAGCCAGCCGATGATCTCCTTGTCATCCGGCACCTGGGCTTGGTGGATGGAATTGGCGGCGGTGAGCGCCTTGATCAGCTTTGCCGCCGCATCGCCCGCCTTGCCTTTGTCCGGGCCATCCAGGCTCATCACCACCACACCGGCAACGGCGGGCACACCGGCGAGCGGCAGGAGTGTCTCGGCGTGTTTGCGCAGGTAACGGCCATCGCAGCGCACCAACCACAGGGCGGGATCCTCGAACAACGACGGCGTGTCGAGGTCAAGGACGATGCGCCCGAGATCCGCCGGTTCGACCACGCGTTTCACCGGACCACTCCAGCCGGACAACACCTGTGGCATCAGTTCATCGCGCAGAACCAGGCTGTCGCCGGTGATCAGATGCAGCCGTGACGTGGTGAGATCGGTGGGCATGGCGGGCATGGTCAGAGCGTAAAGTCGTCGCCCAAATAGGCGCGACGCACGTCAGCGTTGTCGACAATTTCGCGCGGCGTGCCTTCGGCCATGATGGTGCCGGCGTCCATGACATAGAGGCGATCGACCATGCCGAGGATCGCTTCGGCGTGATGGTCGGTGATCAATACCGAAACGCCGCGGCTCCTTAGTTCCTGGGTGATGCCAGTGATGTCGCTACGGCTGCGTGGATCGACGCCAGCGAAGGGTTCATCAAAGAACACCAGCTTGGGTTCGACCACCAGAGCGCGGGTGATTTCCAGGCGGCGACGTTCACCGCCGGAAAGACTGCGGGCAAGGCTGTTCGCCAAGTGGGTCAGATGCAGTTCTTCCAGCAGCGCGGCCAGACGCGGTTCGTGTTCCGCCTTGGGGAAATGCTGCTCGATCACGATGCGCACGTTGTCGGCGACACTGAGCTGGGCGAACACCGTCGGTTCTTGCGCCAGGTAGCCCATGCCCAGACGCGCGCGTGCGTCCATCGGCAGGCGAGTGATGTCACGATCGCGAAAATTGATGCTACCAGCCTCGGGTTTCAGCAGACCGACCACCATGCGAAACGTGGTGGTTTTACCCGCTCCGTTGGCACCCAGCAGGCCGACGACCTCGCCAGCTTCGACCCGCAGATTCACCCCGGAGACCACTTGGCGGCGGCCAAAACGTTTGCTCAAGCCGGCAACAGAAAAAAGAGTCATTGTGGAAAACCGCCGGGTGAGCGCAGGGGCTTCGACCGCCTTCCCATCGAAAGTAGCGTGGCGTTCATTCAATCCTCCCCATCCAATGCCTGCAGGGAAAACCGCTTGGGCGGTTCTTCACGTGCGCTTGTTGTGCGCTTGTTGGCGCCTGAAGAGAAACCTGATGAGCAAGGCAAGGCCTGACACCTGTGGAGAATTTGGTCAAAACCGCGCGCTGCTGTAAACTCACCGGACCACCCGCCAGCGACTGAAGGGCAACACCACCGCGAGGACGCGGCCACGCAGGTTCTCGCTCGCGACGTAGCCCCAGCAGCGACTGTCCCAGCTTTGCGGGCTGTTGTCGCCCATCATCAGGTAGGCACCCGGAGGTGCGGTGAGGGCGGTCTCCGGGGACAGACCAAGTTCACCGAACTGTTCCTTGCCCTTCAATTGCTCGATCGGTTTGCCCAGCATCTGCGCGCGCACTGTCAGGATGTCACGCAAACCCTTCATGCTGCGGTCGCGATCAAAGGCTGACATATAGGGCGAATTGAGGGCGACCTCGGCCTGCGCCTTGATCGCGCCGAAGATGTCCGACTCGTTGCGCAAGAAGCTGCCTTCGTTGCCGAGGGAGTAATGCACATCGCGGTCCATCGCCAAGCGCGAGAACGAGATCGTGCCGGCACCACTCCAGCGCGCACCAAGGCGATGGCGACCGGGATCATTGGCTGCCACATCGTGTCGTGCGAGTTCCTTGCCGCCCAGACTGAAGATCACCTGATCGTCGAGCAGGCCGAACTCCACATCGGTCACCAGCGGTGATTCCTGGCCGGCAGCGATCTGTTTGCCATCGATCAACAGCGCCCAGCCAGCGGTCGACAGCTGCAGGCGGAAAGCGTGCTGACTGCCTTGGGTCAGGTCGAGCGCGACGGTGCCGGTCAGTTCAGCGATGCGCGTGCGGAATCGCACATCGCCGACCCATTCCTCCATGGTCCGGTTGAGCAAGGTGCCAGCGTCGACATCGCCGCGATCGAGATGGTCGAGGTCCGCGCTGTTCATGCGTCGGACCTGCCAGGAGGCGAGATCCCAGGCATTGCCCTTCCGGTTCGTCCCACGGTAGATGAAGTACGGGCTGGTCATCGACAGTTCGATCAGTTCGTTGTTGCCGCCGGATACGGGCCGCACCTGGAACTGTCCGGGCTTGAGGTAGAGATTGCGAAACTGTTGCGGAAACAGGCTGATAACGCCGCCATCTGCAACCGTCATGCGCAAGGCACTCTCAACGAGTGACGCGGCAGAACCATTCTCACCGATCCACGGCTGGTAGTCCGGCTGCACGCCGAAGCGGTAGACCTCCTGCCACAACTCATTCTGCACCGACTGCGGCTTGCGCGACACCTGGAAGGATCCATCCGACTGCTTGAGGTAGATGTTCCCTCCAGCGATGTAATAGACGTCCCCAGGCAGGATCACCGCGCGCTTCACGAAGTTGCGGTACATCAGCGGACGGACCAGCACTTGATCAAGGCGCGAACCATCGGCCGCGATGGCGGTGCGCGCGTCAATCTGCTCCCCTTTGCGCGGCTCGACTTCCGGTTGCGGGAACTGGAACACCGTCACATCCCAGCGCGAGGTGCCGGTAAAGCGGTAGAAGAACTTGTCGACCACCACGTGGTCGGCCTTCGAAAAAGCCGGATCGCCATAGAGCATTGGCTCCATCGACGCCGTCGGGATGCGGAAGGCCTCAATGCAAAAATGCCGGATCGCCATCGCCACGATGAAGGCGAAGATCCAGTTCTCACAGAAGGAGTTGATCCATTGCTGCCATCCCGGCAGGCGGTCCTCCCAGGTGGGTTCCGGCTGGGAGACAGGGGCAGGGGCGGGGCTGGGGGCGGGGTCCGGCATGGGCGGGCGGATTATTGACCCGACCCCCTGGCTACAACAGGGAGCCCGTTAGCAGGTCGGGACGCCGTTTGGGACCATCGGCTGAGCAAAAAGTCGTGGGGGACTGGGGACGCGGTCCGCGGGAACAACTCGATTTGCTGACGAGGTGTTACCTCGATTTCCTGCTCATTCCGATCCGGAATTGGCCATCAGCAATCGTGTGGATCAATCCCCGACTAGTACAACCGCGATGATAACCGCTGTTTGTTGTCCGGTTGCGGCAATCAGGTCGGTCCAAGCTTCAGGGATACCGACGCAGGTTTGCGCCGACACCACCTCAGAAAAACCAAGGATTCCGGTGATCCAAAACGGACAACATCCTCGTCTGGCATTCACATTGTTCGAGGTTTCGATCTCGCTCGCGCTGGTGTCGTTCGGGGTGATCAGCGTGCTGATGATGCTGCCGATTGGCATCCAGGCACAACAAATGGCGCGTTATCAGATCATCGCCTCGGCCAAGGCCCTGGAGCTGGTCGAGGCCTACAATGCCACCCACAACGGGAACCCGGCGATCGATATCGAGGCAAACGCGCCGTGGAACGTCAACCTCAACGGCAAGAACCTCCATCCAGATCTGGAATCTCGGGTGGCAAGTTACCGCTACGGCATGTTTCCCTTGCCCAGCGATATCACCAAGCGTCTCGAAAGTGATGGCGACGAGATCCAGCGGGTGCTCGCCGAGGGTGGGCAGTTGTATTATTCGCAACCACTCGCGACCACGGGATTCCAAGAAAATGGTTTCGCGCCGTCCACCCCACCCAACGAGGCGCAACGGTTGGTGATGGCGATCGTGGGCTATCCGCAGAACAACGCGCTGCTGCATCTGCCAGAAAAAGCGTGGCCTTATTATGCCGCGTATCCGTCACCACCGATGCATGTGGTTCATCGGCAGAACACCGATGCCGACAACTGTGACTTACGACCGATCACCAATCAATTTCCACTACCCACCGGCGACATCCGCTGGCGCGCGATGTTATGGGAAGACATCAGCCTGGGCGCTCAGGGCAATGGACTGCGTCAGGTGTACAATGCCTACTGGGCGTATTTCACCACCGATTTGACCATCCCTCTTGGGACTGGGACTTTGGCCACCAATGCCAGACTCTACGCCGAGGCGCTGATAGCATGGTGCGAGTCGCAGGGACTTCCGCTCGCCTGTTATCATGGAACCTCGTTGCTCACCGACTTCCCCACTTCGGTGAACCGACATCTGCAAGTGGTTGCTGCGCGTATCATGGGCCATGTCGCGCCGATCATGTTGGCGAATAGCATTCCCTCGGCCGGGACCGTGACCTTCGACCTCACGACGGTTTCTCGCATGCACGAGAATGCCGTCTTCCTTGGCAACCAGTTCGCTGCGCGGTATCCTTATGATTGGGGTGCGCCACGGTCGCTGCAGCGGGCTATCATGATGGATACGCCGCTGATCGAATACGATCTGCTCAGCCCAACCCGAAACGGCACGATTTTTGGCACGACCAAACAAGCTGCTCAATGGCGTCCTGTCACCCCGCATCCTGTCATCAATGCTGGTGTGAGCATGACCTATCCCAAAGTTGGCACCCCGGCTTTTTGGAGCTCCTTGTGGAGCCCTTCTGCGAACTCGACGCTCACCGCTCCTTTCGAGTCTGCGGAGCGGTGTCGTCAGATCGTCTTCTGGGCCGTGGATTGGCAAGCCTATGAGGATTTCGAGACCGCCCCCAGTGCTCCGATTGATGCCGGTCGTTATGCAAAATACGCGCCACGGCCAAGTGCGTCGTTCGCGGAGCTGTGTGGCGGAGCCAAGTGGATGGATCACCACATGTTCGGCTACCGCAATCCCGAGAAGATGATTACCTTCAATGGCGACATGACCAACGTGTCGACGGGAACCGCAACCCCACCTGGGAAAAGCAGCAATCCTGGCGTTCATGGTCCCGACGACTTCGGCGGCCAGACCAACGATCAGGGCCTGGGCAGCGCCGAGATGAGCCGTTTCATCGGCCGCTGGGGTGCCGACCGCAATGCCAACCAAACTCTGGATCGTGGACAGGTGCCGCGGTCGACACGCATGCGAGCCGTGACCGTCGCCCGATTCAATTACTACGATCTGCGGGTTCCCGCAGTAATCCGCTGACACCGGAAGGAGCACCGAATGCCAGCCCTACCACCCATCCGCCGCTGTTCCCTGCGACAGGCTTTTTCACTCATTGAACTGATGATCGCCATCACACTCGGCATGCTGCTGGTTTATGTCGCCATGGCCGGATTCAGGGTCGCGAGTCAAAGCATCACCACAGCCAACCGCTTGGCTCTGGAGAACAGCCTGTTGCGTTCTGCATTTCATGAGGCGCTCAACGAAGTCGATCTGTGGACCGCCTACGACGATCCCGTATCGACGCAGGCTGCCGATCAGGCATTGCGTCGTCCGCAGATGCCTTTCTCGGAAATGCCCGCCACGTCGCGCATCATGGCCAGCAATCCGTCAGTCGAAGGAATCCCCTTCACGGAGTCGGAGTTGGATACCGGTTGGGATTACCGCTATCCGTGGCCGGCGAGCTCTTCACGCACGTGGTGGCGGGCGAACCCGGCGGAATGGCACAACACGCTTGGTCGCAGTGGGAATTACACACTTTTCTCAGGCATCGGTAGTTCGCCCCATCCTTGGTTGGCGAGTCAGATGGATATGCTGCAGACCAACCTCGGCTATTATGCCCTCTGCGATTACTTGCCCCCATCGATGTTGTACGCCTATATCGGGCCGGATCCCCGACAGGGCGGGAACATCGATATGCTGAAGGATTTCGTTACCGAGAGCAATTTCCGCAATCGCGACGGTGGCACGGAATTCGCGCAAGGTCGCTACCGTTGCACCAAGGACACCAGTTACCTGCTGGTTCCGCTCAAGCCGATCGCTGGAGCAGGCCAGATCACTACCGGCAATATCCGCAATAAATATACCACCGGCGTTGGTGCCAATATCGATTCCATCAATGGATTCATGAGTCGCGGCCTGTCTTCACGAAAGCAACTCGATCAAAAACCGCAGCATTGGCCGGAGGTCACGCTCCAGGTTGCTCGCTTCCTCTCACACAACCGTTTCGTGACCCTGAGCAAGATCGGCTTCACCAACACGCTGACCGGCCAGCCATTGGAATTGAGCTTCACCGCGATCGGTACCACCCTGCGTGGCGCGCGACAGATGCGAAAGCCCGGAGCACCGGGATCAGGCGCTGGTTGGGCCACGTGGCGGGGGCCAAACGAGACGGACAACGATCGCCATTTGGACAACAACCCCTGATGATCCCCACCACGAGCAGCCGTAACGGCACCATCTTGATCATCGTCGCTGGCGTCTCATCGCTGATGGCGGCAATGGCGTTGACCTTTCTTGTGCGTATGCGCAGCGACGTCGAGGAATCCCAGGCCGTCGTGCGCGAAGTCCAGGCGCACATTATGAAAGTGGCGGCATGTAATTTCATCATGGAGTCGGCGCGCCTGGGCTGGGATCCCAAGCTGCCGAATGGCACTCGTTCACCCATCCGCCGCGAGGCCTTCGGCTGGATCGATGTGCGCGATGGCCGCCCAGGCCCACGCGGCGAAGACGGCCAGCGTCTGGGGCCGGTCGATGACACCGGCACACCGATTCTTGGCCTGGACGGTCTACCGAAATGGGATCCCTGGACCGACCTCGCCCTCGCCGATGTTGAACGTCCGGCTAAACGAGGGCTGATGTATGTGATGCGGCGTCCTCCGTTTGCCGTGTCGCCTAGGGTGGCCGTCAATCCGATCACCACCGAAGGGCCCGATGCCTTCAAGCCCTACATGAGCGAACCGGATCCCCAGCCGTTTCAAAAGGGGATGACGTCCACTGATTTCGCGCAGGCGTACATCAGAGGTAATACAGAAGCTGACCTTGCCCGCTATGTCCCGTCCTGGTTCCGCATCTGGCGGGCGTCGCCAGCCTCGTTCGTTATCACCTGCGGTGTCGGAGAAACGCTTGGTTTCCGCACCTGGGATGAAGTCGTGGACGCGGGGGAGATCGCTCGTTTCGGCTATTCGACAAACGACAGTCGCACGATGTTCAACTTCCACCAACAACAGGAAGTGCGCCTGTGGTATCTGGTCGAGTGGAGCGCACATGTCGCGAGCAGTGACTACCAGAACATCCAAAACGAATTCTCACCCAAGACGGTCGAAACTTATCTGCAACGTCCGGTCAATACCTCGCAAGAAAGTCGTTCGCAGGGAAAGCTGGTGAATCCGGTTGGCACCATCCGGATGATCCAGCGCCTGCTCAATGAGCCGCGTTTTTGGTGATTCGCTGCCGCGGCCCCATCAGCCGACGTTCCTGCACTTCCATCCACAACTGCAGACGGCGACTGACCCAGGCGTCCTGCGCCCGTGGTTCAAGATTCGCCGGCGGTATCAGTGGTGAACCAAACCGCACTTCGATCCCTTTGTTAAAAATCAGCGGGATTTTATTTCCCAGGGGCCACAGCACCTCGCTGCGCACCAGATACACCGGCACGAGCGGCACGTCAGCGCGGCGGGCGAACAACGCTGGACCTTCGCGCATGGCGCCGAGGCGTCCGTTCCTGGTGCGGGTGCCCTCCGGGAACACCAGCACGGCGATGCCGCGACGCAGGCGTTCGACCGCGCCCTTCATGCTCGACAGCCCTGGGTTTTCGCGATCGACCGGGATGCCGAACATGGCGTTGAGGAAGAAGGCGATAATCGGTTGTTCCCACAGATCCGAACGTGCGAAGTAGGCAATCGGTCGATGCATGAACATGCCCACCAAGCCCGGATCGGCATAACTGCGGTGGTTGCACGCGAGCACGCAGGGACCATCAGGCATCATGCGCGAGCGCCGCACCCGGCCACGCAGACAAAATGCCATCCACGGACGGAGCATCAAATAACCGAGCAACACTTGCAGGGCGTTGGGTAAGAAATTCGCCGGCGGCGGTGGCGTCGCCCGCAAACGATCGCGAGTCACGGACGCTTGTCCTTCTGGCTGTCTTTTTTGGCATAGCGATCCAGGAACGTGATGTTGAACTCCTGGCTGCGGTAACGGCTCGGACCGGTGATGAGGTTGGCGAAGCTGAAGCTGCGATCCTCGCTACGCGGCACGCGGATGAATTGTACGCCATGCTGCTGAGCGGCCTCGGCGTCCAGCGGGCTGTCACCGATGAACACCACTTGCGTCGGCTTGACCTTGAAGTCGGCCAAGGGCACGTCGAGGCGTTTGCGCATGCGCCCGTTGTCGAGTTGCTCGGCGGCATTGCCCGCGTGGTAAACCGTCACCACGAAGGTGCCCAGACGCGCCTGAGAAAGGGCCGCATCGACCTCGGCCTGCTTGGCATCACTGATCACCGCGATGGGGATGCCGACCCGAGAGCCGAAGTGGGTGAGGAACTCGGTCATACCCAGGCGTGGCCGATAGGTGGTGCCCTCAAGTTCGACCATGGTCTCGAAACAGTCGAGCAAAATCAGGCGGACGTCAGGTCCTATGGTCGTAGCGCCGCCGAACTGGGACATGGGCGCGCATGATCGAACGGCAGCCCCCCTGACAAGGGTCGACCACCCGCCAGAACGGCGATGTGCCTTGGTGCGGACTGCTGCCGCCCTGCTACTGGCCCCATGCGCTGTCGGGTCTATAACCCCGACGTGTCATTGCGCCGCCTGATACCACTGGCCGCCTCCCTGCTCACGATCGCGCTTTGCCAAGGCGTCGAGCCGGTGGTTGCCACGCCATTCGATATTCGCCATGACGCCAGCGAACTGCTGGATGATCTCCAGACCCGCCGGGGCGAGCCCGGTGCGTTGCTGGAGCGGGTGCAGAACCTCGTGGCGCTGCACGGTGATCGCATGATCACCGACGGTGAGTTGTGCGCCCCACTGGCGGAATTGTTCGCCATCCGCCTGGCCGAACTGGGTCTGGCCGAGACCTTCGCGCGCACCTACGACGGCACGGCGGAGCGCCGCTTGCGTGAGGCCTTACGCGCGCGCGTGAACGAGACCGAACTGCGCACCTTCGCCTTGTCGTACCCAGGAACCGCGGCGGCAACTCAGGCGTGGCGCAACCTGGCCAATCAGGCGTGGGATTCCGGGCGCCTCGGCCAGTACCTCGACTATGCGCGTCGTGCAGGCGACACCGGCGACAAGCAGCGCAGCCAGCGGGTTTCCGCCGCCAATGCCCTGCTGACTCCGGACCAGAGTTTCGACCTGCCCGAGTCGCTCGACGGCCTGGAAGAAATGTGGCGCATCGATCTGAGCGAGGCCATCGAGGCCGCATCTACTCCAGCTGAGCCGGCTCGTGACCAGCGTTTCCGCCGCGTGCGTCGGCAGCCGAATGTGTCGGCACGTTTTACTCTCGCTTCCGCTCCTGGCGAACTGACCGCCGCCAGCGATGGGCAGAAGATCTTCCTCTATGATCACCTGATCGGTCGCCTGGTCGGCGAAGTCCGCACCTTGGGCAACATCCCCCTTGGTCACTTCAAATCGCGCCCAGCGGTTACCAGCACTGGATTCATCGGTCTGGGCTGGGTCGAAGACCACGCGGTACTGATGTCGCTCGATCGCCTGGGCGAAGTGAAGTGGCGCTGGAACTCACCATCGCTGGGGCCGATCGAAGCGGTGTCAGCACCGGTGGTGCTCGACAACCTGGTGGTGTTCTCCGCTTTGGTGTTGGGCAACCAAGAAGGCGCCGAACTGCGCGCGCTCGCCTTCCGTGTCGATACCGGTCGCCCAGTGTGGAACACGCTGGTCGCGCGCATTCCGCTGCCACGACAGCAAATGATTTTTGCCAGCAACGACGTTGGTCTGTCGTCACCAGCGATGGCGGTGCACGGCGGTTCACTGGTGGTGTTGTCGAACAACGGCCTGCTCGCCCGCATCGGCATCGATGGCAACGTCAACCGTTTGTGGACCTACCCGAGCATGGCTGACGAGTTCGACAACGGCTTTGGTGGACCGACCGTGCCGACTCGCCACGGTGCCATCGTCAGCGATGGCACGTTCCTGGTCGCCAGTCCGAGCGATAGCCCAGGCGCGATCCTTTACCTGGGGCCCAACGACCATGCGCCGCGGCGTTTCCAGGGCGACGGTGCGAACGGCGAAGTCCTTGATGTCGTCAGCGGACTCGCCTTGCTCGCCGGCCCACGCAATCTCGCATTGTTCGACATCGCCGGCGGCAAGGTCCGCTGGGCGGTGCCGTTCGCCGGTCGTGACGGCGTCCAAGGACGTATCGGCAAGGACCGCGTGCTGCTGAGTACCAACGAGCAACTTGCGCTGATCGACAGCACCAGCGGACGAGTGACCGGGTCACGTGGTCTCGCCAAAGGCGTCTCCCTGGCCGTCACCGCCGATCTGGTGATGGCGGCCAGCAACGAGCGGGTCATCGGTTGGGGACGCGGGGCGTCGTTCCTCGAACGGCTGACCAAAGCCGCCGCTGCTGATCCGACGGATTACCGCCCGTGGGGCACGTTGGCGTCCTTCCACGAATCACGTGAGGATCGTGAGAAGGCTTTTGCCTGCCTGATCGAAGCGCTCACCCGCGGCGCACCGGTGGACTACGCCGAACGGGCGGCGCGCTTGGTGCGTGGACAACTCGAACTCGGCGTCGGTGACGAAAAGGCCTTCCTGGCACCATTGGCCAAACTCCAGTCGTTGACCGCGCACGATGACCGGCTGAAGGGCGAGATCGCGCTCTGGCGTGGCCGTCATGCCGAGCTGCGCGGTGACATCCCGACGGCGATCGCCTCATTTCACGCGGCCACGACTTTTCCCGATCACCGCATGCTGCTGAAGGATCGCCTGGAGGCGCGGGTCCACGTCCTGGCGCGCAACGGGTTGGTGCGGTTGAAAGCGACGCCGGAGGTGAACGTCGTGCCGGTTGTCCGTCGTCCGCTGCCAAAACCAGCGAGTGCCTGGAACGTGCCGGGGCGACGTGGCGATACCTTGTTGGTTGCCGGTGACGTGGCTGTCGGTTTCAGCGATGGTTTCCTTACGGCATCAAAGGTCGCCGATGGTTCGGTCACTTGGCGGCGTCAACCCGTGCGCCAACTCCTGGGCGTGCGAACCACGCTCAATCCCAACCTCGACAACACCGAAGGCATCCCCATCCAAGAAGTGGTCCCGGGGTCGAGCGCCGATGGTGCCGGCATGCGTAACGGCGATGTCCTGCTGGTCTTCCAGGGCAAGAAGACCACTAACTTCGATCGTGATCTGCGTGCGGTGGTAGCGACCATGGCGCCGCGTACACCGTTCACCATGACCGTGCTGCGCGATGGCGCCGAGGTCGAGCTGAAGGGCCTGCTCGGTGGTGAGCCGGTCGAACCGTTGGCCGCCAATGATCACACGCTGTTGTTGTGGCTCACCACGCCGCTCGGCAGCAGCGTGCAACCTGGTCGTCGCCAGAGTGTGCCTGAAGGCATGTGGTTCGCCGTGGTCGACCTCGCCACCGGTACCGAATTGTTCCGTCATGCATTGCGGCCGATGAACGAATCCGGTGATCCCCCGCCGCAACCGCTGTTGACCGCCAATGATTTGGTGCTGACCCAGGACGGCAGTGATCTGGTCTGCCTCCAGGCGCACGGCGGCAAGGCTGGCGAAGCACCTGCTCCCCTGTGGCGCATGCCGCTGGGTGAGGATGGCATGGACAATGTGCGGGTGCTGTCGCCCGAATTGCTGTGGCTACCGGAGGAAGGCCGCAACCGCGTGCACCTCATCGATCTGCTGAGCGGCACCACCCGTTTCGTCCTGCCAGAAGATCTCGCCGCTGATCCGATCCTGGTCGGCAACACCTGCTTCTGCCTCGGACGTGAAGGCCGCATCACCTGCTGGGATCTCGGCATTGGTCGGCAGCGCTGGCGCTCGACCAAAGTCTATGGCCGTCTGCATGCAATGAGCGGTGACGGGCTCTATGCCACTGATGAGAACAATCAGTTGGTCGTGCTCGACGCGTTCAGCGGTGAGGTGCGGCGACGATTCGGCGAATGGGCCGCCGTCGAGGCCACCATCCCGGGCACTGACGCGCTGTCGGTGTTCGTCCGGCGTGCTGATCGTTCGCAAGCATTGGCACGTATCAGTTTGGCCGGCGGCCATGTGCAGTGGGAGCAGGTCCTGCCGCCGGGTGTCGAGGTCCATCAGCTCATCGACGCACCCGACGCCTTCGGTGCTCTGCTCTTCGAAGGTGGTGATCGCCGTGCGGTGACCGTGATGATGGTCGGCAAAGACGGCACTATCCGTTCGGCCCAATCGTTGGCGGCGGAAGAAAAAGTCGTGCCGGTCGAAGGAGGCCTGCTGGCCTATGGCAACACTGGTCTGCGGGTGCTGCCCAATGTCCTGCCAACCACTCCTGCGGCGGTGCCGTGTTCGGTGGTCGAGGCCGAGGGTGATCTGACCACCGTCGCCAAGGCGGCGCTGCCCAAGGTTGCGTGGCAGATGGTCGGTAGCGCCTCGTACGCCGTGGCGCGGCATCGCGGTGGATTGTTGGTGTTCGCCCGCTTGGGCGCCGATTCCAAACCGCTCAGCCTACGACTGGGTGATGGCGATCAGGCGATCGATGGCACTGGACTGATGGCGATCTTCTCGCCCACCAGTCCGCAATTTATCGGTACCGGTCCGTGGGTCGTCGATGGTGCCAAGCGCCTCTCTGCCGAGGGCGAACAACCGCTGCTGGTGTTGCGGCTGCAACCGGCACCGGATCGGGCTCCGGGCACCTCGTTGTGGTTGCGGGCAGAATGCGGAGAGCTCAGCGATGCTGCCAGCGCCCCGTGGTGGTTGCGCCGTGCGTGGCGGCCGGTGACGGGCGGGCCGTGATTGTCGGCCTGGGGACCGATCTCATCTCGCTGCGGCGGATCGCGGACGTGCATGGTCGACAGGGCCAGCGCTTCCTTGATCGCGTCTACACCGCTGACGAACAACGGTACGCACTCGAACTGCGCGATCCGAGCGAACGCTTAGCCTCACGCTGGGCGGCGAAAGAAGCGTGTATGAAGGCGCTCGGCACCGGCTGGGCCAAGGGCGTCACGTTCACGCAGATCGCTCTGTTGCCCGGTGATGACCGCGGTGCTCCACGGTTGGCGCTCACCGGTGTGGCGCTTGCCGTCGCCACCCGTCTCGGTGCCGCTCGCTGGCATTGTTCGGTCAGCCACAGCGACGGGCTTGCCATTGCCACGGTCATTCTCGAATCCATATGAAACTGCCGCAATGAATCCTGCGCTGCGCGCCCTCAAACCCTACCCGATGGCAGAGCTGCAACGCCGCAAGGCGGAGCTCGCCGCCAGTGGTAAGACCGTCTACGACTTCGGCACCGGCGATCCGATCGAACCGACTCCGGCGTTTATTCCACAGGCGCTGCGTGCCGCGGTGCCAGAGGTCAGCCAGTATCCCTCGGTAGGCGGTACGCCGGCGCTACGCACTGCTGCGGCAGGCTACCTCAAGCGACGCTTCGGTGTCACGGTTGATGCGACGAAACAAGTGCTGCCGGCGGCTGGCAGCAAAGAGGCGATTTTCCATCTGCCGCTCGCCTTCATCGATCCTGCCACGGCCAAGGACACGGTGATCTACGGCACTCCAGGATATCCGGTGTATCAGGCGGGCACACTGTTCGCCGGCGCCAAGGAGCATCCGGTAGTGTTGACGCGCGAGCGTGGATATCGCCTCGACCTCACGACGCAGTCGGTTGAAGTGCTGAAGCGCACCGCCATCGCGTGGATCAACTACCCGCACAATCCCACCGGTGCCTGCGTCGACTTGGCGTACTATCGTGCGCAAGCCGAGGTCTGCGCAGCACACGGCATCCTGCTGGCATCCGACGAGTGTTATCAGGATTTGTATTTCGATGAAGCTGCCACCCCGCCCCCCTCGTTGCTGGAAGTTGCCACCACCGGTGTGCTGGTGTTCCATTCCTGCTCGAAACGTTCCGGCATGACCGGGTATCGCAGCGGCTTCATCGCTGGCGACACGGCGTTGGTTGCTGCTTATCGCGGCTGGCGCGCAGCGATGGGCGTCGGTAGCCCGGCGTTCATCGAACAGGCCGCTGCTGCCGCCTGGAACGACGACGCGCATGCCGTGGATCGCCGCCGCATCTTTGCCGCCAAGTATAAACTATTGGCCGATGGCCTTGCCGCGAAAGGTATCGAGGTCCTCCCGAGCCAAGCCGGGCTCTACCTGTGGGCTCGTGTTCCTGGGAACGGCGACGCGGAAGCGTATGCGGCACGATGTCTCGAAGCCGGACTGGTGATAAGCCCAGGGGAATTTTTCGGTGACGGTGGTGCGGGTTGGTTCCGCCTCGCCCTTGTGCCGAGCCTGGATGATTGCCGACGGGCGCTCGCGCTCTGGCCGATCTGACGCGCCAAAGACGCGCCAAAAGACGCGTCAAAGATCCGGCGTGAAGCCGTGGCGCAGGGTGTTTTCGGTGACGCAGCGCGGCACCAGGAATTGTAAGAGGTAGTCGGGTCCCCCTGCCTTCGAGCCGATGCCTGAGAGCTTGAAGCCGCCGAACGGCTGCACGTCGACCAGTGCCCCGGTGATCTTGCGGTTGATGTAGAGGTTGCCGACGCGGAATTCACGGGTGACGCGTGTAATGGCGGACGGACTGCGAGAATAGAGCCCGCCAGTGAGGGCAAAACGGGTACCGTTGGCGATGCGGATGGCGTCATCAAGGTTGCGCGCACCAATGACTGCCAGCACTGGTCCAAAGATTTCATCCTGTGCCAGCGATGACGCAGGATCAACGTCAGTGAAGATATGCGGGGCAATGTAGGATCCGGCAGCATCAATGTCGGATGGCACAATTCCGGCATAGATGAGCCTCGCGGACTTGGTTGCCTCAGCGATGCGGGCAAGAATACGGTGCTTGGCTTCCTCATCGATCACCGGCCCGATCGCCGACGCCGGATCATCCGCCGGGCCGATGGTCAGGCTGGCGGTAGCCTGAACCAAGCGCTCGACGAATGCGGCATGGTCGCCGATGACGATGACGCGCGAACACGCGGAGCACTTCTGTCCCTGGTAGCCAAAGGCGCTGTGCATGACCCCGAGCACGGCTTCATCCAGATCGGCATCTGCATCTACGATGATGGCGTTTTTACCGCCCATCTCGCACACCACGCGTTTCACCTCAGCCGTGCGGCTGCGGGCGGCCTGCTCGTTGATGGCGAGGCCGACCGCCACCGAACCAGTGAAGGTGATGAGCGAGACGTCGGGATGGCCGACCAGAATGGGCCCCACGATCTCGCCCGTGCCCGGCAACAGGTTGACTACTCCCTGCGGAAACCCGGCGGCCTGCATCGCTTCCATCAGGTGAAAGGCGATGGCCGGCGTCTGCTCGGCCGGCTTCATGATCACCGTATTGCCAGCCACCAACGCCGCCGTCGCCATGCCGCAGAGAATGGCGAGCGGAAAATTCCACGGCGCAATCACCACGGCTACGCCACGTGGTTCATAGAACATGCGATTCTGTTCGCCTGGCAGGTCACGGATGCGAGCCGTGTCGAGGCGGCGCATTTCAACGGCATAGAAACGGCAGAAGTCGATCGCCTCACAGACATCAGCGTCGGCTTCCGGCGCGTTTTTTCCGGACTCCAGCACGATAAGCGCGATGAGGTCGTGGCGTCGGCGCAGCAATTCGTCAGCCAAACGTTCAAGCAGGACAGCACGCTCCTCCACCGAACGATCACGCCAGTCCGGGAATGCGGCCATGGCGGCGGCGACTGCAGCATTGGCCTCTGCCTCACCCGTGGCGGAAACCCTGGCCACGATTTGATCCTGACGACCGGGATTGCGCGAACACACGCGATCATCAACCGCGATCCTGGTTACACCGATTACTGCCGGACAGGTAAGCGGCAAACGCCGACGTAGAGCATCAAGCGCATGGGCGCAGGCCTCTCGTGATGACGCCTGACTGAAATCGAGCAGGGCCTGATTGGTGAATCCCCTTGGCCGTGCGGCGGTGATGCGGGCGGTTCCACCTGGTTGAGGTTTCATGAGCAAGCCCTCCTCATCACCGTGTTCCAGAAAACCGACGCGCACGAACGACTGATTCGAGGTGTTCTCCAACAGGCGC
>Ga0105049_10001880_pt1 | contig 24870 bp, 21 predicted proteins | sample MAT06_FD_78087 | JGI IMG/M metagenome (GOLD analysis project Ga0105049, IMG submission 78087) | Freshwater microbial communities from Lake Fryxell liftoff mats and glacier meltwater in Antarctica - MAT-06 | ecosystem: Environmental > Aquatic > Freshwater > Ice > Liftoff microbial mat | place...
CGCGACGCGATTTTCAGTGCGCCCACGTGGGCGCCGGAGCACCGCGCTGCGGCCCAGGCTCGCGAAATCACGGCGTGGCGGCCGATTCGTCGACGGAAAACGGCGATCTGGGATCCGAACTAGTTAGAGGCCGAGCGCCTTGGTCACGCGCTTGACGACGTCGAGCTCGAGCGGCGAGAGCTTGCCATCGGCGGCGGCGGCATCGACGAGCAACTCGACGATGTCCTGGCGCTCCTCGGCGGGGAGCTGCTTGACCAGGCTCGTCGCCAGGTCGATGCCCTCGAGGTCGTAGACGCTGCGCTGCTCGACGTCGGTGAGCGCGAGCGTGGTCATCATGTCGACCAGGAAGACTCTCTCCTCGTCGGTCATCATGCCGTCCGCGACGAGCACCTTGGAGACCACGAGGCACTTGGCGACGTTCGCGTTCACGACGCCGACTCTATCAGCTAGCCGTGGACGGCGCGGCCGAACGATCGCATCCAGGTGTCCTCCTCGGCGCTCAGCGCACCGCGGTGGATCGCGGCGAGGTTGTCGTCGAGCTGCTGCGTGCTCGCCGGACCGGTGAGCGTGACATCGACGCTGGGATTCGACAGGCACCAGCGATAGCAGTCACCCGCGGTCATCACCCTGCCGTCCCAGTGCTTCGGCGCCCTGAGGAGCTTGCGCCAGCTGGTCGCCGTGTACGCGACGATGTTCGGCTTGCGCTTGTCGAGGTGAGGGAAGATGTCGCGCTCGGCGCCGGGATGCGCGGCGTTGTAGCGGATCATCAGCAGGTCGAGCACCGAGTCGACGGCGAGCTTGCCGGCGCGCTCGCGATCGTGGATCGACACCGCGAGCACGCGGGCCTTGCCGCTCTCCTTGAGATGGATCAGCTCGCGCTCCGTCGCCGCGGTCAGCGCCGAACCGACGCCGAGCCACATCAGCTGGAACACATCGATGTATTCGAGGCCGAGCTTCGTGAGCAGCCGCTCCGCGGTGCGTCGCACGCTGCCGCCGAAGTAGCCGACCGTCGGGCCCGCGGCGATCACGAGCTTGTCGCGATCGCGCGTGATCGCCTCGCGCAACGGCTTCGCCATCTTCCCGCGCGGCGTCAGGTAGACGTAGTTGATGCCGCGCTCGAACGCGCTGCGGATGCCCGCCTCCTCGATGCCGTAGTTCGCGGCGAGGCCGAGGCGAAACACGCGCTTGTTGACGCCGCGCAGCTCTCGGTACAGGAACTCGTCACCGGCCATCGTGTGAGTCCATCACGATCAGCCGTCGCGAAACCAGCTCGTGATCGATTCCAGCTCCGGTTCAGGTGCGGGACGCTCGAACGCGAACGGATCGGTCTTGTAGAAATCGGCGAGCACTGCGTAGAGCTTCGGGTGCTCGAGGGCGAGCGCCGCGGGTCGGCAGAAGAACGTCTCGGTCGCGACCGCGAAGAACTCGGCTTCGTTGGTGGCACCGTAGACATCCATCAGGGTCGGGATGCCGTGCTCGGCCGCGCTGCGATGCCGCTTGTAAGCCTCGCTGCACACGTCACCCCAGCGCTTGCGCTCTCGGCGATTCGCGAGCGGCGGCGAGCCATCGATCGCGCCGTTCGCCATGTCGAGCTTGTGCGCGAGCTCGTGGAACACGACGTTGCCCGGCGTGACCTCGTGCGCGCCCGCGAGCACCGCGTCCCAGGACAACACGACGGGACCGCCGAGCATCGCCTGACCATGGATCCACGCACCGTGGCGTTCCATCACGCTCGGTTGCTCGAAGAAGCCCGGCAAGCGCGGCGGCGTGCGAACGGTCGAGGGGTAGACGATGATCGAGCTCACGTCGCGATACAGGTCGGCGTCGCGCTCGAGGATCAACAGGCACGCCTGCGCGGCGATCGTCACCTTGACCTCGTCGTCGACCTCCATCCCGCCGCATCCCTCCCAGTGCTTCTCGGCGACGAAGACCTGCACGAGATCGCGCAGCCGCGCAAGGCGTTGCGGGTCGAGCCGGCGCGCGATCGCGACGTTCGTATCGATGATGCGATCCCAGTGCGGGGGAAACCGAGCAGCGAGGATCCGCCGGCGGCGGCGCGCATTCAGCCAGCGAACCATCTGCGCAACCTGAGACTGCGCCCCGGAATCCGCGACTACGCCAATCGGCTAGGCTGGCACGCCCCATGCGTCGGCTCACTGGCTGGCTCGCGAGTCACACCCGAACGGAAACCAGATCAACGCGCAGCATCGTTTGAACCGCCAGAACGCCAGGGCGCCAAGATCAACGTCGGGAACGTCTTGCTTCGCATCGCCGCCGAGACTCCCTGGCTCCGTGGCGGTGAATCCAAACCATGAGCGCAAGGCCAACGCTTCCGGCTGTTCGAGCTCGAACGCCGAAACAGGAAACGCGCCCCGTACGAGGGCGCGTGGTGCAGCTCGAAAGCGCTTAGCGCTTGCTGAACTGGAAGCGAGCGCGAGCGGCCTTCTGGCCGTACTTCTTGCGCTCCTTCTTGCGGGGGTCACGGGTGACGTACCCGGCCGCCTTGAGCTTCGGACGAAGCTCGCTGTCGATCTTCATCAGCGCGCGCGTGATGCCGTGACGGATCGCGCCGGCCTGCGACGAGATACCGCCGCCCTTCACCGTGGCGACCACGCTGTACTGGCCGATCAGCGAGACCTCTTCGAGGCCCTGACGGATCACCATGCGAGCGGTCGGGCGAGAGAAGTAATCCCCGTCGTCGCGGTCGTTGATCGTGATCTTGCCGTCACCGACGGTCAGCCAGACGCGCGCGATCGCGGTCTTGCGGCGGCCCGTTGCGTAGGTCTTCTGTGCCTGTGCCATCACTTCGCTCCAGCGGTCTTGTAGGTACGCTCGCCCGGGATCTCGAGAGGGCGCGGCTTCTGCGCGGCATGCTCGTGCTCGCCGCCCTTGTAGATCTTCAACTTCTTGACGACACGCCGGCCGAGCGGGCCTTTGGGCATCATTCCCCAGACCGCCTCGCGAATCGCACGCTCGGGATTGTTCGCGAGCACGTCTTTCGCCTGACGGGTTTTGATGCCGCCCGGGAACAGGGTGTGGTGGATGTACAGCTTCTTGTCGGGCTTGGTGCCGGTGAGCTTGGCTGCACCCGCGTTGAGCACGATGACGAAGTCACCCATGTCGACGTTGGGGGTGTACGCGGCCTTGTGCTTGCCGCGCAGGACCATCGCAATGCGCGAAGCCAGTCGACCAATCGTGTGGCCGGTCGCATCGACCACGTACCACTCACGTTGTGCCTCGCCAGCTTCTTTGGTGAGCCAGGAGCTCTTTTGCGTCGTCATCATGGGAGTTCTCTAGAAGGGCGGATCGTGTACAAGGCCCCGAAACGCCTGTCAAGGTCCCCGGCGAGACAGTACCTGGGGTTTTGTTCAGTGTCAGTCAGTTGTGATACCAACATCGCGTGTCGAGAGTTGGGTTTGTACTGAAGCCGGATAAGTCGGTCGCGGGTGCATTGCTCGATGACCTTTGCGAGTGGCTACGGGAACGCGGCCATGTACCTGTGGTCACAACGGAAGATCAGGTGGCCCCCACGGGTGCCGAGATCTTGCCGGAGGAGCAACTCGGCGTCTCGGTCGATCTGGCTGTCGTGCTCGGTGGAGATGGCACGATCTTGCGTGCCGCTCGCCTGGTCTCCGAATTTCAGCGACCGGTGCTCGGAGTCAACCTCGGGCAGCTCGGTTTTCTCACCGGCTTCCAGGTTCCGGACGCAAAACCGGCGCTCGAGTCCGCGCTCGCAGGTCGCCTGAAAACCGAGAAACGGATGCGGCTCGCGGTGCGATTCATGCGCGGCGCGAGCGAGCCCGTCGTGCGGTACGCGCTCAATGATGCGGTGCTTCACCAGGGCGCGATGGCGCGGCTCGTCGGGATCGATGCCTTCGTCGATGATCAGTTCGTCGCGTCGTATCGCGCCGACGGGCTGATCATCTCCACGCCCACTGGATCCACCGCGTACAACATGGCGGCCGGCGGACCGATCGTCGTGCCCGGGCAAGCGGCGATGACGATCACGCCGATCTGCGCTCACTCGCTGACCAACCGTCCGCTCGTGATCCCCGCGGTGTCCACGATCCGGCTGCAGCTCGGTGCCGACGTGCGCGGCGTGATCCTCACCGTCGACGCGCAGTGGGCACACTCGTTCTTGCCCGGCGACATCGTCGAGCTCACCGCAGCCGTGTCACCGCTGCTGCTGTTCTCGTCGCCCAAGGGCTTCTTCGACATCATGCGCGAGAAGCTTCACTGGGGTGCGCGCTCCGCCGAGAGCGCACGCGGTGACGGCAACGGATCGATCAAGAAGGGCGATTAGGTTTTTTGAAGGGACCGAGAGGAGTGTTCTGATGCTTCGCCATTTACGCGTGACCAACTTCGCGATCCTGTCCGACGTCGAGATGTCGCTCGGCGCCGGAATGAACGTGCTCACCGGCGAGACCGGCGCGGGCAAGTCGTTGATCGTCGAGGCCGTCAACTTGTTGCGCGGCGGTCGCGCCTCCGCAGATATCCCGCGCACCGGCACCGACGAAGCGGTCGTCGAGGCGATCGTCGAGGTCCCCGAGGATCTGCGCGCGCGCGTCGTCGCGGTCCTCGAGGGTGCCGGCCTGCCGCTTCACGCGGAAGCAGCCGAGCACGAGGTGTTCATCCGCCGCGTGATCCAGCGCGGCGGTCGCAGTCGCACGTACGTCAACGGCGCGCTCACCACCGCGGCGCGGCTCGCCGAGCTCGGCGGGTTGTTGATCGATCTCTCGGGCCAGCATCAGCATCAGGGCCTCGTCGATCCGTCGCGCCACCTCGAGATCCTCGACGCGTTCGCGCGGGTCTCGGGCTTGAAGCCCGCGGCGAAGCCGGTCAAGACCACCAAGAAGTCCGAGACGTCGATCGAGGTCACCGCGTGGCCGCTCGCCGAGACGATGACGGTCGCGTGGGACGAGCTGCGTCGATGTGACGACGAGATGGCCGCGCTCGGCGGTGACGAGCGTGCACGCGAGGCACGCGTCGATTACCTGCGATACCAGCTCGAGGAGCTCGAAGGCGCCAGCCTTCAGCCGGGCGAGGATGCGTCGATCGAGATCGAGCGTGCACGCCTGGCGTCGGTCGATGCACTGCAGAGCGCCGCGCGCAGCGCCGAGCAATCGCTGTATGGCGACGACGACAGCGCCCGCGATCGGATCGCGAGCGCGACACGCGAGATCGAGAAGGCACGCCGCATCGATCCCACACTCGATGTGGTCGCGAAGCAGCTGATCGAGATCGAGACGCTGATCGACGACACCGCGGATCAGCTGCGTGCGTACGCCGACAAGCTCGAGGGCGATCCCGAGCGGCTGTCGTCGCTCGACGAGCGGCTCGCGTTGATTCGCCGGCTGCTCCGCAAGCATGCCGCGGGCGGGCTCGACGAGGTGATCACCAAGACCAGCGAGCTGCGCGCCGAGCTCGATGGGCTGCTCGGCCGCGAGTCGCGGATCTCCGAGCTGACCTCCGCGCGCACCCGCGCCGAAGCCGCGGCGATCACGGCCGCCACCGCGCTGACCGCCGCGCGCATGCAGGCGGCGAAGAAGCTCGAGAAGCAGGTCGCCTCCGCACTCGCGGAGCTCGGCATGGGCACCGCGCGGATCACCGCGGCGATCGAGCCGCGCAGCCTCGGTCCCACCGGCGCCGATCGCGTCGAGCTGATGCTGCTCTCGAACAAGGGCGAGGATGCTCGGCCACTCGCGAAGATCGCCTCCGGCGGTGAGCTGTCGCGCATCATGCTCGCGCTCAAGCTCGGCCTGCAAAGTGCGGGGTGCGCCGATCCAGTCGCCACGTACGTGTTCGACGAGGTGGATAGCGGCATCGGTGGAGCCACGGCGCAGGTCGTCGGCTCGCAGATCCGCGCGATCTCGTCGAGCGAGGGCGATGCGTGCCGGCAGGTCCTGTGCGTCACGCACCTCCCGCAGATCGCGGCGTTCGCGGATCATCACTTCCATGTCGAGAAATCCGAGGTCGCGGGTCGCGTCGAAACGCATGTCCGGCGGCTGACGGCGGCGCAGCGCAAGGACGAGCTCGCGCGGATGCTCGGTGGCAGCGTGACGTCCAAGGCCAAGGCCCACGCGGCGGAGCTGCTCGCGGATGCCGCGCGAACCAACCGCAAGGGCGCGACCGCTTAGATCGCGGCGGCGTTCGCGGCACGTGCGCCGGTTGACATCACATGCGGCGCGGTGCGGCGCGGCGCGACCGCTTAGATCGCGGCGGCGTTCTTGGCACGTGCCGCGCCACGCGACGCCAGGCGACGCCACGCCACGCCAGGCGATCGGACGACAACCGCAGCACGAGGTCGCGTCACGAGCAGCACGAGTTATTTCGCGCGGTTTCACGAGATCTGCGGCCGTGAACCGGCGGCACGCTGTGAATTGGCGCGCGGGTGGTCGCCGGCGCTGCTTCACAACTTGCGTCGACAAACCGCGACCTTGGCAAATCCATGTTGGGCGCGCGTGAAGAACTCTGAGGCAGGCCACTGGCATCGCGCGTGCTGTGTCTGACCTCATCGTGAACCGCCTCGGTCTGGCTCTCGCCCTCGCCCTCGCTGCGTGTACGTGTCCGCCGACCACGCATGTCGAGTCGACGTACGCGTCTCCCCAGATGGCGGACTCGATCCAGCTGTGCGCGACCGACAAGGCGTGCACCGTGCTGTGCTCGCGCGCGTTCCTCCTCGAAGCATCGGCGATCGAACGTTGCCGGATCCTCGAGCTCGATGGCAACGGCGGCGCCTACGTCGAGGTGACGTGGAACGAGTACGTCTGCCAGTTCGAGGAGTGGAGCGGTGGCGACGGCGACCACAGCGGTGACTACGGCAGCGGGGATGATGGCGACTACGATCCGTGCAGCGATGGCTCGTGCGAGGACTACCCTGACTATCCCGACGATCCGCCGGACGACGACCCGCCGCCGGACGATGACCCGCCGCCGGACGACGACACGATGGATGAGGGGCTCTGACCGTGCTGACCGTTCCGTGCGCCAGCCATCCATTCACCGCCGCGCTCGCGAGTTCTCTCGGACACTGCCGCGGCGTCGATTGACCGACGAGCTCGCGCGCTGACGCGGACCTGCGGGCGCCAAGGCTACGTCGGTCGCGGAACCGAGCGAAGTGACACCGTGGCCTTACGATGTGATCGTGCACGGCCTTCGCGCCGACGATCCACGCCGATGGGCTCCCACGCCGACGATGCTCCCGTGGTGGTCGAAAGCAGCCGAGCCGCGTCGGCGGTAGCCGAAGGCGCGGATGAAGGCAGCCGGTGGCCTCGCCGTCGGTGGGCGAAGGCAGCCGGTGGCCTCGCCGTCGGTGCTAGGCTGGCGCCGTGCGAAGACCGCGCGCGACGATCCTCGTCAAGCTGCTGGTCGCGCTCGTGCTGCCGACGCTGGCGCTGTTCACGTTGTTCGCGTTCGTCGCGTACGAGCTCAATCGTCGAGATCTCGACGACGAGCTCGGGCGCCGGCTGATCGCGATCGCGCAGTCGGCTGCGACCCAGATCCGCGGTCGCAACGTGGTGAATCTGCTCCCGGGCGAGGACGACAAGTTCGGGTTCACCAGCACCGTCGGTAAGCTCGAGATCTTCGCGAACGCGACCGGTGCGCACCTGTCGCTGATCGATCGCGAGTATCTGTCGCGCGGTGACTCGGAGGATGTGCTGCTCGCGGCGCCGCAGGAGCGCTATCGCGTCGACGACGACGAGATCGCGAGCGTCTTCGGCGGCGGGCTGCCCGCCTCGTCGGTGACGTTCGACGGGCTCGACGGCAAGACCTACAAGGCCGGCTACGCGCCGGTGCGGTTCTCCGACGACGATCTCCGGATCGTGCTCGTGCTGCGCGCCGAGGCACCCGCGAGCTACTTCGAGACCCTCGAGGATCTGCGCGATCGGTTGTTCCTGTGGGGCGCCGGGCTCGGCGTGGTGTCGATCTTCGCGGCGGTGATCGCGACGCTGCTGATCACGCGCAACGTTCGCCGGCTCGCCGCGGCCGCCGCGCGGATCGGTGCGGGTGAGCTGGGCGAGCGCGTCGAGATCAAGTCCGACGACGAGCTCGGCCAGCTCGGCCAGGCGATGGAGCGCATGCGCCAACAGCTCGCCGAACGCGACGCTCGCATGCAGCAGATGCTGGCGGGCATCGCGCACGAGGTCCGCAATCCGCTCGCCGGCATGACGCTGTTCGCGGGGATCCTCAAGGACGAGCTGCCCGAGGGCGACGAGCGGCGCGGGCACGTCGACAAGATCAATCGCGAGCTCGGTTACCTCGAGCGCGTGGTCAACGACTTCCTCGAGTATGCGCGGCGGCCCAAGCCCGAGCTCGGCGCGGTCGATGTCGACGAGCTGCTGTTGGAGGTCGTGCAGCTGGTGCCGGGTGAGATCATCGAGGTGAGGGTGGAGCCGAGCAATCTCGGGGCGAGCGCCGACCGTGGTCAGCTTCGCCGTGCGCTGCTGAACCTGACCAAGAACGCGGTGCAGGCGGCGACCGCGGCGGGTCACAAGGGCAAGGACGTGGTGCGCCTGTCCGCGACGCGCGACGGCGACGAGCTCCACTTCCTGGTGTGGAATCGCGGCAAGGAGATCCCCGCGGAGACCTCCGGCAAGCTGTTCGAGCCGTTCTACACGACGCGCGAGAAGGGCACCGGGCTCGGGCTGGCGTTCGTGCGCGAGATCGCGATCTACCACGGGGGTCGTGTCGACGTTGCGAGTGCCGGCGGGGAGACCACGTTCACGCTCGTGATCCCGGCGACACCCGGCTAGTATCGGCACAATGCCGATCGTCCTGGTCATCGACGACAACGACACGATCCGCGAGGGCCTCGCGCACACCATCAAGAAGATGGGTAACGAGGTGGTGACCGCGTCGAGCGGCCACGCGGGCATCGAGGCGATCAAGGCGAAGAAGGCCGACTTCGTCATCACCGATCTCAAGATGGAGGGCGGCACCGGCGTCGAGGTGCTGCGCACGATCTCGGCGCTCGATCCCGACGTGCCGATCATGATCGTGACCGGGTTCGGCACCGTCGAGACCGCCGTCGAGGCGATGAAGCTCGGCGCGTTCGACTTCCTGACCAAGCCGATCCAGACCGAGGTCGTGCGTCTCAAGGTCGAGCGCGGACTCGAGCTGTGCGCTGCGCGCCGCGGTCGCAAGAAGGCCGACGCGATGACCGATTACCTCAAGGCCGAGGCCGACGGTCGGTTCCCCGAGCTGATCGGTCAGGGCGAGAAGATGGCGAGCGTGCGTCGCACCATCGACAAGGTGGCGGTCAGTGACACCACGGTGTTTGTCGCCGGCGAGTCGGGCACTGGCAAGGAGTTGATCGCACGCGCGATCCACCGGCTCAGCAAGCGCGCGAACGGACCGTTCATCAAAGTCAACTGCGGTGCGCTCACCGAGACGTTGCTCGAGAGCGAGCTATTCGGTCACGAGAAGGGCGCGTTCACCGGCGCGATCAAGCAGAAGCTCGGCCGGTTCGAGCTCGCCGATCAGGGCACGCTGTTCCTCGACGAGGTCGGCGACGTCCCACCCGCGATGCAGGTCAAGCTGCTGCGCGCCCTGCAGGAGCAGGAGTTCGAGCGTGTCGGTGGTGAGGCGTCGATCAAGGTCGACGTCCGCGTGGTCAGCGCGACCAACAAGGATCTCGACGTCGAGGTCGCGTCCGGTCGCTTCCGCCAGGATCTGTTCTTTCGCCTTCACGTGCTGCCCGTGAAGCTGCCGCCGCTGCGCGAGCGCCGTGAGGACATCCCCCTGCTGTGCACGCACTTCGTCGCGAAGCTCGGACCGAAGACCAACCCGCGGGTGCGCGGCGTCGGTGACGCAGCGCTCGGCCGGATCATGGCCTATCACTGGCCGGGTAACGTGCGCGAGCTCGAGAACGCGATCGAGCAGGCGCTGGTGTTCGCCGAGGGCGACGAGATCCAGCCCGGCTCGCTACCGCAGTTCCTCCAGGGCGGCGGCGAGGAGGATCGGCTCGACGTGCCGCGAGAGCTGTCGCTGCCGGAGATCCTCGACGATCTCGAGCGCCAGCTGATCCTCAAGGCGTATGCGAAGGCCGGCAAGGTGAAGACCGAGACCGCGCGTCTGCTCGGCATCAAGACGTCTGCGCTCTACTACAAGCTCGAGAAGTACGCGATCGCGTAAGCGTCGGAGGATCGACGGCCGGCAAGGTGAAGACCGAGCGGCATCGAGATGTCTGCACTTCACGACAAGCTCGAGAAGTACGCGATCGAGTAAGCCGGAGGATCGATCGCGGTAAGGGTCGATCGAGTTCGCCGCTCGTTGGTCATCTCGGTCGGCAAACCCGGCGGCGACGACCATTGATCGACCGCGTAACTCATTCGCCGGGCCCAAGGGCCGCGTTGTTGACAACGCCCGCGTTGTTGACGACGGGGAGTTTCGCGACCAGGATGCCCGGCGAGCGACTGGAGGTTGGTTGTTGATGAGCTCATCGATCGGATCGGCAACCGCAGCTGCGCGACCCTCTGACGAGCACGGACGCGAAGCGTGCTCGATCACCTCGCAGCGTGCACCCACGCCGAGATCCACGACGCGCAGGTTCGGTGGGTGGTCAGCCCCGGGAGGCCCCGCGCGTCGACGGGCTGGTCACGTGTTCGCGGCGACCCGGGAGAGCATCGACAAAACGGGCGGTTCGCGTAACGGTGCATCGCCGAACAGCCTCTCAGCATCCAGGCTCGAATGACCGTCCATGTCGCCGAACGGTTACGCCTGGTACGGAAGCGGCCGATCACGCGGTGGATCGCGACCACGCGGCTCGCACTGGCCATGGCGTTCAGTGCGCGTGCGAAGTTCGTAGGTACGCTGCTCGGCGTGGTGTTCGCGGCGATGCTCGCGAACTTCCAGCTCGGCACCATGTTCGGGTTGCTGGCCAAGAACACGTTGTTCGTCGACAACGCGGGTGCGGACCTCTGGATCGTGCCACCCGGGACGACGTTCGCGCAGCCAGGCCAGCGGCTGTCAACCGCGTTGCTCGATCAGGCACGGGTGACCCGCGGCGTCTCGCGGGCATCGGCGCTGGTGATGGTCGGCACGTCGATCAAGAAGCCGGGTGGAGGCACCGAGGCGATCACGCTGGTTGGTGTCGACCTCGACACCATGCTCGGCGGCCCGTTCAACGTCGTCGCCGGGGATCCACGTGACCTGCGGCGCGCCGACACGATCTTCATGGAGGATGCACAGCGCGAGCGGTTCGGTGGCCTCAACCTGGGTTCGGTGCGCGAGGTCGGTCGCTATCGTGTTCAGGTCGGTGGGCTCACCTGGGGGCTGTTGCCGTTCGGACCGCCGTTCGCGTTCGTCGACATCGAGCTCGCACGCTCGATCGCGGACGTGCGAGCGGATGAGCTCAGCTTCGTGCTGGTCGACGTCGCGGAGGGTGCCGACGTCGCGGAGGTCCAGCGCGAGCTCGCCCGCCGGATGCCGGCCGTCGACATCTTGCGCCGCGAGCAATTTCACGATCTGACCGTCCGCACGCTGCTCTCGCAGCAGCTTGGCATCACGTTCGGCGTCTCGACGCTGTTCGGGCTCGTGATCGGCTTCGTCATCGTGTTGCTGTCGATGTACTCGTCGGTGATCGACAACCTCCGCGAGTTCGGCACGCTCAAGGCGGTCGGCTTCACGAACTTCGATCTGATGCGCATGCTGGCGGTCCAGTCGGTGGTGTACGCGGTCCTCGGGTCCGCGATCGGGCTCGGGTTGGTCGCGGGCGCTGCCGCGGGGATCCGGTCCGCCAATCTCAGCCTGGTGATCCCGCACGCCCTCGTGCTGATGACCCCGCCGATCATGATCGGACTCTGTCTGCTCGCATCGCTGCTGGCGTTCTATCGGGCGGCGCGGCTCGAGCCGGGGATGGTGTTCCGATGACGCTCGCGATCGATGCTCGCGGCATCACCAAGACCTTCGGGACCGGTGCGGTCGCCTTCACGGCGTTGCGCGACGTCGACTTTCAGGTCGCGTCGGGTGAGATCGTGATGCTGGTAGGACCGTCCGGCTCGGGAAAAACCACGTTGCTCTCGATCCTCGGGTGTGTGCTCACGGCATCGGCGGGCTCGCTGGCCCTGTTCGGTACCGAGGTGGGTCGCATGCGCGAACGCGAGCTGCCGGCGTTGCGGCGGGCCTTGATCGGCTTCGTCTTCCAGGGCCACAACCTGATCTCGTCGTTGACTGCACGAGACAACGTGAGACTCGTGCTCGAGACCCGCGGGGTGGCTCATCGCCAAGCGACCGACGAGGCCGAGGCCCTGCTCGATCGCGTGGGGCTCCGTGGCAAGCTCGAGTCGCGCCCCGCGCAACTGTCCGGGGGCGAGCGTCAGCGAGTCGCGATCGCACGCGCGGTCGCGGGTTCACCGCCGTTGATCCTCGCCGACGAGCCGACCGCCGCGCTCGATGCCAAGGCCGGGCTTGCGGTCACCAGCTTGCTCGCCGAGCTGTCGCGCGAGAGCGGTGCGACGGTGGTCGTGGTCACCCACGATCCGAGGATCTTCGATCTCGGCGATCGGATCGCCCGGATCGAGGACGGCCGGATCGTGAACGAGAGGAGTGTTGCATGAGGTTGCCCCGGATCCGCTGGTTCTTGCTGGTGCTCGGTGTCGTGGTCAGCTTCACGACGTTTCAGGCGGTCCAGTTGCTCGACGCGCAGCCGCCAACCACACCTCGACCGGGTGACATCGCGAAGGCCGGCCGGACGGCGGCACCGCCGGTGGGGCAAGTCGACGAGCGCGAGCTCGCGCCCCCGTTGGCCATCGTGAGTGGCAATGGCGTGGTCGAGCCCGCGCAGCCCGAGACCCGCGTGGGCGCTCCCACGGCGGGCACGATCGCGCGGATCGCGGTCGGCGAGACCACGCGGGTCCCCGCCGGCGAGGTGTTGGTCGAGCTCGATCGGCGCATCGAAGCCGCCGCCCTCGCGGCAGCGGAGAGTGATGTCCTGGGCGCGCGCGCGGAGCTCGATCGGGCGATCCGCGGGAGCCGTGCCGAGGACATCAAGGCCGTGCGCGCCGATGCGGATGCCGCGCGAGCCCGCGCCGAGCTCGCGAAGGGCGTGCTGGTCAGGATCGAAGGCGCGGCGAAGAGCGGCGCGATCACCGGCGACGAGCTCGATCGAACACGGCGCGAGGCGGAGGTTGCCGAGGCTGCGGCGCGTGCCGCGGGTGCGCGCGAGCAGGCTGCGATCCAGGGCTCGCGTCGCGAGGATCTCCAGCTCGCGCGGGCGCGCCTGAGCGCGGCCGAGGCCCGCCGCGATCAGGCGGCGGCAATGCACGATCGGATGATCATACGTGCACCGATCGCGGGAGAGGTCTTACAGGTCAAGTACCGTGCAGGCGAGAACTACCAGCCGGCCGGCGAGCCGCTGGTCGTGCTTGGCGACACGAGCTCGTTGCGGGTGCGCGTCGACATCGACGAGCGCGACATCGGGAAGATCGAGATCGGCTCACCGGTGATCGTGCGCGCGAGCGCGTTTCCCGGTGTCGACCACGGAGGTCGGATCGTCGAGGTCGGTCGCAGGATGGGGCGCAAGAACGTCCGCACCGACGAGCCCACCGAGCGCAACGACACGAAGGTGCTCGAGGTCGTGGTCGCCCTCGACACCCCACGTGCGCTGGTGGTCGGCTTGCGCGTGACCTGCTACGTCCAGCCCGCGAAGTGACCGAGTTGAACGACACGACGGTGCTGACACCCGCGAAGTGACCGAGCTGAACCAAGATCTGCGATCGGCGAGTCGATCCAGAGGCGATCGATGCTTCGCGGCCTTCGGAACGGCGGTCGCCTCGGTCTCGGGGTGGGGGCAGGCCCATTCGCTCGTGGATGACGCTGCGGGTTTGGGGACGCGAGCGTTCGCCCTGTAGAGCCAGGCCTCGTCACAAGAGCTTGCCGTCGCGAACGATGATCTTGTTGGTGGCCTTCGGCATCGTCGGCACCGGCGTCCACGACGCACCGCCCCATGCGGCATCGCGCCGAGCCAGCCATGGAGGTCTCTCGCAAGGGAAGCCGTCAGCGCGAGCACGCGCTTGCTGAGGTCGGCGAGCGGCGCTGTTCGACCGCAGCGTAGCGGGACCGTGGCGGGCTACAGTGGCGGCATGCTCGCTCCGTCGTGGCTCGTCACCCTCGCGTGCTCGCGATGCGGTGCGCCCGGCAGGTTCCTCGCCGACCGGCTGATCGCGATCTGCGAGTACTGCGGCCACATCATCTCGACCCATCGCGCGGTCGTCGCCAGCCACGAGAACCTCGCGTTCGCCGAGGCGCGCTCGTACGTGGTGCCGACGCTGACCGACGTCCGCCGGCTCGAGCTCTCGGACCAGAAGTCCGCGGCGATCGAAGCGCGCGACGCCGCGACGCTGCACGCCGCCAACCTCGAACTGTTCGCGCTCGACGCGATCGAAGCCGGGATGCCAGCGACCGACGTCGCGACGTTGGCCCGCTGGTCGGCCGCGATCGAGCAGGTCGCGACGTTCTCGGGCCGCATCGCGATGTTCGCGCCGAGCGTCGACCAGCTCGTCGCAGATCCGGCCGGGTTCACGGTCTCGGCACTCGCGCAGTTGACGCGCGTGTACCGCGAGCTGGTCGCGGATCCGCTGTTCCCCGTCGTCCTCGCACCCGTGATCCCGATCGAGGTCGCCGCGGTCGACGCGCTGCTCGGGTGTCTCAAGGGCTGGGTGATGTTCGCGTCGCTCGAGGCGATCTCCACCGCGCTGATCACGCTCGGCCAGCGACCGATCCGCGTCGGTGGTGCGCCACTGCCATGCCGCACCTGCGGTGCACCGCTCTGCGCCGAGTCTCTCGCCACCCTCGCGTGTACGTCCTGCCGCTCGGCACTCGAGGTGCGTCGTCACCTGTGGCTCGACGGCTTGCTCCGCGTGGTCGCGATGGCGAACGCTGACACGCTGGTGCAGCGCGATCGCGCCTACGCCGTGGTCTGCATGCTGACCAACGTCACCGCGGTGGCCGGCAACGCGCCGCTACCGGAGCACCTGATCGCCGCGTACCTCGGTGCGATCGAAGGCGTCGAGCGTGCCGCGCTCGCCGAGATCTCCGCGTTCGTGTTGCAACACCACGGGCTCGGTGCCGACGCACAAGCCAGCGTGCGCACCGTGCAACGGCATCTCGATCACGTCCCCGCCGCGATCCCACCGCCTGAAGGCCGGCGCGTCGGTGCGTTCATCGCGCTCGCACCGAGCGAGGCGTGGCAACGCGCCGCGATCCGCAACTGGAAGCGCGTACTGCGGTACGCGACCTTGCCGCGAGACCAGCGCGGCTTGGTCGCGGTCAACCAGCTGCTACCTCCGCTCGCCGGTGGCTACCTGCCCGATGCCGGCGATGCCGCCGCGTTTCTACGCGCGACCGGCGAATCCCCGAGCGAGCTCCGCGCGGCACTCGCGCTTCACGCGAACAGCGAGCACGACCCCGACAAGCGCGCGTTCTGGAACGCGACGACCGCGCTCGTCGGGTGAATTTACGTTGTCGCCAGACGCGAAACGATCTCGCGTCGTTCGAGATCCGGGGAGCTTGTAGCCGCGGGTGAGCTTCGCCTCACCGGTCTTGCAGCCGTTCAGCATCCAGCGCCGGCGGCGCCGAATTACTTGAGCTTGCCGACGCAGGTCTTCATTTCGGACTCGAGCCGATCGGCCTTGTCGTCCTGATCCTTGGTCGGCTTGGCATCCGCGATGTCCTTCGACGCCGTCGCCAGCCAGGTGTCCATCGCCTTCCGGAGATCGACCGCACACGGCTTGGTCGTGCACGCGCAGATCTTGTCGCGATGGCCCTGCATCTGCGTCAGGAAGGAGTCGATCTTGGAGGCGCCACCGGGGATGCCAGGCGTCGCCGCCTCGGCCTTCTTGCGGCACTCTTTGAGCTCCTTCTCGATCGCGTTGCCGCGAACCTCCTGGAGCTTGTTCGGCTTCTCTGTCATCGCTGTGCGCGTGTTGCGCTGCCAGACGCCGATCTCGAGCTGCAGCTTGTCGCCGCACGCCTTGTCCGTGCACGCGCACATTCGCGTCTTGAAGCCATCGAGCTCGCGGAGCGCGGTCGCGATCGGATCGGCAGCGGCGGAACCGGAGCCCGAACCTGCGGAGCCCGAGCCCTTGCCCGCGGTCACCGACAGCTTGATCCGGCACTGCATGAGCGCGCGGTTGATGTCGTTGCCCGTCTTCTCTTGCTCGGCGCTCGGCTTGGGACGCCCGACGTTCGCCTTGCGGAAGTCCTGGCGCCACTGCGCGAACTCCTTGAACACGGTCTCCGAGCACGCGATGTCCGTGCACGCGCACATCTTCTCGCGATAGCGCTCGAGCTCGACGATCGCAGCGTCGACGCCACTACCACTGCCGCCGGCAACCGTCGGGGTTGTCGTCGATCCTGTCGTCGATCCAGATCCGGGGGCTTTATCGATGGGCTTGCCCTCGTTGCCGCCGCAGCCGGCCACGAAGAGCACGAGCACGACGAGCACGCTCACCAGCAACGTGCGCATGACTACTTGAGGAGCTTGTCCGCGCAGGAGTCCAGCTCCTTGTCGATCTCCTTCACGCGCTTCTTCTGATCGTCGGTGAGGTCTTTCTTCTTCATCCCCTCCTCCTTCATCTTCTTCTCCCACTCCTTCATCTCGCCCTTCACGCCCTCCGCGCACGACTTGTCCTTGCAGTCGCACATCTTGGACTTGAACGACTCGAACTCGGAGATCACGCCGTCGGCCTTGCCACCGCATGCCGTCGCGAACACCAGACCTGCGACCACGAAGAGTTTTGTCATCGCATGCATCGTCGCACACCAGCCGTGATTACCGCGACCTTGGCCTACGCGAACCTATTTGCTGCGATTGGGATCCGAGACCGTGGCGATCTGATTCCAATCAACGCGCGGTTCGTCGAGCCCGAAGTGCTTGAGCATGCCGGCGAGCACGCGCCCGGTGGCGGCGACATCCGCGCGTGCGCTGTGCGCCGCGGCGAACTCATCACCGACGAAGCGCTGATGTGCGTGCTGGAGACTGCGCGGCTCGCACTTCTGCCAGAGCCGGAGTGCGTCGACGATCTGCTTGCCCGCGAGATCGAGGGCCCGCCCCGCTGGATGTTCGTCGTCCGCCAGCCGCGCGTACTCCGCCTGCAGCATCTGGATATCGAACGTGACGTTGTAGCCAACGATGATGTCCGCGGTGGCGAACCACGCGGCGATCTCCGTCGCGACGTCCGCGAACGACGGACAGCCGGCGAGATCCGCGGCCGAGATGCCGTGGACCGCCAGCGCCGCGGGATGGATCGGAACGCTCGGCCGGATCCGCCAGGTCCGCGAGGCCGAGGCCGACTCGCTGCCATCGAGCCCGCGCTGGATGCAAAGCTCGATGACCTGGTCCCGCGCGTAATCGATACCGGTGGTCTCGCAATCGAAGATCACGATCCGCGGGCCCGCCTGAGGCAAAGCCGCGTTGGTGTATGGCGAGAGACCGTCCACGCCGTAGACCCTACGGCTCCCCTCTGACACTCCCGCGCACCGGCTCCCCCCCGAAAGATCGTAAATGATCGAATACCTTAGCGATGGCCGGGATCACTTCCCTCGATCTCCCCCCCGCGTTACCGTCGCCGCGTGCACCGGTTGCTGGTCGTTTTCCTGGTCGCCTGCAAGGTCAAGGACGCTCCCCCGCTCAAGGAGCCGTACGCCGACAACTTCGAGCGGGCGAACCTCGGCGGTGGGTACGTCGACACCAGCGATGGCCAGGGCTACCGCCTCGTCAATGGCGCCCTGTCCGCGAAGGGGGCCAAGAACCACCCGCTGTGGCTGGCCCGCCGGATCCCGCGCGACGTCCGGGTCGAGTTCGATGCGTGGTCGGCCGAGAGGCGCGGCGACATCAAGCTCGAGATCTTCGGCGATGGCCGCTCTTATGATCCCGACGGTGGCGCGTACATGGCCACGGGCTACGAGCTGGTGTTCGGCGGCTGGGGCAACAGCAAGTCGATCATCGCGCGGCTCGACGAGCACGGGAAGGATCTGGTCCAGCGCAGCGACGTCAAGGTCGTCGCCAACAAGCGATATCACTGGAAGATCGAGCGCAAAGCGCGGGTCATCAAGTGGTTCGTCGACGACATGAAGACCCCGTTCCTCCAGTACGACGACCCGCAGCCGCTCGATGGCCCCGGCCACGAATCTCTCGGGTTCAACAACTGGGAGACCGACACCTGGTTCGACAACCTGTCGATCACGCCGATCTGATCTCGGATCACCGTGCCTGATTCAAGGGCAGCGGCCGACGGCCGAGCGTTCACGAGGAGGACGCCCCGATTGAGGTGCCCGGGTGGCTCGTGATCGACACGGCGTGAGCTACAATCGCCCGGGCTTCTGGGGACTTCTGCGTTGATCGAGCAGTTCGGCAAATACGCGCTGATCCGGAAGATCGGCACCGGCGGCATGGCCGAGGTCTTCCTCGCGCGGACCACGGTCGCGCAGGGTCTCAACAAGACCCTCGTCATCAAGAAGATCCACTCGGCATACGCGCGCTCGAATCAGTTCGCCGCGATGTTCAAGGATGAGGCGAACATCGCGCTCGGCCTCAACCACCCGAACGTCATCCAGGTGTTCGACTACGGTGTCGTCGGCGACACCTACTTCCTCGCGATGGAGCACGTCGAGGGGCTCGACCTGTTACGACTCCTGCAGGAAGCGGCGAAGGCGCGGCAGCGGATCCCGTACGGCCTGTCGACGTACATCGTCCAGCAGCTGTCCAAGGGCCTCGACTACGCGCACCGCAAGACCGACGAGTTCGGGCAGCCGCTCGGCATCGTCCATCGCGACATCAGCCCGCAGAACATCCTGCTGTCGTGGGACGGCAACGTGAAGATCGTCGACTTCGGGATCGCCCGTGCGCGCGACGTCCACGAGGAGAAGGGCGTCATCAAGGGCAAGTTCGCGTACATGTCTCCCGAGCAGGGGCGCGGCGAGCCGGTCGATTGCCGCTCCGACGTGTTCGCCGCTGGCATCGTGCTGTTCGAGCTCGTCTGCGCGCGTCCGCTGTTCCACGGCAAGGGCAAGGAGGCGCTCGAGATGGTGAAGTCGGGCGCGATCCCGCGGCCCAAGGACTTCGCGCCCGAGCTGCCCGATTCGCTCGAGCGCACGATGCTCAAGGCGCTCGCGTTCCATCGCGGCGACAGGTTCCAGACCGCGCGCGATCTCCAGCACGAGCTCGGCCGGTTCTCCCTCGAGTGGGCGCAGAAGTCCGGCACGCTGACGGACAGCGGCACGCTCGCCGCGTACCTCGCGAACCTGGTGCCGCAGGAGATGCGCGTCTCGGTGCCGCGCCCGCAGCTCGAGGGCGGCGACAAGGTGATCGACTCGATTCCGTCGGACGCGTCAGAGCCGTTGATCCTGTCGGCGCCGATTCCGGTCGCGGTGTCGATCGAGGCGAGCGCGGTCATCGGCCCCGAGGGTTCGCAGGAATTGCGCCGGCAAGCACGCCCACCCACGCCGCAGCCGGCCGCCGACGAGCGGCCGCGCGACCAGCGCGAGCGCAAGTACGTCTACGTGCTGCAGGGCATCGTGCGAGGCGTCGCCGCGCTCGAGAAGAAGCTCGGCCCGAGCGGCGCCGCGCGGCTGGTCAGCGAGTTCTTCAAGGTCGCGCGCGACGTCGCGTTCAAGCACGACGCGACGCTCGATCTACCTCGCCTCGACGCGCCGGTCGAGGAAGGCGCACCACCGCCGAGCTCGACGGGCTCCGTGAACAGCAGCGGCGAGACCGCGCTGCGCGTCGTCATCGGCTTGCCGGTACCGAGCGAGGACGACTCCAGTCGATCGATCAGGCTCGCGCTCGCGCTGGTCGACGCGCTCGACGGCATCGGCTCCGACGTCGAGCCCGAGCTCCGGCTCGCCCTCGCGGTGCAGCGCGGCGTCGCGCTGGTCTCGCCTGGCAAGCCCGGGCACGGCAAGCCGAATCACAGCAAAGTACGCTCGAACAAGGCCGAGGCGACGTTCGAGATCGAGGAGACCACCGCGGTGTTCGCGCAGAAGCTGGCGCGGCAGGCGCGCGGCGCCGAGATCCTGGTCGGTGGTCGCGTGTTTCGCGCGGCGCGTGCTGAGTGGAACTTCGAGGCGCTGCCCGCGATCGATCTGCCCGACGACGGCGCGCTCGGCACCGGGCAGACCGGGCGATCCACGGTCGACGAAGACACCGATCCGGGCGTCAAGCGCGCGCGCGTGTACCGCCTGCGCGGCCCGAAGGAGCGCTCGCAACGGCTGCGCGAGCGACGCGTCGACGCAGGGCGGCTGCACGGTCGCGAGCTCGAGCTCAAGGCGCTGCGCGATGCCTGGCGCGACGTGCTGGTGACGCGCCGCAAGCGCCAGATCGTGATCGTCGGCGATGCCGGCGTCGGCAAGCGCACCGTGGTGCGGACGTTCCTCGACGGCATCACGCCGAGCGAGGCGGTGATCATCCGCACCTCGGGTCGGGTCGGCTCCGCGATGACTCCCTACGGCGTGATCGCGGATCTCGCGCGCGACGTGCTCGGGCTCGCCGAGGATGCCGAGCCGCACGAGGTCGAGCGGCGGATCTCGCGCGCCTTGCCGCTGATCTTCCCCGGCGAGGAGACCTCGCGCGAGGCGCGCACCGCGGCGCAGCTGCTCGGCATGTTGCTCGGCGCCCGCGGCGGCGTGATGGTCGGCGAGTTCGATGCCGAGACGCGGCGCCAGACGCTGCTGCAGCTGCTCAACCGGATCGAGCAGCGCCTCGAGAGCGAGAAGCCGATCATCCTCGTCGGCGAGGACATCCACTGGGCCGATCAGGATTCGCAGGAGCTGTTCGCGGCGCTGCTCAAGATCGACACGCCGCGGCCAATTTTCGGCTTGATGACGTCGCGCCCCGAGCCACGGATCCTGAAGCTGGCGAAGGAGCTCGGCACCGAGGTCGTGCTGCTCGACGAGCTGCCCGACGCCGCGCGCAAGCAGATGCTCGCCGAGCGGTTCGTACCCGGTCACGACATCGCGGATCTGATCGAGCAGATCGCCGCGCGCTGTGGTGGTAACGCGTTCTTCATCCAGGAGCTGCTCGACACGCTGATCGAGCGTGGCATCCTGGTGCCCGACGGCGACGACGACTCCTCTCCCGGCCTGCTGCGCTGGGTCAAGCGCGACGCCCCGATCCTGGTGCCGTCGACCGTCGAGGATCTGATCCTGACGCGCATCGAATCGCTGCCGAGCGCGGAGCGCGACACCATCGTGCATGCCTCGGTGCTCGGTCGTCACATCTCGGCGTCCGCGCTGACACAGCTGCTCGGTCGTCCGGTGCGGATGGACCTCGACACGCTGGTGCATCGCGGCTTGCTGTCGCCGGTCGATCGACCCACGGGTGATGGCCCGGCGCCGCCGACGGATGGTCCGCCGCAGCGGCCATCGATGTCGGATCTGCAGGGCGGCGAGTACCGGTTCAAGAACGACATGACGATGACGGTCGCGTACGGCTTGATCCCGTCCGAGTCGCGGATCCAGATGCACCGGTCGCGTGCGGCGACGCTCGCCGGCTCGTCGAGCTATCGCCTCGGCCAGCACGATGCCGAGATCGCGCGTCACCTCGAGCTCGCGGGCGACGACCTCCCCGCCGCCGATCGCTACCTCCGCGCCGCCGGGCACGCGGTCGATCTCGGCGGCAATGCCGATGCGTTCCGCCAGCTGTCGCGCGCGCTCAAGCTGCTCCCCACCAACGATCACGAGCGCCGGTTCGCCGCGCACCGCCTGCGCGAGGAGATCCTGCGCCGGCTCGCGAAGCGTCCCCAGCAGCTGCGCGAGCTCCACGCGCTTCGCAAGGAGGCCGACGTGCTCGGCGATCCCGCGAAGCTCGCGCAATCGCACTGCGCGCTCGCCCAGTTCTACATCGACGTCGGCAAGGCGCCCGCGGCATCGCGCGCGGCGGCTCCGGCGCTGCAGTACGCACGGGAGGCCGGCGACCCGTTGCTCGAGGCCGAGGCGCTGCGGCTGCGCGCCGCGATCGCACGGCTGGTCGGCAATGCCGAGGAATCGCTGCGGCTCGTCGAGCAAGCGCTCGAGCTCTGCAACAAGGCGGGCGTCTACACCACGACGGAGAGCGGCTCCTCGCGCCCGGCGACGCCCGTGCTGATGACGCGCGCGACGATCTTGAACCAGCAGGGCACCACGCTGTGGAACATCGGCCGGCTCGAGGAAGCGATCGAGGCGTACGCCGAGGCGCTCGTGATCTATCGCGCGATCGGCATGGCGCGCCACGAAGCGCGCGCACTCAACAACATGGGCATCGTGTTCGCCGCGCTCGGCGAGTACGAGGAAGCACTCGCGCACTACAAGTCCGCGCTCAAGATCGATCAGGTGCTCGGCGATCGCAGCGGCATCGCGCTCAAGCTCGGCAACATCGGCCAGTGCTACTCCGATCTCGGCGATACCGAGCGTGCCGAGTCCTACCTCTCGAAGGCACTCAAGGTCGCCGAGCAGACCGGTGATCTCTCCGCCGCCGCGGATGCCGCGGTGTCGTGGGGCCAGACCAAGATGCAGCGCGGCGAGACCCGTTCGGCGCTCGAGCTATTCGAGCGTGGGCTCGCCCTCGCGACGGAGAATCGCGAGCGCTACCAGGAGATCCGCGCGCTCGAGTACATCGCCCTCGCCCACCTCGCGGTCGGCGATCCGCCGGAGGCCGCGCTCGAGATGGCGCGCTCGGCGACCGAGTGGGCGCGCAAGGTGCCGATGCTGGTCGGGGTCATCTACGGGCTCGCGTTCCAGGCACTCGCGCTCTCCAAGCTCGGCTCGCACGATGCCGCGATCACCGCGATCGACGAGGCGGTCAAGCTGATCGAGGGCGCGCGGCCCGAGGGCGTGGAGAAGCTGTATCGCTGGCGCTCCGAGGTGCTCGCTGCGGCGGGGCGCACCGAGGAGGCGGAGGCCGCGGCGACGCGCGCGCGTACCGAGATCGAGACCAAGGCGGCGAAGCTGCGTGACCCGGAGCTCCGCAAGCACTTCCTCGCATCGCGTCAGCGCGGCGTCTAGTCGATCGCGGAGGATCGACAAGCACTGGCTCGACGTGATCTACGTTCGCAGTGGACGCGGAGAAGCCGGTTCGCCAGAAGTGGCGCCTGTTGAAGGCGACCATGAATGAAGCCGTGCTTGATCGGATCGGACACGGCCGACCAGTACTCGAAGATCGTCAGGTCCGTCGCGCCGGGCAACGGACCGTCGATCTGCGTCAGCCGACCTTGCGCGTCGTGGTCGTAGTTCGTCGTGGTTGTGACGGCGCACCGCGCGCGGCACCGTCGCGACGTCGTAGATGCTGCTACCAACGAACACGAGCAACGAGATCGTCGCGAGCGCCTGTCCACCGCGGTAGTTGATCGGCCCGCTGCAGTCGCTCTCGTCGCACTTGAACCAGCGCGACACCCCGTAGATCAGCGCCGCCCCGGAGCCGGCGCGCACGATCGTGGAGGTCGTCAGGTAGTCGTGCGCGTAGACGTGTCCGAGCGACGGCGCGACGAGCGCGCCGATGCCACCGGCGATCAGCCATGCCTTGTTGTCATCACCGCCGCGGACGACGCCGACGGTCAGCGCCGCGTACGAGGCGACGAGGGCGCCAGTCGACAGCCCGATCGCGACGCCGGTGCTCGCGGTGGGTGGTTCGGGGTCCACCACAGCGAGCCGCGTCGACAACAACAGGCCGAGGACGATCGTTCGCATGCGCATGCTAGACGCCGAACCCGCCCAGGTCGTCGCGCCACCGGCACGCGTTGCCGTTGTTTGCGCGCGAGCTCAGCCGCTGCGAGTGCGTCGGCTGGCCATTGGCGCGCGTTGCCGCTGTTTGCTAGCGCGCGCTCAGCCGCTGGAACTCGGTCCACAGCCTGGACATCGCGTGCGTCGGCTGACCGTATGGGCTGCCCGGCAGCGACGCCCACTCGCGGTTGAGCTTGCGGATCGCGGTGTCGAGCTCGGCGCGGGTGTCGATGGTGTCGATGTTCATCACGCCACGTGCACGGATCAGCTTGATCGCGGCCTGATCCTGGCTCGCCGGGGTGAAGTCCGGGAGGCTGCCGCGGATCCCGTTCCAGGTCTTCGACAGGATCTGGTAGCGGCCCGCGGCGGTCGAGCAGTAGCTGCCGGCGCAGATGCGGAGTCGCGGGTGATCGTTGAACGACGAGAACTTCCGGTATGCGAACGTGTAGTCGTAATGCGCGTGGGTGCCTTCCGCGAAGGCGATCGTGCCGAGCAAGGCGCACGCGCTGACGCTGAGGGTCCCCGTGGGAGCGCAGGGCGCGGTGCGGGCCAGGCCGTCCGCCTTGCCCTCGTCAAAGGCATCGTCCTCGTCGACATAGACGGTGTCGTCGTAGACGTCGTCGTCCGGCTCGGGAGCCGTGACGCAGCCGAAGGCACCAACAACGAGCGCGGCGAGCGGCAGGGAAGACGTCCTCTTCATGCCAAGCTCTTCGTACAACTCCGGGACCAGGATCCCCGGTGCGGGTTCGCGTCCATGTGCTCGAAATCAGACCGGCGAGTGGACTAGCCGGCGGTGAGCATGCCCCACAGTGTCACGCGGGAGGTTGCAGTCTCTCCCCCACTCCACCCAAAGAGCGCTGAAGGCGCACTGTGCGATCGCGCACTCCAGGCGATCGCCAAGCTCGCGTCTCGACGTGCCGGTCCGCGGCGTGGGGCGTGCAACGCCCGGCGCCATGAACAATCCATCCATCCTGGTGGAACGAGCAGCACGACAGCGTCTGGGACCGCATCAAGGGCGCCTTCAAGCGCGACTGGGAGCAGACCAAGGCGGACCTCTCGAGCAAGGGCCACGATCTCGATCAGGGCGTCGGCGACACCGTGAAGCAGGCGATGGGCAAGGAGCCGATCCCGCGGGGCAACACGCCCAACCCGCCCAATCACGACGACTGGGACGTCGTC
>Ga0105049_10001884_pt1 | contig 24855 bp, 17 predicted proteins | sample MAT06_FD_78087 | JGI IMG/M metagenome (GOLD analysis project Ga0105049, IMG submission 78087) | Freshwater microbial communities from Lake Fryxell liftoff mats and glacier meltwater in Antarctica - MAT-06 | ecosystem: Environmental > Aquatic > Freshwater > Ice > Liftoff microbial mat | place...
CTGGCACACCCGTTCGACGCCCATGCGATCGCCGCCAGTGTGCTCGACTCCGCGGTCGACGAGTTCGGCCTGGCCGGCACGCGCCCCCACGTGCAGCTCTTCCGGGACTTCGGCGCGCACTGGGATCTCGCGCCGTCCGCCATCCTCGATCCCGCGCACGCCGTGCCCGCGGCCCGCGAGCTCGGTGCCCGCGTCGAGGCCTGGTACCGCACGGCGCCGCTGACCGAGGCGCTGGCGATCCACTTCGTATCGGAGGAGACGAGCGCCGAGGAGTTCGCGGGGTGGTACCCGATCTTCCCCGACAGCGAGTACACGCGCGTGCACGCCCTGCTCGAGCCGGGGCATTCGAGTGATGCGGGCGCGGCGCTCGCGCGACACCTCGCTGAACAGACCGACGCCGGCGCGCACGAGGCAGTAGTGACAGGGGCGATCGAGACGTACCTCGCGCTCTATCGCGCGATGTTCGAACAGATCATGGCCTCCGCAAGGATGGCGGAGCCTGGACTGCGGGCCACCTGCTGAGTATGTCGCCGTTGAAGCGCCTCGTCTCCCGGGTATTGCAGGCCAGGCGCAAGCGCGGGTTCGCCGCGTTCAGCGACCGCTGCCATGACGTTCAGGCAGCACAGGAGGCCTTGCTCGCGCGACTCGTGCGCCGCAACGGCCACACCGCGCTCGCCCGCCGCCTCGGCGCCGACCGCGTCCGTTCGCTCGCCGACCTGCGACACTTGCCGATCAGCGACTACGACTCGGTCACCCCCGAGATCGAAGCCGCCTTGGCCGGCAAGCCCGACCAGCTCGTCGCCGGACGACCGGGCTTCTTCGGCATGACCTCGGGCACCAGCGGCTTCGCCAAGTACATCCCACTCGACGAGCCGTTTCGCGCCGAGTTCCAGGCCACGGTGCAACACTTCCTCTATGGCATCGTGCGCGACCACCCACGCGCGCTCGACCACAAGGCACTCTATCTCGTCGCCCCCGCGGTCATCGAAACAACCCCCGGCGGCGAGCCTGCGGGCGCCATCACCGGCTTCAACATGCGCCGCCTGCCGCGGCTCTTGCGTGGCTTCTACGCGGTGCCGGTCGACGCCTTCGAGATCCGCGACCCGGCCCGCCAGCTCTACGCCGTCGCCCGCTTCGCGCTCGCGTCCGAGCTCTCGATCGCGTTCGCAGTGACCCCGGCACCACTGGGCCTCATCGGTCGCGCGATGGAGCAACACACCGACTCACTGTTGCGCGACATCCACGACGGCACACTCGCTGCCGATGGGGTGCCGGCGCCAGTGCATGAGGCGCTGACACGTGGGCTTCGCCCCGACAAGGCGCGGGCACGGGTCCTCGCCGGGCGTATCGCGGGCGGTAAGCGCCCGATCCCACGCAACTTCTTCCCGCACCTGGCGCTTATCGCGTGCTGGCACCACGCCGGCGCCGCGAGCCACCTCGCGATGCTGCGTGACGTGTGGGGCGACGTGCCGTTGCGCCACGCGATCTACTCGGCGACCGAGGGCTGGATCAATGTGCCACTCTCGGATACGGACCCCAGCGGCGTACTCGCGGTCGACTCGATCGTGCTCGAGCTGATGGATGGATCCGGTCAGACATTTTTCCCGCACGAGCTGCAAGCACCAGGGCGCTACGAGATATTGCTGACGTCGGGTGCCGGCCTCTGGCGCTATCGGCTCGGCGACGAGGTCGAGGTCACGGGCGCCTTCCAGGCAGCCGCGGGCACCTGGCCAGACAAGCGCGCGCCCGAGCTGCACTTCGTCCAGAAGACCGGCAACGTGCTGTCGATCGCCCACGACATGACGTCGGAGGCCCATGTGCGCAAAGCCATCGCGGCGGCATTGCCCGAGGTCGGTCGCTGGGTCTTCGGTCCCGACGCGCGTGGCGATCGTTACCGGGTCGTCATCGAAGCCAGCGCCGCGCCCGTCCAACTCGGCGACCCTGCCACCGCCCTCGATGCCGCCCTGCAGGCGGTGAACATGGGCTACCTGGACTTCCGTGGCGACGGCCTCATCGCCCCACTCGTGCTCGATACGCGGTCGCCCGCCGCGTTCGACGCCTGGGAGACGGGCCGCCGCACGGCCGCCGTCGCCCAGAACAAACCGACCGTGTTCGTGAAGGCGGCCGCCGACCTGCCTCGCTGATCAATCAACGCATCGTATCGCATTGTATCGGCCGCGCCTCCTCGGCCGACTGTCAGGGCTCGAACAACAGGATGTCGATCGCGTCGAGCCGCTCGAGCACGACCTCGCGCGCGTCGCCGACGACCTCGGAGCTGACGTGTCTGCCTTCGACCGAGCTCACGCGACCGAGCGCGGCCACCCCTTCGACGCTCAACGTCAAACACGAGCGCGAATGTTGCCCCCAATCGAGCAGAACAATCGCGGTCCCGGTCGGACCATCGAGACGCAACGCTTCGACCAACTCGCCATCAGGACCAAGCACACGCACACTGCCATATGCGTTTGCCGACACCGCCGGCCAGACCGCGAGCCGACGCGCGTCAGCCCCATCGCCATCGGGCAGGCGCCCCGTGACTTCGCGCGGCAGCGCCGTCTCGTACTGCGCCCCGGCGAGGAACCCATACGCGATCGCGCGACCGCTGCCATAGGCATTCGCGGTGACCGCGGGCCGCCCATCGCCGAAGGTCGCGAGCACCTCGGCGCTCGTCGGCGCGAGCACCGCGAGACGGCCGAGCACGCTCAGCTCGGGACCTGCGAGCCCGCCCATTCCAGCGACCTCAGCGGGCGTGACCACCACATCGGCAGCCGGCATGCCGAGCCAGGCTCGCTGCGCATACGGCGGGTTCACCGAGTCACGTTCCCGCGCGCGTGGCCCGAGTCCGAGTACCTCATCGAGGTCGCTGGTAACGGTGTCATACGCGTCGGCGACGGCGGCCCCCGGCATCACGACCAACGTTCCACCGGCCGCCACCCAGGCGGCGATGTTGGCGCGTGCGGCGCTCGGTACGTTCGGCGCGGTGATGTAGAACGCAGCATAGTCGCGGTGCGCGAGCTCCCCGTTGGCGACCCCGGTCGCGTCGACGATGTCGACCCGAAAGCCGGCGTGGGTCAGCGCCCGATGCAGCGACTCGGCCTCGAACATGTAGTCGGTCTCCCACTCGTCGAAGTAGAGGCTCTCCGCGGGCAGGTAGATGGCGACCCGGCCGCGCTCGGGCACGCCCGGAAACATGACGTGCTCGGCCTTGGCGACGCGTCGCAGGGCACGCGCCAGCGGCTCGTAGAGGACCGTCTGATCGCTCCAGCCGTCCGATTGCAAGGACGTCGGCCCGAAGTTGAAGAGCTCGAGCTGCTTGCCGCCACGCCCAAGCAGCGACAGGATCTTGTACGACAGTCCCTCGCGCATGGCGCCCGACGCGTTCGGGATCACGTACGACCCGAACGGCATCGGCCCGTCGCGCTCGGGATCCGCTGGCCGATGATCCGCCTGCGTCGCGGCCGAGCGCAGGATGTCCAAACGATAGCTCCAGAGGTCGAGCCATGAGTCCGGCAGCCAGTCTTCCGTGAAGAGCGCCTGCTCACCGAGGCGGCCGGTCTCGAACCAGTCGACGCTACCGGTGCCACGCTCGGGCCCTGTCTTGGCGGCGTTATTTTCGACGGACCCATCCCACGCGTTGTAGTGCCACGCAGTTGTGCCCCAGTTGTTCCAATTTACGTGCACCGGCAGGTCGCGCCCGACCGCGACCTTGATCGCAGCGGCGGCGTTGCCAAGCCCACGCGCCGCGCTCACCGGGAAGAAGCGCAAAGTCCAGTAGAGGCGCATGCGCTCGCTGAGGCTCAGGCGGGTCGTATCGGCTGGCTTGCCGAGCGGCAGCACCTCGGACCAGTCGCTCACCGTGAAGTCGCTCGGTCCAAGGCCCTGTTGCTCCAGGAAGCGATGAAAGAACGCGAGCTTCTCCGGAGAGTTGCGCACCACGTCGAGCATCTCGGGGTAGTACCACGCCGGCTCGTCGGCGATCATGACATGGCCGATGGCCTCCCTCGGTGATCCGTCGGGCACGCCCCAGTAGACCGTCTCCTCCGCCCAGGCGGCCAGCGCCTCGGGCGTGTTCGCCTCGGTGTCGAAGTCGAAGTACGAGGGTGGCGTATAGGTCGCTGCACTGCGGCGGGTGATACCGCGCGAGTCGAGCGCTTCACGCACGACGTCGTCGGGCAGGCCCTTCCAGCCGATCGGGATCACCATATTGCAACCGAGCGACGCGATGATATCGGCCAGCGCACCGAGTGCCACGCGGTCGGCCTGCACGCCGATTATCGAATAGCAGCCGATAGGATAGCGCCGCGGACGTTCGTCCGGCGAGAGTGCCACGGCCGCCGCATCGCGGGCACGGTCGAGTGACACATCGCGCTCGAGCCGTGCCGCATCTGCCAACGCCTCGTCAGGCATGCCGAGCCCGGGGACACGCACGAGCACATCGGCCCCCTCGCTCGCGACCTCGAGGCTCGCGAGCAACGTGCCGCCCGCCGCCGGATCGCCGCGCGCGATCTCGATCGTGAGGGCCACCCGCGTCGGCGCACCTGCGATCGAGATCATCGCGGTCGGCGCATAGGCGAGACCGCGCAGCACGCGGTCGTAGGACTGCCACGGGCTCGGCTCGCCGAGGGTGACCTCGGGCGCCTCATAGAAGTCGCTGCCGATCAGCATGAACTGTGGCAACAAGATGTAGCTCGGGTCGGTCACCGGCACGCCCTCGAAGTCGACCTCGTGCAGGGTCACGCGCACGCGAACATCGCGCCGACGGTTGCCAACGACATAACGATTGCCGACCAGCACGACGGGCGTGCCATCGTCGAACGCCGCCGCCAGGAGCGCCGTCTTCTGCCGCGCGAGCCCGACCTCCATCGGGGCGGTCGCGCTGCCGCGTACCAACGCGATATCGGCACCGATCGAGGTACCATCGTAGGCATCGCGATAGGGTCGGTCCATCACCGCGAAGAGCTCGCCCGAGCTGAGCCCGACCGCATCGAGAATGGCGCTCTCGCCGACCTTCACGGCACCCGGCACACCGTCGACGAGCGCAATCGACGTCAGCGGCATCGGCTGGGCCGGTCCGGCCGGGAAGGCGCCCGAACGGCGCACGAGGTGCTCGCCCGTCAACGCCAGCCGCACAGAGTCAGACGTCCCCTCGGGCAGCGGAGGCAGGTCGATGGCGGCGATGCGCTTGCCGCTGCGCCCTGCGTCCGCGAGCGCATACGCCTCGAGCGCGCCAGCACCTCCTATGTAGAGGAAGCGACCATCGCGGCTCACGACCAGGTCGGCAATGCCAACTCCATCGACGGGCGCCGGGACATCGAGCGGCAAGGGGGCTTGTTCGCCGGTCGGCTCGCCGCTCGCATCGAGCGCGACCAAACGCACCAGCGTGTCGCCGTAGCCACCGACGTACAGCACCGGCGCACTGGGATTGCGCGCGAGCGCGTACACGATGCCCGCGGGCATGCCCGGATCGTAGGTACGCGCCGCGCCGACGGGCTCACCGACGTCGTCGAGGTCGAGCACTACGAGGCTCTCGACCGCAGTGCGCGTCTCGCCCACGATCGGGGTCGACGCGAGGTAGAGCTTGCGGTTGTCGGCCGCGACGACGATCTGCTGCGCGCTGACAGCAACACCCTGCGCACGTCGGCTGGGTGACACGTTGACGCTGCGGCTGCGTACGACGTGACCTTCCGCATCGAGCGCCAGGACCAGCAGATCACGCGCACTCGGATCGTAGGACCCATAACGCCCGAGGTACACACGCCGCGCCGTCGGATGCACGGCCATCGCCGACAACACAAAGCCGGGCCCGAGCCCGAGCCCAGTCTCGACGTCGACGAGGATCGGTCGCCCGACGGCCGCCTCACTCCGCGGGATCGCATCGCTTGGGAGCGGCCCGCCCTCGGCAACGACGACCGGCTCACACACCCACGGTGTGACGTCCACGTCCACGTCCACGTCCTCGCCCACGTCCGCGCCCGCGTCCGCGCCCGCGTCCACGTCCACGCCCTCGCCCGCGCCCGTGTCCCCTCCGCATCCGCCGACGCAAAGCACCAACGCGATCACCTCAAGACGCAGCATGGAACCCTCCTGTAATCGTGTAGCCCTCGACATGTCGCTCGATCATCGGCAGCCGACGCCAACTCACCCCGCCGCGCAGCTCGAACACATCGATCGCGTTCCAAGCCGGTGCCCACCGTTCGATGACCTCACCGCCGGGACCCGCAAGCACCTCGAGGTGCCCACCCCACTCGACCGGCCACGTCGCCGGCGTGAAGTGCACCTGGTACCCGATGGCTCTTCCCACCGTCTCCGCCCGCGCATCGTACCCATCGCGGAACGCCGCCTTGCACGCCTTGTCCGACAGCAGCATCGGGTCCAACTCGGCCCCAAGGGGCGCCCCCGTAAGCGCCGACACCCAACCGACCGCGTCCCCCTGCAGCCAACGTCCGAGCTCACACAGCGGATGCTCGCAGCCCACACCAGGCACGAAGCCGAAGCGCCAGATCTGAAAGCCCGCTGCCGGATCGACCCGCTGCAGCGCCGCATGCTCGGAACCCCGCAACGCGGTCAAGCAAGCGGCGGCCTGCGCCTCGGGAAACGCCGCCTCGATGCGCACGCGCCCCATCGCCTGGAACCGCGCCCCCACCTCCGCAACGACTTCGGCACGCGCCAGCCGAGGCACCAACATCACTCTTCCCCCGGTCCCTTGAGCTCACCGGCGAGCCAGCCATTGATGCTCAAGCGCGTCACCGAACGCTTCAAGAGCGGCACCCGATGCGGCCGCAATAATGGATAGATACAAAACAAATCAAGCGTACCCCAGCCCGGCGCGACGCGGTCCACGACCGTCACCTCGTCAGGTGCCAGAAACTCGAGGTGCCCCCCATCCTCGGCCGGCCAAACGTCGCGCGTGAGCCCGACGACATACGCGATCAGCCGGTCGGCGCCCTGATCGGTATGCGCATCGAGATACGAGCCACGCGTGTAGTAGTCGATGGCAATCCCATTGCCGCCCGACGCATGCAACGCCTGTCCGGTGACCGCCGACACGAGTGCTGGCAGGTCGACCTGGAACAGTCGCCGCGCCTTCTCGATCGGCCGGAAGCTCGGCGTTTCCAAGGCCTTGGCCAAGGCAGCCCAAGGCGATACTGAGGCCTCGGGAAAGCCCTGCAACTGGCGCCAGAACACCGCGCGCACCTCGCTCACATGCTTTTCGAAAAACCCGAACGGATGCTCACACGCAGCCTCGGCGAGCTCATCCGCCAGCCCCGGCACCAACGCATCCTCGATGCGCATCCGGCGCGTCGCGGCCCAACGTGCCCGCAGCTCGGACGTCACCGCGGGGTCCGCGAAGCGCGGATGCAGCGTGGGCAACAGCCCCGCGGAAAGCGAAGCTGGATCGGGCAGCTGGATCGGATTGGAGGCGGTCATCGGGTCTCGGACTAAACAGTGTCGCCTGGCTTCGGATCCAAACCGTGATGCAGCGTCGCTCCTTCGGTCGCTTGTGCGCCGTACGACGAGTACGGCTCCGCGCTTCCTTCAGTCGCTCCTTGCCTCACGATTGTCTCCTTCGCCATCCGACACTGTTTATAGTCCCGTCGTTCGATCCAACCAAGCGACCGCGGTCCACCCCAACCCGTCCTTCTCTTGGCTTGGCCGCTGCGCCCAACTATCATGCTGCCATGAGCACCTTCCCCGAGTACGTGAACGACCAACCGCAGGTCCGCCGCTTCACCCGCAAGGAGTATGATTCGCTCGTGGAATCAGGCTTCTTTGAGGAGGACGAGAAGGTCGAGCTGCTCGAAGGACTGATACTGCCGATGAGTCCGCAAGATCCACGTCACTCGCGCACGATCGGACGCCTTTCCATGCAGCTCAGTGCGCAGCTGATCGGACGTGCTGAAGTCCTTGGACACTCGCCGTTCGCCGCATCGGACGACTCGGAGCCAGAGCCGGACCTGTGCGTCTTCCCGACGACAGAAGACGGCAACGAGCACCCGACTCGCGCCCACTGCATCATTGAGGTCGCTTTCACCTCACAGCACCGCGACCGCCGCAAGGTCGCCATCTACGCCCGCGCCAACGTGCCGCAGCTCATCTTGATCGACGTGCCCAAGCGCAAAGCTCTCGTCTACCGCACCCCCAGAGACGGCGACTACGAGCGCATCGAGACCCACCACGAAGGCACGCGCATCGTCATCGACGCCTTCCCCGACGTGACCATCGAGCTCGCGAACATCCTCCCACGCCTAAGCTCGACGTAGCCAGGACCACGCAAGAGTCAGGAAGCGACGGGTGTCGGATGCTTCCGGACGACCTGCAGGCTCGATGCTGCGAGCGAAGCTCGTGGCATCGACGTGCCTGCCGGGAGGAGGAGGCGCCGACCCCGACGCGACCGGCAAACGCAGCCGATGCAAGGCTCAGCAGCCCCTACCCCAAGCGGTCCCCTACCCCAAACGACGAGACCCGCCGAAGCGGGTCCCGTCCTTCTCACTTCTCACTTCTCTCTCGTCCACGCAGCCGCGCCGATCACTACCCCTTCTGCGGGATCTCGAACAACCCAGCCGCGCCCATGCCGCCACCGATGCACATCGACACAATCCCGTAGCGACCACCGCGGCGGCGCAGCTCGTGGATGATCGTCGCGGTCAGCTTCGCGCCGGTGCACCCGAGCGGATGACCCAGCGCGATAGCGCCACCGTTGACGTTGACCTTCTCGGGGTCGAGCCCGAGCTTGTCGCACACGTAAAGCGCCTGCGACGCGAACGCCTCGTTGAGCTCGAAGAGATCGATCTCCTCGAGCTTGACTCCTGTCCGCGCGAGCAGCTTTGGGATAGCGAACACCGGCCCGATGCCCATCTCGTCGGGGTTGCACCCGGCGACCGCATAGCCCCTGAAGATCGCGAGCACCTCGGCGCCGATCTCGGTCGCCTTCTCGCGCGTCATAACGACCGCGAACGCCGCGCCGTCCGACACCTGCGACGCATTGCCCGCGGTGACGCTGCCCTTCGGCGAAAACGCCGGCTTCAGCGCCGACAGCCCCGCCGCCGACGTGCCCGCGCGCGGACCCTCGTCGTCGGTGAGCCCACCGTAGGGGATGATCTCGTCCTTGAACTTGCCGGCTGCAATCGCCGCCAACGCCTTGTCGTGGCTCTTCGCCGCGAAGGCGTCCTGGCGCACCCGGTCGATCCCATAGCGGGTCGCCACGGTCTCGGCCGTGTTGCCCATCGCCGTGTAGATCGACGGCTGCTCCGCCACGATGCCCGGGTGCGGCGACGGCTTGTGACCCGACATCGGCACCGCCGACATTGACTCGACGCCACCCGCCAGGATGACGTCCGCGCCGCCCGACATGATGCGCTCGGCCGCGTGGGCGATCGTCTGCAGACCCGAGCTGCAGAAGCGATTCACGGTCTCGGCCGGCACCGAGACCGGCAGCCCCGAGTACACCGCGATGATGCGCGCCATGTTCAGGCCCTGCTGGCCTTCGGGCATCGCGCAACCGACGATCACGTCGTCGATGTGCGCCAAATCAAGACCCGGCACCTTCGCGAGCGCGCCCTGGATGGCGGCGCGCCCGAGATCCTCGGGACGCACGTCGCGATAGGCCCCACGATTCGCCTTGCCGATCGGGGTTCGAACGGCACTCACGATGACAGCTTCACGCATGATTCTTTCTCCCGTCGTCATTCGTCAGGTGACCGTTTGGCTCAATTCCGGAGCGGCTTATTGTTCATCAGCATGTACTGCATGCGGTCGATCGACTTCTGCTCGCCAAGGAGGCTCATGAACGCCTCACGCTCGAGCTCGATCACCTTGTCTTCGCTGACCGGCACGCGCCCGTCGGTGTCGCCACCGCAGAGCACGTTCGCGAGCTTGTCGGCGATCTTCTTGTCGTGCTCCGAGATGAAGCCCGAGAGCATCATGCCGTACGTGAACAGCTGCAGCGCGGCCGCCCCGTTCTTGCCCGGCAGGTACAGGTTCTGCGCGGGCCGCGGCGCGGTGTAGCCACGATCGGCGAGATAGCGGGTGAGCCGCTTCGCGTCGTTGATGCGCGTGTCCTGATTCATTGCGATCTCGTCCTGCGGACGACCGAAGCCGAGCGAGAAGACCTCGCCCGCACCCGTCGCAACCTTCGCCATCGCGATCGCCTCGAACGCCTTCTGCACACGGCCGAGGCCGTCGAACATATTGCGGTCGATCTTGGGCGGCGCGTCCGCGAACGCGCGCTTCAAGAGGTTGAGCGTGCCACAGCCGCCGGGGATGAGGCCGACACCGACCTCGACGAGGCCGAGGTAGGTCTCCTTCGCGACGATCATGCGTGCACCGGCCATCGCCATCTCGCAACCGCCGCCGAGCGTCAGCCCGTGCGGGTTGGTCACGACCGGCTTCGACAGGTAGGTGAGGCGTTGGATCGTCTTCTGGAAGACCTCGACGGCCCTCTCGATGTCGGCGTACTTCTTCTGGTTTGCCTGCATGACGATCATCATGAGGTTGGCGCCGGCCGAGAAGTTCTCCGCCTCATTCGCGATGACGAGCCCGTCGAAGTCGCGCTCGACGATGTCGCACGCGCTGTTGAGCATGTTCGTCAGGTCGACGTCGACCGTGTTCATCTTGGTGTGGAACTCGAGGCACGCGATGCCGTCACCGATGTCGATGAGGGTCGCGCCGCGGTTCTTCTCGAGGGTCTTGCCCTGCGCCTTGAGACGCGCGAGCGAGATCGAGCCGGGGATGTCGGTCTCGGGCGCGAACGAACCACTCTTGGCGAGATAGGTCGGCGCAACGGGATCCTTTTTGTAGAAGGCATCCGCCTCGACGGCCTTGTCGATCCAGGCCGGCAGCGGCAGCCCTTCGGCCTTCATGCGCTCGGCGGTCTTGCGTACGCCGAGCGCCTGCCACGCCTCGAACGGGCCCTGCTCCCAGTTGAAGCCCCACTTCATGGCGCGGTCGATGTTCTGGATGTCGTCGGCGATGTCCCAGGCGATGTTCGCGGCGTACGCGAGCGAGCGCGAGAGCACGTGCCAGGCGAACTTCCCGGCGCGCGAGTCATCGTTGATGATCGCGTTGAGGCGCTCGCTGACGTCTTCGATCTTGCTGATCTTCTTCAAGCTCGGGAACTCGGCCGGCTTGTTCTCGCGGTACTCGAGCGTATCGAGGTCGAGCGTGAAGAAGGCGTTGCCCTCCTTCTTGTAGAAGCCGCCCTTGGTCTTCTGGCCAAGCAGCCCCTTCTTCACCATGCCGGTGAGGAACTCGGGGATGCGGAAAGTCTCGCGCTCGTAGTCATTCGCCAAGCTGTCGAAGCAGTTCTGCGACACGTGCACGAACGTGTCGAGGCCCACGACGTCGGCGGTCCGGAACGCGGCCGACTTCGGGCGTCCCATCGGGCGACCGACGATCTCGTCGACCTCCTCGACGGTGTAGCCGAGCTCGCGCATCGAGCCGATCGTCTTCATCATCGCGTAGACGCCGATGCGGTTGGCGATGAAGTTCGGGGTGTCCTTGGCGAACACGACGCCCTTGCCGAGGATCTTGCGCGAGAAGTCGACGAAGGCGTCGATCGTCTTCGGGTCGGTCTTCGTGCCCGGGATCACCTCGAGCAGGTGCATGTAGCGAACAGGATTGAAGAAGTGGGTTCCGAAGAAGACGCCCTTGAAGGCGTCGCTACGGCCTTCGAGCATGCCGTCGATCGACAGGCCCGACGTGTTCGAGGTGACGAGCGCCGAACCGTTCCAGTTGGCTTCGACCTTCGCCAGCAGGTCACGCTTGACCGCCATGTCCTCTTTGACGACCTCGACGATCCAGTCGCACTCATGCAGGCGCGCGAGGTCGTCCGACAGGTTGCCAATTTCGATGAGCGACACGGCGCCGGCATCGACGAACAACGCGGGCTTTGCAGCGATCGCCTTGTCGAGGCCACCCTGGGCCCAGCGGTTGCGCGCGGCCCGGTCGGACTTTTCGGCGTCGGTGAGGTTCGGGGGGACGATGTCGAAGAGCAGCACGCGAATGCCGCACGACGCGAGGTGAGCGGCAATTCCGCCTCCCATCACGCCTGCTCCGAGGACGGCAGCTTTACGGATTCCGGGGGCCATGCACAGCTCCTGAAGCGCGATGAGGGGGTCGCACGCTGGCGACGCCAAACGTCAGACGACCCTTCCTTTAGGCCCGGCAGCGGCCGAGGTCAAGCACTGATTGAATCACCATTCACTCGACTAGCGACAGCAGCGGCAGCCACGGCAGCCGAAGGCGATACGGAGTGCCGTAGGCTCGCGGGCGAGGAGCGTTTCAGGACTCTTCGGGTGTGGCCGAGGTGCTTGCGGGATCGGCCGCGGAGGTAGAAGCGTCGGCAGAGAGCATTGTCGCCCACAGCTCGGCGAGCGGAAGCTCGAGACCTGGGAAAGTGTCGGGAGAGAACACGCGATCGCCGTCGAGTGCCTCGACGCGGTAGGCGTCATCGATCAAGACGAAGCGATGCAGGGTCTGCTCAACCGGGTCAATCAGCCAGTATTCGGGCATGCCGATCGCACGATAGGACTCGAGCTTGGTGACACGATCGTAGCGACCGCTCGACGGCGAGATGATCTCGACACCAAGGTCGGGCGCGCCTTCCGTCAGCCCCTGAAGCTGCGGGCGACGACCAGCCCGGTAGTACTGCACGTCGGGCATGAGGCCACGCTTTGGCGAGACCTTGATCTTGTAGCCCGAAGCCAGCGTGCGGCCCCCGTGCACCTTGGCCCATCCATAGATATGGAAAATCAGGACGGCGACGATAGCTTCGTGGTCATACGTGGGCACATCGACCTCGATGAAATGGCCATCGATCAGCTCACGCTTGTCGTCGTCCGGCAACACCACGAAGTCGTCCCAGGTGTAGGGACCGATCCGTGATTTTGCGGGAGGCTCGGGCTTCAGTGCGGCAACCATGCGGCGCATCATGCCCGCGGTCCCGCTCGAAGCGCAAGCGGCCGGTCGGCCTTCGCGCGCACCTGTCACGCTCCAATCGTCACTCGATCCCATACGCCGTGAGCGGCAGCTCGAGCACGAAACGCCCTGAGCCAGGTGCCCGCTCGTCTTGAATTATACCCGTTGCTCGCGAGCCTTCAGCGCGGTCGGCCGAGCGCGCCGGGCGGCCGCGAGCGACCGATGAAACCGGCGAGCGCGACGATGGTGAGGACATAGGGCAACATCTGCACCAGCTCACGCGGCACGCCCCCGCCCGCGGTCGCCTGCAGGTTCAGCTGCAGCGCCTCGGCGAACCCGAAGAACAGGCACGCGAAGACGGCGGCGCTCGGGCGCCACTTGCCCATGATGATCGCCGCCAACGCGATGTAGCCACGGCCGCCCGACATCTCGTCGGTGAAGCCGGCGGCCGACAATGCGAGCCAGGCGCCGCCGAGACCCGCGAGGCCACCCGACATCAGCACCGCCAGCCAGCGCACACGCATGACTGGGATGCCGACGCTCTCAGCCGCGTCGGGATGGTCGCCGACCGCGCGCAGGCGCAACCCGAACGCTGTGCGCCGCACCATCCAGGCGACCGCGATGACCAACGCCAGAGCCACCCAGAACAGCGGCTCGAGCAACACCTCAGGACCGAGCCCGGGGATCGGCGGCGAACTCGCCGACGAGCCGAACGCGAGCTCGGACAGAAACGGCGTCAGCCCGAACAGCAGCATGTTCGTCGCGATCGAGGCGACCACCTGGTCGGCCGCGAAGCGCAGCGCAATGAGGCCGTACAGTGCCGCCACCAGCGTGCCACCGGCGACGCCCGCGAGCGCCCCGAGCGCCACACTGCCAGTCGCATACGCTGCGATCGTTGTCGTGAACGCGCCGCCGAGCAGCATGCCTTCGAGGGCCAATGCGATCACGCCAGCCCGCTCGGACAACGTGCCGCCGAGCGCCGCCAGCGCATACGGCACGGTGATGCGCAGGACCTGCGCCACGAACGCGAGCGTGAAGAGGCCTTCCATCAGGCGCCCTGCTTCGTGTTCGTTGTGGTCGTAGCGTTGGTCGCGGGCGTTGCGGGCGCCGTTTCCGCAGCGCGGCGCACTGCGGCGGACGTCGCGAGCAGCGCCAGGATCATCACCGCTTGCAGCACCTCGACCAGCTCACGCGGCACCAGCGCATTCACCTCGAAGCCGCCATGCGCCAAGGTCCCGAACAACAGCGCCGCGAGCAGCACGCCGAGCGGCTGGCCCTGCCCGAGCAACGCCACCGCGATCCCCATGAAGCCCGCGCCGCGCGCGAGCCCCTCCTCGAAGTAGTGCTTATCGCCGAGCACTGTATTGGCGCCGACCGCCCCCGCCATGGCTCCCGATAGCGCCATCGCCAGGATGATCACGCGCCGCACCCGGATGCCCGAGGCTTCCGCCGCTGGCATGCTCGCGCCGACCACGCGCCACTCGAAGCCGGTGCGGGTGCGGCCAAAAAACCAGGCCGCCCAAACCACGAACACGAGCGCCAGAACAAAGCTCAGGTTGGCGGCGCTGGTGCCAAGACCAAGCGATCCGAGTTCGGCGCCCGCCACGATCGGCGCGGTGTGCGTCGTCTCAATCACAAAGAACCCCGCGCGACCGGCCCACATCACAAGGGCTGCGATGACGAAATTGAGCATGATCGTGGTGATCACCTCGTGCGCTCCAAAGCGCGCCCTGAGCCATCCCGGCAACGCCCCGACGAGGGCGCCTGCGCCCATCCCGGCGCTGAGTGCCAACGGCACCGCGAGTACGCCTGGCGTATCGGTCGGCAGTGCGGCGCCAGCGACCGCCGTCACGAAGGCGCCGGCCGCCATCTGCCCTTCGGCCCCGACATTCAGGAGGCCCGCCCGATACGCGAGTGCCACCGCGAGCCCAGTGAAGATGAGTGGCGTCGCCTTGAACAACACCTGGCCGATGCCGTACGCGCTGCCCCAGGTCTCGGCCAACAACGTCCCGTAGACACGGGCCGGCGACTCGCCCCAGGTCAAGATCAGCACGCTGCCCGCGGCGAGCGCCACCAACAACGCAAGCGCGGTCGCATACAGCTCGCGGCGCAGCGTGTTGTTGGGGCTCACCGAGGTCGTCATGCGCGCGCCCCGGTCGACTGTCCACCGGCCATCAACCAGCCGATGCGCTCGAGCTCGATCGGGTCGGCCAACGCCGCGCCGGGAACGACCGCGACGATACGCCCGCGATACAACACCGCGACGCGATCGGCCAGGGCCCGCAGCTCGCTCAGCTCGGCCGATACGAGCACGATTGCGACGCCCGCCGCGCGCGCCGCGAGGAGCTTTGTATAAATGAGCTCTATCGCCCCGATATCGACGCCACGGGTCGGCTGCGCGCAAACGAGGCAACGCAGCCCCGGTCGCCCCAGCTCACGCGCCAACACGAGCTTCTGCTGATTGCCGCCGGACAGATTCGCGACAATTGCGGCCGGATCTGCGGGAGATACATCGAAGTCGGTGATCGCTGCCCGTGCGCGTCTGTCGATGGCCTGCCGGTCGAGTCGGAATGGGCGGCTCACCTCGGCCAGCCGACCAAAGTGCAGGTTGTCGGCGACACTCATCGCCAGCGCCAATCCGCGCGTCTGTCGGTCCTCGGGGACGAGCCCAAGGCCCATGCGATGTCGTTGGGCGACACTCACCCCCCGCAGATCGCGACCCCTGAACCTCACCGCGCCAGCGCCTACCTCGCGCAGCCCGGCGAGCGCCTCGACCAGCTCGGTCTGGCCGTTGCCTTCGACCCCGGCGAACCCGAAGATTTCACCCGCGCGCACCTCGAACGAGACTCCGGCAACGACGGCAGCCCAAGGCGATACGACTCCGGCAACCGCCTCACGACTCTCGCCACGACCGGCGATGTGCAGCCCGTCCACTGCGAGCACCACGTCGCCGAGCACGACCGGCGCCTTCGTCACCTCGAGCAGCACCGGTCGCCCGACCATCGCCCGCGCGATGTCCTCGGGCGGGGCCTGCCCAGGTAGCTCGGCCACGACCTTGCCCTTGCGCAACACAGTCACGCGGTCGGCGATCGCATGCACCTCGTCGAGCTTGTGCGTCACGATGACGACCGTCTTGCCCTCGGCGACGAGCGTGCGCAGCAGCGCGAAGAGGCGCTTCACCTCGCCGGGGGTCAGCACCGCGGTCGGCTCGTCGAGGATCAGGAGGCGCGCGCCATGCCACAGGATCCGCAAGATCTCGACGCGCTGCTGCTCACCGACCGAGAGCTCGTCGATGCGCGCACGCGGGTCGACCTCGAGCCCGTAACGTCTTGCAAGCGCTTCGATTTCTGCCTCCGCGCGCGCGAGGTCGAGCACGCCGCGGCCCTTCGATCTTCGCACCGCCCCGAACCACGAACGCGTCGGCTCATGCCCGAGGATGAGGTTCTCGGCGACGGTCAGCGAGCCAACCAGCATGAAGTGCTGGTGCACCATGCCGACCCCGCGCGCGAGCGCCTCGGCCGGGCGATGGCGGGTGCGGGGGATCGCTTCGCCAGAAATCTGGATCGTCCCGGCATCGGCGCGCATGAGCCCGTAGGCGATCTTCATCAGCGTCGATTTGCCAGCGCCATTCTCACCGACGATCGCGTGCACCGTGCCCTGCTGCACGACCAGATCGACTTTGTCGTTGGCCTGCGTCACCCCACAACGGCGGTCGATGCCATGCATCTCGAGCGCGGGCTGACCGGTGGCGCTCATCGCGCCGGCACCGCGAGCGTGCCCGCGATGATCTCGGCCGCGAGGCCGCGCACACGCGTTACGATGTCGTGCGCGATCATCGCGCGATTGTCGTCATCGAGCACGAACCCAACGCCGTCCTCGGCGAGGCCGGCCTCATGCACGCCCGCTTCGAAGCGCCCCTCGAGCACCGATCCAATCACCTTGAAGACCGCGAGGTCGACCTTCTTGATCATGCTCGTGAGCACGCAGCAAGGCGCCTCGTGGAACTGGTTCGAGTCGACCCCGATGGCGAGCTTCTGCCGTTCGCGCGCGGCCTGGAGGACGCCGGCGCCGGTCTTGCCGCTGGCGTGGTAGACGATGTCCGCACCGCGGTCGTACTGCGAGGCCGCGAGCTCTTTGCCCATGACCGGGTCGGCGAACGCGGACGGGCTCGTGCCGGCATAGGCCGAGAGCACCTGACAGGTCGGGCATACGTGCCTCACGCCGGCGATGTAGCCCGCCTCGAACTTGCGGATGAGCGGGATCTGCATGCCACCGACGAAGCCCACAATCTGGGTCTTCGAGGTGAGCGCGGCGATGGCCCCGACGAGGAACGAACCCTCGTGCTCGCGGAAGCGCAGCCCGGCGACGTTCGGCGCTGTCGCCTCGCCCGGCGCACCGCTGTAGTCGATGCAGGCGAACTTCGTCTTCGGGAACTCGAGTGCCAGCTTCTTCACGTCGTCAGTGAAGATGAAGCCAACCGCGATCACCAGGTCGTCGCCTTCGGCCGCGAGCTGGCGCAAGGCGCTGGCCCGGTCGGAGCCATCGCCCGGCTCGATCGCGTGTACGCTGACCCCGAGCTCGTCCTGGGCACGTCGCAAGCCCGCGTTGGCGGCGTCGTTGAACGACTTGTCGCCGAGCCCGCCGATGTCGAACACGAGGCCTATGCGCACGCCCGAACCGACGACCGCCTCGCCACCGAACCCGAGCCCGGCGACGAGCAGCACCGCATTGAACGCGACGAGCGCGCCTATCACCTTCGCTTGCCCAGCCACACCCGAGGAGTAGCCCAATCCCGGCCCGACGACCACCCCGCCTACCCGCAGCGACGCCGAGCGACCTCAAAGTGTCAGCGCCCGGCGGTGCGCGCGAGCTGCTCGTCGATAGCGATCGTCAACGTCGCCAGCTCGGCGCCGAGGATTTCGTCCAACGCCTTGGCGATCTCGCTCACCTTGCGCGTGCTGACCGGTCGCAGCGTGTCGAACGCGTGGCGCATGACCACCTCGCCGGTCGCCACGTCGAGCAGCTCGAAGCGCATCGCCAGGTGCGCGCGCCAGTCGCGCTCGGACACATCGAGTTCCTCGATCGTGATGATCTCGCCACGCAGCTCGTAATCCGCGAGGCCGACAGTCGAGCGCATCGAGACGTCGGCGAAGAGACCAGCCCGGTCCAAGTGGCTCGTCACTGCTTCAGCCATCATGCGGCCTGGCTTGCCGGCCCAGAGATCGAACGGATAGAAGCGCAGCTGCCGCTCCTTCGCGCGATACACGAGCTCCGGCCGGTCATACGGCGCGCGCACGTCAAAGCGCGTCACGGCCAGCGTGTGCTTCGAGCGCGTCGGCCGCTGCGGCACGTCACCGACCCCTTCGAGCGCGTAGTAGACGGGCTGCTGGCTCGTTCCAAAGCAGCCACTTCCGATCGCAAGCACGCACACGAGTACGCAAGTCCGCACCCATTTCATCGTCAGTTGGTCGCTCACGGATTCCGTCCTTCCCAGGTCTTACCCTGGATGAGCGACGACGGGTCGCGCCGCAGCAGCTCCGCCAGCTCGGAGATGCTGTCGATGCCATCGGCGAGCTCGACCAGCACGCGCTGCACATCGCCCTGAGTGCGGCCGACGGCCGTGTCGAAGCGCCCGACGAAGGTGCCGGCCTGCGCGACCACGCCATCGACTTTCAGCGCGACCCCGTCGACCCGCGCAACTACCCCGTTGGCCTTCGCGAGCAGCGGTCCGACCTCGCGCGTGATGACGCCCCCGGCCTGCGTGATGACGCCGTTCAGGCTCTTCACCGCCTGGCGCACGTCGATCAGGACATCGGCGATTTCGCCGCCGGTGCTCTCCGCCACATCGAGCAGCCGTCCAATGCGTGGCCGCGAGTCTTCGAGGATGCCGGCGATTGCGCCCGTCGCGCGTTCGACGTTGGTGAGCAGGCCCTCGATGCGCACGAGGTTCTCCTCGCTGGTGACGCGCACCACCTGGTCGGCGATGATGTCCACTTTGGCGCTGATGTCCTCCGCCTTCTGCAGAAGCTCGTCGAAGAGCCCGACGCCGGCTGGAATCTCCTCGCCTGGTGTGCGGCGACGCACGCCGTTGGTACCACCCACGAGATCAACGCGTCGGCTTCCGGTGATCCCCTGCATCACAACCGTCGCGGTGGTGTTCTCGGGGATGGGGGTGCCTTCTTTCAGCTCCAGCTCGAGGCGCACCATAGCGACGTCGATCGGGTCGACGTTCACCATGGCCACCTTGCCGATCACGATCCCGTTGTAGGTCACATCGGACCCCGGCGTGAGCCCGCCGACCCCGCCCGAGATGCGCGCGAAGTAGTGGTCGCTGTGCGAGAATACGGTGCCACCGATCTTGAACATTACGACCGCCGCGATGATCACGGCGGACATCAACAGGAAGAGTCCGAGACGGACCTTTTGTGCTTTCGAGAGGTCGCTCATCGCGCAACCGCCATCGTGCCGAACATCGATTCGTCTGCAGGCGGGTCGTCCTCGGGATGGGCCGCGCCACGCCCGGCCGAGGGCGCGGTGGCCGCTTCTTTCGGGGGCGAGCGCGGCTTGGCTCGACGCTCGAAAAAGCCGTTGAGCGTCTCATTGTCCGAGGCGAGCGCCTCTGCGAGCGTGCCGTCGAACGTGACCTTGCCCGCCTCGAGCAGGACCACCCGATCGGCTATCGCCTTGATGCTCTCGACCTCGTGCGTGACGACGACCACGGTCAGGCCGAGCGTGTCACGTAGCGATACGATGAGCTGGTCGACCTCGGCCTGGGTCGCGGGATCGAGGCCCGCCGACGGCTCGTCGCAGAGCACCAGCTCGGGGTCGAGCATCAATGCCCGCGCGAGCCCGGCCCGCTTCTTCATGCCGCCCGACAGCTCGCCCGGCAGCTTCTCGAGCGCGTCATCGAGGCGTACCAATCCGAGCTTCATGCGTACGAGCTCCGACTCGACCTCCGGTGGCAATTGGGTGTGAGCACGCAACGGCACCGCCAGGTTCTCGGCCACCGTCAGGCTGTTCAAGAGGCCGCCTTCCTGAAACATCAGGCCGACGCGCGAGAGCAGTGTCGCCCGATCCTCCTCGGGTAGCGTCTCGAGCTCCACCCCGAACACCTTGACGGTGCCGCGCAAGATCGGGATGAGCCCGACGAACGCCTTCAGCACGGTCGACTTGCCGCTGCCCGAGCCGCCAATTATGCAGGTAATGGCGCCCGCGTGGATCTGCAGGTCAACGCCGTCTAGGACCAGCTGGTCGCCGTAGCCGGCTGCGAGGTCCTTCGTGTCGATCACATATTCGATAGTCATGGCACCCACCCCTAGCCGTCGAAATAGAAGAGCAAGCCGAAGGCCGCATCGGCCACGATGACCCAGAAGACGGCCGACACGACCGAGGTCGTGGTGACGCGCCCGACGCTCTCGGCCCCGCCGTGCGCCTGGAAGCCGCGGTGCGCTGCGAGCAGCACGATAATCCAGGCGAACACGACGCTCTTGATAAGACCGAGCGCGAGGTCGTCGAGGGCCAGCGCTTCGAGGGCGGTGGTCCAATATGCCTCACCGGAGAGATCCAGATAGAGGAACGACACGAGGTAGCCACCCACGATACCGAGCGCGACCGCGAAGATGGTGAGGCACGGCATGGTGAGCGTGAGTGCCAGGAACTTCGGCACGACGATGTAGCGGACGGGATTGAGGCCCATCGTGTTGAGCGCGTCGACCTCCTGGCTGACCTGCATGGTCGCGACCTCGGCGGCAATCGAGGCGCCGCTGCGACCGGCGATAATGATGGCGGTCATGAGCGGGCCCATTTCGCGCGCCATCGAAATCGAAATGAGCTTGGCGACGTAAATCGATGCCCCGAATTGCCGCAGCTGTGCGGCGGATTGGAGCCCCACCACGACCCCGATGAGGAACGCGATGAGCCCGACGATCGGCAGCGCGTCGACGCCGACTTTGACGGCCTCGGACCAGGTCGCGCCGCGGCGGACCTTGGCCGTGCGCGGGGCGCCCGCGAAGGTGAGGTAGACGGTGTCGGCGGCCAGCGACAAGAGCCCGACCATGCCGCGCCAGGACTCGACGCCATAAGTGCCGAGCTGCTCCAGAGTACCGGGTCCGGCGGTGGCCTTCTCGGTCGGTTGCTCAATCCTGAAGAGGGTCAGCGCGTCCTTTGCAGCCTCCGAGCAGGCGACAAGATTCAGCTTGGTGCTCGTCTCGCCGGCGCGCCGTGCGAGCGTGCCAAGGAGCGCTACACCAGCGCTGTCGATGCGCTCGATGCCCGCCAGGTCGAGGCTCAGCGCCGCGCGCGGCCGGGCGGCGATGGCCAGCAGGAGCTGCTCGTAGACGTGTTGCACCGCATGCCGATCGAGCCGGCCGACGAGCGTCACGAGCTTGCCATCGGGGGCGACCACCACGCTCAGCGGCGAATCAGCCGCGGGCACTTCGGGAGTGCTGGTGACCCCAACTGCCGGCGCGCGCGGCGGTGACGTCGTGGCCGGCTTTGGTTGTTCCATGGAGTCCTGAGGGCCGACACCCCGTCCCGACAAGGGCGGTGGTGGCGATGACCACCTATGCCAGCGCCGTGCCAGGCCACACGGCGGGCAGCGCCAGCGAGAATCGCAAAGACCAGCGCAGAAAGCCGGATCACTCGGGCCCGTCACCGCCACTCAAGCAGCATGACCGACGACGCACACGATCCCATCGCCACCGCCTATCTCGAGCTCCTCTTCGATGTCGCGCACGCCGCCGGCGCACGCTCCGAGCGCGCCACGCTCGAGGCTGCACTCGCGGGCCGCGACCTGAGCCTGCATCACCTGGCGGTCGGCCCTCTGATCGTACGTGGCCGCCTGCCGGATGCGATGGTCGCGGTCGTCGGCGCGCGAGCGAGCGATGCGTATGGGCTGGCGGTCGCGCGACGGCTCGCGCACGAGCTCGCGCTGCGCGGCATCGCCGTTGTCTCCGGCGGGGCCGAGGGCTGTGACCACGCGGCGCACGTTGGCGCGCTCGATGCGGGCGGTCGCACGGTGGTGGTCCTGCCCTCGGGTCACGACCACGCGTACCCGCACGCGCACGCGGGGCTCTACGATCGGATCGTCGCCAATGACGGTGCAGTGGTCTCGCCGTGGTGGCCGACGACGCCTGTCGCCAAGCATCGCTTCCTCGCGCGCAATCGTGTGATCGCTGGCCTCGCGCGTGGTGTGATCGTCGCGCGCGCGCACGTGCGCTCGGGCAGCCTCTCTACCGCACGTGCCGCAAAGTCGCTTGGCAGGCTGGTCGCAGCGGTGCCTGGGGCGGTTGGCGAGGCGCTGTCAGAAGGATGTCACCTCTTGCTCGACGAGGGGGCGGTGCCCATGGTCGGCCCCCGCTCGATGGATCGATGGCTCGGGCGGGAGGCGAGCAATCGGCGCTGGCCGGTGCTGGCGAGAGGGCAACCGGCGCCCTGGGCGGACGACGCGGCACCACCGCGCCGGAGCACCCTGGACGCGGGCTCCGAGTCCATCCTTATAGCGGTGCACGCGGAGCCGGGGCTTGACCTCGACGCGATCGCCGTGAGAACAGGCACTCCCATTGCCGCCCTGGCGGCGATGGTGCTCGGTCTGGAGATCGAGGGAGTGCTCGAGCGTTGGCCCGGTGGACGTTACCACGTCCGTGCGGGGCCGGGAGAATAGCGAACCGTGGCCAAGTCACTCGTTGTGGTCGAGAGCCCTTCAAAGGCGAAGACGATTGCCAAGTACCTTGGCAAAGGCTTCGACGTGAAGGCGTCGGTAGGGCACGTGAAGGACCTGCCGAAGTCGCGCATGGGCGTCGACATCGAGGGCGGTTTCGAGCCAGAGTACGAAACGATCAAGGGCAAGGCGAAGGTCCTGACCGAGATCCGAAAGGCGGCGAAGGCGGCCGACATGGTCTATCTCGCGCCTGACCCGGATCGCGAAGGGGAGGCGATCGCCTGGCACATCTTCACCGAGCTGAAGGTGCCTGAGGACAAAGTCCGCCGCGTGCTCTTCAACGAGATCACGCAGAAGGCGATCGAGGCCGCGCTGAAGGCGCCGGTGCGCCTGAACGAGAACAAGTACAACAGCCAGCAGGCGCGCCGCATCCTGGACCGCCTGGTCGGCTACAACGTCAGCCCGATTCTGTGGGACAAGGTCCGCCGCGGTCTCTCGGCCGGGCGCGTGCAGACCGTCGCGGTCCGCTTGATCGTCGAGCGTGAGCGCGAAATCGCGGCCTTCAGGCCCGAAGAATACTGGACCGTCGACGCCCGCTTCGAGGCCAAGGTGCCGCCGCCGTTCTCGGCCAAGCTCCTGAAGATCGGCGACAAGAAGGCCGAACGCATCCCGGCCGACGAGGCCAAGGCCGCCGTGAAGGCGGTCGAGAAGGGCGCGTTCGCGGTGGGCGAGGTCAAGAAGCGCGACCGCAAGGTCGAGCCGCCGGCACCGTTCACGACGTCGCGTCTGCAGCAGGAGGCCGCGCGTGCCCTGCGTTTCACGGCCAAGCGCACGATGGCGGTGGCGCAACGCCTGTATGAAGGTCGCGAGCTCGGCGAGCGCGGCGCGGTCGGTCTCATCACCTATATGAGAACGGACTCGACCCGTGTTTCGGACGACGCGCTCGCCGAGGTGCGCGAGTACATCACCAAGCAGTACGGACCCGAGTACCTGCCCGAGAAGCCGCGTGTCTTCAAGACGAAGGCGCGCACCCAGGACGCCCACGAGGCGGTTCGCCCGACGACGCTCGAGCTGCCGCCCGACGTGGTCAAGCCGTTCCTGGAGGACGACGAGTACAAGCTCTATCGCCTCGTGTGGCAGCGCTTCGTCGCCTGCCAGATGATGCCGGCGATCTACGCCTCGACCACGATCGACATCGAAGGGCCGAAGAAGCACATCTTCCGCGCGACCGGCTCGATCAAGAAGTTCGACGGCTATACCTCAGTGCATCAGGAGACGCACAACCCGGAGGAGGAGGACGCCGACAAGGAAGAGCAGCTGCCGCCGCTCGAGCCAAAGGACGTGCTGAAGCTCCTCAAGATCGAGGGCAAGCAGCACTTCACGCAGCCGCCGCCGCGCTTCACTGAAGCGACACTGGTGCGCGAGCTCGAAGAGCAGGGCATCGGTCGCCCGTCGACCTACGCCGCGATCATCTCGACCATCCAGGACAAGAAGTACGCGGAGAAGCGCAAGGACACGCGTTTTGCGCCGACCGAACTCGGTACCATCACGACCGATCTGCTGGTCGAGAGCTTCCCTCACCACTTCGACGTGAAGTTCACGGCCGGCATGGAGGAGCAGCTCGACGAGGTCGAAGAGGGCAAGGTCGATTGGAAGGGGTTGCTCGCCGACTTCTGGAAGGGTCTAGAAGTGACCCTCAAGACCGCCAAGACCGAGATGCGCAACGTCAAGCGCGAGGAGGTTCCGACCGACCTCGAGTGCCCGAAGGACGCCGGCAAGCTGGTCATCAAGTTCGGCAAGAACGGCAGCTTCGTCGCGTGCCAGAACTACCCCGACTGCAAGTTCACGAGCGAGTTCGAGCGTCAGGACGACGGCACCATCAAGCTCCAAGGCGACGCCAAGACCGGCGAGATGTGCAGCCTGTGCGGCACCGGCGAGCTCATCGAGAAGCGTGGCAAGTTCGGGCGCTTCATCGGCTGCTCGAACTACCCCGAGTGCAAGTTCACGCGCGCCATCTCGACCGGCGTCACCTGCCCGCAGTGCAACGAGGGCATCCTGCAGGAGAAGCAGTCGAAGAAGGGCAAGCTCTTCTACGGCTGCAGCCAGTACCCCAAATGCGACTACGCGAGCTGGGACCGCCCGATCAAGAAGGCCTGCACCGCCTGCGGCAGCAAGTACCTGATCCAGAAGATGAATCGCAGCGGCCCGGGCAAGGTGATGTGCCCGTCGTGCCAGACGGTCTACTCGGGCGATGACGAGAGCGCCGTCCCCGAAGTCGAGAC
>Ga0105049_10001886_pt1 | contig 24843 bp, 19 predicted proteins | sample MAT06_FD_78087 | JGI IMG/M metagenome (GOLD analysis project Ga0105049, IMG submission 78087) | Freshwater microbial communities from Lake Fryxell liftoff mats and glacier meltwater in Antarctica - MAT-06 | ecosystem: Environmental > Aquatic > Freshwater > Ice > Liftoff microbial mat | place...
CGGATCAGGTTGAGCAACCCGAGCGCCACGAGCATCACGGTGATTCCGCCGAGCGCGAGTAGCAGGCGCGCCCAGCCCGAGTCGACGTCGAGCGCGTTCACGATCTCGACCGCGAACACCACGGTGAGGAACGGGGTCGCCCGGGTGAAGATGTCGTCGGCGGCCGACAATCCGACGATCAGGTTCGGGAGCCCGTCGCGTCGGAAGCCCTGTTCGAGCTCGGCGATGCGGGCTTCGTCGGTTTCCACGCCAGCATCGAACCAGACTTGGTGCACCGTTGCACCGTTCTTGACGATCACATCACACGGGGCCCCGAAGATGGGTGCATGGCCGAGGTCCCCGAGCACGAGCAGGTTGGGCATGTACTACGGCGGCTCTCGATGGGCCCCCAACCCGACCTCGCGGCGCGCCTGACCACCCCGGAGGCCGCGATCGAGGCAGCCCTCGACCTCTCGGGCCCGGCCCCGACGCCGATCGACGTCCCACAACCTTCCGGCGACCAGCCCGACGTCCGCGCGATCATCCCGCCGATCGTCTGGTGGATCGAACAGATGCGGACCTCTTCGCGACTGATCGAGGAACGGCTCACCTGGTTCTGGCACGATCACTTCGCGACCGCGGTGTCGAAGGTGCGGGTCCCGTACCTCATGTACCGCCAGCACCTGACGCTGCGGGAGCACGCCACCGGCAACTTCGCCACGCTCCTGAAGGCGATCGCCCGCGATCCGGCGATGATCATCTACCTCGACGGGATCTCCAACCGGGCCGACAACGTCAACGAGAACTTCGGGCGGGAGTGCCTCGAGCTGTTCACGCTGGGCAAGGACGCGGTCTACACCCAGGAAGACGTCGTGGCGATGTCACGCGCGTCGACGGGTTGGCTCGTGAAGATCCCCGGTCGGGCACGCCTTTCCCTGCTCCCGGGCGCACCGTACGACGCGGTCTTCGCGCCGCAGCTGCACGATCCCGCGACGGTGACGCTGCTCGGCGCCACCGGTGCGTTCGATCTCGACGGTGCGCTCGACGTGATCCTCGCTCGGCCCGAGACCGCGCGGTTCGTGGCCGGGAAGCTTCATCGGGAGCTGACCGGCCTCGATGCCGACACCGATACGACGGAACGCCTCGGCGCGCAGTTCGGCGCCGACTACGAGATCCTCGGCCTGGTGCGGGCGATCACCGCCGAACCGGCGTTCCTGTCGCAGGCGGCGTTCCGTTCCCGGGTCCGGACGCCGGTCGAGAAGCTGGTGGCGTTGCTGCAGGCGACCGCCACGCCCGCGAGCGCGGGGCGGACGACCCGGGGCGGACGCAAGCAGGGCATGGGCGCAGCCTCCGGCGACGGGGGACTGTTCGCGTTGCGCGCCCTCGGGTACGTGCCCTTCAACCCACCGAACGTCGGGGGCTACCCGAAGGGCTCGCGACTCCTCGGACCCCACCAGTTGGTCCATGCGTTCGATCTTCTCGGCGCCGTCGCCGGCCCGCCACCCGAGGCTGTCGACCCTGATGTCGAGCCGCTCTTCGCCCGGCTCGGTGTGTACGACGTGTCGGACTCGACCCGTCGCACGGTCGCGGCCGAGCGGGATCCCGCCCGCAGGTTCGCGCTCGCGTTCGCGTCGCCCGAGGTGGTGCTCACATGACCGTCTCACGGCGACAGTTCCTCGCGGGGCTCGGCATCGGCGTCGGGGCGGTCGCCGCCGGTTCCTACGGCGTCAGCGTGTGGGGCCGCGACGGATCCGAGGGCCCGGCGAGCCGCGCGCTCGGATCGCCGGGGTCGCTCTCCGAGGGGGGTGCGCGCCGCACGCTAGTCGTGCTCGAACTCGGTGGCGGCAACGACGCGCTCAACACGGTGGTGCCCATCGGCGTGGCCGCGGGTCGGTACCACGACCTACGGCCGACGCTCGGCGTCACCGATCCGATCGGCCTCGACGACGAGATCGGGCTCCACCCGAACCTGGCCCGGCTCGCGCAGCGATACGAGGCCGGCGACGTCGCGATCGTCGAGGGCATCGGCTACGAGCCCTACGACCTGTCGCACTTCGGATCGTTCGCGACCTGGTGGAGCGCCGCCGGTGGCGCGGGTCAGGCCGGGTGGCTCGGTCGTTACCTCGACCTCACCGTCGGGTTCGACGATCCGCTGGCCGGGGTGAGCATCGGGCCCAGCCCGTCGCCGGCGATGTTGGGAACGCAGTCGTTCAGCACCTCGATCGCGGACCCCACGGGGCTCCGACCGGGCGTGCCCGCATGGGTCGGATCACCCGACGAGCTCCTCGCCGCCTGGAAGGGCTTCGCACCCGCGAAGGTCGACTCGACGACGCTGAACGGTCGCGTCCGCGGTGCGATCGGCGCGAGCGTCGACGCGGAAGCCGAGCTCGCGACCGTCCTCGACGCGTCTGCCGCCGAGCCCGCCGCCCCTGCCGCGCCCGGCTCCGAGGGTGCCTACGGTGAGGCGACGGCAGCGTTGGTGCTCGCGGCGCAGGTCGTACAGGGCGACGATCCGCCGCGCGTGGTCTACGTGCACGGCCTCGGTGACTACGACACCCACCAGGGTCAGGCGGCCCGGCATCCCGCGCTCATGACCGACGTCGACACCGGGATCGGGAACTTCTTCGACGCAGTGGAGCGCGCGGGGATCGCGGATCGAGTCACGCTCATGACCGCGTCGGAGTTCGGCCGTCGCCCCGCCGAGAACGGTGACGGCACCGATCACGGCACCGCGTCGACCCACTTCGTGATCGGTGCCGGCGTGACGGGCGGCCGCTACGGCGAACCCCACGACCTCGCCCGCCTCGACCGCACCGGCAACCTCGCCGCGCCGATCGACTTCCGCTCGCTCTACGCCACCGCGCTCGACGGTTGGCTCGGGGTCGACGCCGAGGCCGTGCTCGGTGGCGAGCATCCGATCCTCCCGGTCTTCGCGTAGCGGCCTCCGTTGCCGCTCAGGTCCCCGATGCCTCGGGACCACTGTCGCGACAGGGCCCTTCGCGCACATCGGACTCCTGCACGGTGGTCGACGAGGGGAGGGTGAGGCAGGCCTGGCCCCCGATCCCACCCCCGAACTGGAGGTGCCAGCCGGCTGCCGCGAGCGCTTCGTCGTCGGCACCGGCGGCGAGCTTGCTCGTGGTCCCGAGGGTCGCGCCGTCGTCCAACGTGTCGTAGTAGCGATCCGCGAGCACCTGGTGGACGGTCAGGGCGTCGCGCGGGCTCGTGCCACGAGCGTTCGCAACGACCACGAGGTCGCGCTCGAATGCACGCGCCGAATCGGCCGCGAACTCGTCGCCCCGGCCGGCCAGGACCGCAATGACCGTGACGACGCCCGCGATCGCGAGCACGGTCAGGGCGAGACCGACATACCCGATGATGAGGCCGGCGAGGGCCATGCCCGCGCCTCGCTCGTTCGTGCGGCGGATGCGGCGCCGGGCCACGTGACCGAACACGATGCCGAGAATCGAACCGATGACGGGTATCCAGACCGCACCGAGGCTGCACACGAGCGACGCGATCGAGAACGGGTCGACCCGTGCCCGTGTGTCGATCGGTGGGGTCCAGCCGGGCGGTCCGGCTGTGGGCGCGGGCCACGACGATCCGGGTGGTGCGGCATCGGCCGCCTGAGGGATCGGGGGAGTCGGAACGGTCATGCGTCGTCTCCCGGTTCGCGGGCGTGCGTGGTCGCGACGACACCCTAAGCCCCTCGACGGACCCGACCTTGCCCCATACCGGTAGGGTCGCCGCGATGGACGGCAGTCGTGTGGTGATGGGGTTGCTGTTCTACCCACGGGGCGGGTCGGCGTACGTGGTGCGGTATCTGAGCCCCGCGCTGGCCCGGGCCGGGTGGACGGTGTCGCTCGCGGTCGGGTCACTCGGGAGAGCGGGGGAGGAAACCAACGCGGGCACGTTCTTCACCGGCCTCGACGTCCACTTCCTCGACTCCACCGACGCGGTGCGCGCATTCGAGGCCGGTGGCGACCCGATCGCGGCGCCGCAACCGATGCACCCGTCGTACGAGGACCGCGCCGACGTCCCCGACGTCGTGTTCGCGTCCGTATCCCCCGGCCTTGCCGATCACCTCGCGTCGGTGTGGGAAGCACCGTTGCGCGCCGCGGGCGCGGAACGGGCCGACGTGTTCCATCTCCACCACCTCACACCCCAACTCGATGCCGCGCACCGACTCTGGCCCGAGGTCCCGCTGATCGTGCACCTGCACGGGACCGAGATGAAGATGATCGCGGCGATCGAGGAGCGGGTCGCGCTCGCAACGGTGCTCGGCGAGACGCTCGCGACCATGCCCGGAGCGGCGGCCGGATTCGACGCGAACCCGGCGGCGCTCGATGAGGCCCAGGCCGAGCTGCTGCGCACGACCCGCTGGGAGTCGTGGCGCCACGGCGAGTTCTGGGCCGGGCACCTGAAGCAGCAGGTGCAACTCGCCGACCACCTCATCACCGTGTCGCCGGGGAACCGTGACACGGCGATCGCGATGTTCGGGCTCGAACCCGAGCACGTCACGGCGCTCCCGAACGGTGTCGACATCGAACGCTTCCGACCGCGGCCACCCACACCCGGGGCCCGCCGGGCCGCGTTCCGTCGCGCGCTCGTCGACGACCCCCAGGGCTGGACCGAGACCGGACCGCCGGGGACGTTGGCCTACACCGACGCGGATCTCGACCGCCTCCTCGGCCCCGACGACGACGCCACCGTGCTGCTCTTCGTCGGGCGCTTCCTCGGCTTCAAGCGCGTCCCCGCGTTGGTGCGTGCGTTCGCCCGGGCGCGCGAGCGGTTCACCCGCCCCGGGTCGCTCGTGATCTGGGGCGGCCATCCCGGTGAGTGGGAAGGCGAGCATCCGGTGACCGTCGCCATGGAGGTCGGCGCGGAAGGCATCTACTTCACCGGCTGGCGCGGCCACGACGACCTCCCGTCGGGCCTGGCCGCCTGCGACGCGCTCGTCGTGCCGTCGGTCGAGGACCCGTATCCGCAGGTGCCGCTCGAGGCGATGGCAGTCGGACTCCCGGTCCTGGCCTGCCGCAGCGGTGGTCTCCTCTCGATGGTGAACCTCGATCCGGCCCGGCCCACCGGGTGGTTCGTCCCGCCCGACGACCCGGACGCGCTCACCGAGGCCATCGCCACCGTCGTCAACGACCCGACCGAGACCAGAGCCCGGGGTGCCAACGCCCTGGCCCACGCGCGGGCCGAACTGTCGTGGGACGGGCTCGTGCCCCGGTTCGAAACCGTCTACGCACTGGGAATCGAACGGCACCGCCGGCGGAGGTGAACCCGACCCGACCGGGGCGCGAAGAAGCGAGTTGAATGGTCACATGCCCGCGACCGAGGTGTTCTCCTTCGAGTTCGACGCCCGGTTCCGCGTGCCGCTCGCGCTCCTCGGCGTGACGCCTCGGCGCGCGCACGTGACGCTCGACTCCGATCGGCTCGTGGCCCGGTACGGGTTCTGGTCGTTCGAGACCTCGTTCGACAACGTCACGTGCGTGAGCCGCACCGGCCCGTACCGCTGGTACACGTCGATCGGACCGCGCGGATCGATGGTGGACCGTGGTCTCACCTTCGGTACGACACCGGCCGGCGGGGTGTGTGTGCTGCTGCGTGCACCGGCGCCCGGCCTCCTGCCGCTCGATTCGTTTCGCCATCCCGGGCTCACGGTGACGGTGGCCGACCCCGACCGGTTCGTCGACTCCCTGCGCCGGCGGGCCGGGATCGATGCCGATGCCTGAACCGCCCGACCTGCCTGACCAGCCTGACCAGCCTGACCAGCCAGCCCGATCCCGAGTGCTCGTCGCCGGGGCGACCGGGTACATCGGGCGTCGTCTCGTCGCCGAACTGGTCGGGGCGGGCCACGAGGTGCGGTGTCTCGCCCGCACGCCGGGGAAGCTCGACGCGGAGACGTGGCGCGCGTCGGTCGACGTGGTGACGGGCGACGTGCTCGACCGGGAGTCGCTCGACGCAGCCTTCCGCGACGTCGAAGTCGCCTACTACCTGGTGCACTCGATCGGGTCCGACGCCGACTGGCAGCAGCGCGACCGGACCGCGGCCGAGAACTTCCGCGACGCGGCCGCAGGGGCGGGCGTCACCCAGATCGTCTACCTCGGTGGCCTCGGCGACGATGCCGGCGGTTCGTTGTCCCCCCACCTCGCGAGCCGCCACGAGGTCGGCCGCGTCCTGGGATCGGGCCAGGTCCCGCTCACCGAGCTCCGAGCCGCCGTCGTGATCGGCTCGGGGAGCGCGAGCTTCGAGATGCTGCGGCACCTCACCGACGTGTTGCCGGTGATGACGACCCCCCGATGGGTCGAGACCCGCGTGCAGCCGATCGCGGTACGCGACGTGCTCGCCTACCTCACCGGGGTGCTCGGCAATGCCGACGCATTCGGGAGGGTGTTCGAGATCGGTGGCTCCGACGTCGTCACCTACCACCAGCTCATGGATCTCTACGCCGAGGTCGCCGGACTCCCCGCGCGCATCATCATCCCCGTGCCGGTGCTCAGCCCGCGCCTCTCGTCGCTCTGGGTCGGGTTGGTGACGCCGATCCCGGCCGACCTCGCCCGTCCGTTGATCGACAGTCTCGTCAACGAGGTCGTCGTGCACGACCACTCCATCGACTCGGTGGTGCCGCACCGGCCGATCGGGTGCCGCGACGCGATCGACCTCGCGCTCCGGCGGGTCGGCGAGCTCGACGTGTACACGAGCTGGACCGACGCCGAGCTCTACGGGCGCACTCCGGCCGATCCGGTGCCGGCCGATCCCGACTGGGCCGGCGCGACCGTGCTCACCGATCGGCAGGTGGTCGACACCAGCGCGTCACCCGAGTCGCTGTTCCGCGAGGTGTGCGCGCTGGGTGGCGACCGCGGCTGGCTCGTCGGAAGCTGGTTGTGGGCGGTGCGGGGTTGGATAGATCTGGCGATCGGCGGCGTGGGCACGCGACGCGGACGTCGGCACGCGACCGACCTGCGCGTCGGCGACGTCGTCGACTTCTGGCGGGTCGAAGCACTCGAGGCGCCTCGGCTGTTGCGACTCCGCGCCGAGATGCGACTCCCGGGCGACGCCTGGCTCGAGTGGTCGATCGAACCGGCCGGCACCGGGTCGCGGATCGTCCAGCGTGCGCTCTTCCGGCCCCGCGGGCTACTCGGCCGGGCCTACTGGTACTCAGTCGCGCCGTTCCACCGCTTCATCTTCGGTCCGCTCACCGCCCGACTGGTCGAGCGGGCGGCGCGCAGCCGCGACCAGCCGGAGAACGGGCAGCCGGAGAACGGGCAGCCGGAGAACGGGCAGCCGATGAACGGGGTCAGCCGGTAGCCGCCGCGATGGGCGGTTCGCCCGCGACAGTCGTGCGGTGCATCGCCCGACGCTTTCCGTCGATGTCGCTCATCGCCATGTGCTGCACGCAGCGGTTGTCCCAGAAGGCGACGTCGCCGACCTCCCACCGCCACCGACAGGTGAACGCGGGCTGAGTCGCGTGGCGGAACAGTTGGTCGAGGAGCGGCTGCGCCTCGTGGGGCCACCACCCGTCGAGCCCGACGGTGTACTGCGCGTTCAGGAACAGCGCTTCGCGGCCGGTCTCCGCGTGGACCCGAACCGCGGGATGGAGCTGCGCGCGGTTCGCGTCGGCGGAGGTGCGCACGGTCATGCCGACGAACTGATCGTGGACGCCCTGCATCTCGGGTGAGTAGGCGTCTCGCGCGCTGTGGACTCCCGTGAGCGTGCGCAGCGTCGCCTGCAAACCGGGCGAGAGCGTCTCGAAGGCCTGGTACTGGTTGGCCCAGAGGGTGTCGCCACCGAACGCTGGTACCTCGAGCGCGTGGAGGATCGAACCCATCGGCGGTTCGGGGAGGAAGGAGAAGTCGGAGTGCCAGAGGCCACCGAAGGTGAAGCCCTGGCGCTCGCTCGCCTCGCGCACGACGGCGATCACCTCGTCGTGACCCGCGACCGGCTCGATGAAGGGCACCGGGCTGTAGGGCCCGAACCGGCGGCTGAACCCAACCTGCTGGTCGGGAGTGAGCGATTGGCCCCGGAAGAAGATGACCCCGTGGTCGAGCAGTGCCCGCCGGATCTCGGCCACGACCGCGTCGTCGAGGTCGGCCGCGAGATCGACGCCCCCGACGACCGCGCCGCACGCGCCGGTCCAGCGATCGACCTGGATCCGGCGGAACGGTTCGCCGACGGGGGTCGCGGGCACCGGTACCAGTGGCAGCTCCGCTGCTACTCGGGTTGATCGGGTCACGTTGTCGAGCTTACGGCCGCCCGGTGGTCGTCGGGCGGGTGTCGTCCGGCGCGGCGCGCCGCACGGGTCCTAAGCAACAAGTCTTGAAACCTGCGATCGTCGCGGGCAGACTCTCCCGCGACGGCGTGCAAGGATGCCGGTCCGAAACGGATCCGAGGGGGACTTGGTGAAGCACGTTCGTTGGGTGGCGCTCGTGGCCACGATCGTTCTGGCCACTGCCGGCACCAGCACCGCGTTCGCGGCGCGTGGCACCGCCGACGAGAAGCCGACTGCATCGGAGGTCGGGATCACCGCGACCACGATCCGAATCGCAGTCGTCGCCGATGTCGACACGCCCCTCGCGCCCGGACTCTTCCAGGGTTCGGTGAACGGTGTGAAGGGCTGGGCCAAGTACATCAATGCCAACGGCGGTCTTGCCGGCCGCAAGGTGGTCGTCGACTTCATCGACTCGAAGCTCAACGGCGACGAGGCCCGCAGCGCCGTGATCAAGGCGTGCTCGGAAGACTTTGCCCTGGTCGGGACCTCGGCCCTGTTCCTCAACAACGTCGACGACATCGAGGCCTGTGTCGACAAGGCCGGCGTCGCGACCGGTATCCCCGACGTCGCGGTCGTCACGACCGAGACCGAACAGCAGTGCTCGCCGACGACCTACGCGGTCAACCCGCCGCAGCTGATCTGTTCCACCCGTACCGAGAACCCACAGACCTACCAGGGGAACGCGGGTCGGGCCTTCTACTACGAGAAGAAGTTCGGCAAGGGTCTGCACGGCGGCTACATCCTCTCCGGCGACCTGAAGTCGGCCGAGAACACCAACCGCGCGTCGATGTCGCAGATGCAGTTCGCGGGTGCGGGCATCAAGGCCGACTTCGAGACCCCGGTCTCGTCCCGCGCTCCGCAGAGCAACTACACGCCGCTGGTGCAGCAACTGAAGGACGACTCCTCCAACTACGCCCAGAGCGGGGGCACGTTCAACACGACTGTGCTGCTCCGCCGGGAGGCGAAGCTCCAGGGCATCACTGATCCGAAGTTCATCTGGGACTGCACCCTGCAGTGCTACGACCGCGAGCTGCTGAAGCAGGGAGGAGCCGACGTCGAGGGCCAGTTCGTCTCGCTCCTCTTCCTCCCGTTCGAGGAGGCGAGCTCCAACAAGGCACTGGCGAACTTCTTGAAGTACACCGGGAAGAACAAGGCCGACGGGTTCGGGGTCCAGGCGTACGCCTCGGGCCTGCTCGTCAGCGACGCGATCGAGAAGATCGTTTCGGCGTCCGGAGTCAACGGGGTCACCCGCCAGGCGCTGTTCGACCAGCTCGACGCCACGACGAGCTTCAACGCCGGCGGCATGATCGGGAAGACCAACATCGCCGACCGCGAGACCTCGCCGTGCTACGTGCTGACCCAGGTGAAGAACGGGAAGTTCGTCCGGGTCACGCCGTCGAAGAAGGGCACCTTCGACTGCAAGCCGCGTAACGTCCTGGAGATCAAGCTCGATCTGATCAAGTAGGAGATACGCCGAGGATGACCCGAACGCACCGGTCGACGCTGATCGCCGGCCTGGGTGTCGCGCTGTTCGTGGGGTTCGTGGTCCAGGCGTCGTGGGCCGGTCGCGCCCTCACCGCCGACTCGCTGCTCTTCTTCCTGATCGTCGGGGTGACGATCGGGTCCATCTACGCCGTGGCCGCGAGTGGCCTCGTCGTGAGCTACACGACCTCCGGGGTCTTCAACTTCGCCCAGGGCGCCATCGGGATGTTCATGGCGTTCGTGTACTGGGAGCTGAAGGTCAATCGCGGGGTGCCGACCCTCCTCGCGTTGGCCCTCACCGTGTTCGTGGCGGCTCCGCTCTTCGGGGCCGGGATCGAGCGGCTCCTCATGCGCCGTCTGTCGAACGCTCCGCTCGTCGCCCAACTTGTGGTGACGATCGGGCTGATGCTGGCGCTCATCGGCCTCGCCGCGTTCGTGTGGGACCCGTCGCAGCCCCGCTCGATCACGACCTTCTTCGGGTCCGAAGGCTTCAACATCGGCCAGACCTTCATGCCGTACTACCGGCTCATCACCATCGTCAGCGGCATCGTGATCGCGCTCGTGCTGCGGTTCGTGCTCTACCGGACCCGCCTGGGTGTCTCGATGCGGGCCGTGGTCGACAACCGCGAGCTCGCGGCCCTGAACGGCGGCCGGCCGGGACGTGTCTCTGCGTTCTCGTGGGCGTTGGGTTCGTCGATGGCTGCGATCGCCGGGATCTTCCTCGCCGAGGAGCTGAGCACCCTCAGCATCGAGATCCTCACCCTGCTCATCGTCGACGCGTTCGCGGCGGCGATCATCGGCCGGTTGAAGAGTCTGCCCCTGACGTACATCGGTGGGCTGATCATCGGGCTGTCGCTGTCGTTCCAGCAGAACTTCCTCACCTGGTCGGGTCGGTGGGCCTCGGCCACGTTCGCGATCCCGACGATCATCCTGTTCCTCGCGTTGCTGTTCCTGCCCCAGGACCGGATCGAGGGTCGGAGCTCGACCACGATCAAGAGCCCGCGGCTCATCAGCCTCAAGCGCGCACTCTTCGGATTCGTCGTCGTGTTCGTCGGTGTGTTCGTGATCGCGGGAGGCCTCGACCGACCCAACGTGCGTCGGCTCACCATCGCGCTCATCACCGCGCTGATCATGGTGTCGCTCGTGCCGCTCACCGGTTGGTCCGGGCAGATCTCGCTGGCTCAGATCACGTTCGTCGGCATCGGGGCGTGGGCGACGTTCGAGTTCTCCACCGCCGGCGGCGAGCTGTTCGGGCTGCGCCTCTTCACCCCGGGGAATCCGGCGCTCCTCCTGGTCGGCGCGCTGGTGGCGATCCCGTTCGGGGTGTTGATGTCGTTCCCTGCATTGAGGCTGCGCGGGCTCTACCTCGCGCTGGCCACGATGTCGTTCGCGCGCATGGCCGAGTTCGTGATCTTCGACCAGCCCGAGGTCTTCGGCGGACAGGGCCGCCGCATCGCCGACATCACGGTGTTCGGCCACGACATCAGCGCACCGTTCAAGATCGTCGGGATCACGTTCCCACAAGCCTCCGGGCTCCTGCTCCTCACCACGTTCATGTTCGGGGTGGTGGGAATGATCATCGTGGCGATGCGACGCGGCGCGTTCGGACGCCGACTCGTGGCCATGCGAGACAGTCCGGCCGCGTGCGCCACGCTCGGGGTGAACCTGTCACGCACCAAGCTCGAGGTGTTCGTCATCTCGGCCGCGATCGCCGGGTTCGCCGGTGCGCTGCTCGGCACGGCTCGGGGCACCGCCAGCACGCTCGACTTCCAGATGCTCACCGGCCTCCCGTTCCTGCTCCTGCTCGTGGTCGGCGGGGCGTCGGTCGTGTCGGGTGCCCTGGTCGGTGGTGTGCTGCTCCAGCTGTTCACCTGGATCACGATCATCTTCCCGAACGGTCTGCGGATCCCGTTCCTCGAGCTCGACGTGGTGTCGCTCCAGAGCAAGCTCGGACCCGGACTCGCCGGCATCGGCATCGGCCGCAATCCCGAAGGCCTGGTCACCGACGTGAGCCACCGTTGGCAGGAGAAGGTGGAGCCGGTGTCGGTTGCCGCGGCCCCGACCGTCGTGGCGCCGGTGCCTGCGCCCATGCCGACCCCGGCGTCGGCTCCCTCCCCGGTGCTCGCGCCCACGCCGACCGCGGACGAGGGCGTCCCGTTGCTCGAGGTCAGTGGGGTGTCGGTGCGCTTCGGTGGCCTCCAGGCGCTCGACGACGTGTCGATCGACGTTCGCGCCGGTCACGTCACCGCGCTGATCGGACCGAACGGCGCCGGCAAGACCACGTTGTTCAACGTGATCACCGGGCTGCAGCCCACGAGCGTCGGCCGGGTCCTCGTCGACGGCGCCGACGTCACGTTCGCGAAGCCGCACCTCCGGGCGCGCGAGGGCATCGCCCGTACGTTCCAACGCCTCGAGATCTTCGACACCTTGAGCGCCCGCGACAACGTCCTCGTCGCGGCCGAGATGCGCAAGGCGTGGTCACGGGAGCGATTCGATCCCGACGAGCTCACCGACGAGGTGATGGCGCGGGTCGGCCTCGAGGCGGTGGCGCGGGAGCGGGTCGACTCCCTGCCGACGGGTACCGCGCGCCTGGTGGAGGTCGCGCGGGCGCTCGCGAGCAAGCCTCGGGTGCTCCTCCTCGACGAGCCGTCGTCGGGCCTCGACGAAGCCGAGACCGCCCTCTTCGCATCGCTCCTGCGTCAACTCGCCGACGACGGCCTCGCGATCCTGCTCGTGGAGCACGACATGAGCTTCGTGATGGGCGCGTGTCACCAGATCCATGTCCTCGACTTCGGGCGCATCATCACCTCGGGCTCACCCGAAGCGGTGCGGGCGAACGCGGAAGTGCGGGCGGCGTACCTGGGTGGCGAACAGGAGCAGGAAGGCGTGGCCGATGCGCCACCCCCCCACGTCGTCGTGCGGGAGCACACGCCGGCGCCGACCGGTCCCGCCGGGAACGACCCCGGTGAGCGCGGCTCCGACCTCGCTCCCGCGCTGGCGATCCGCGACGTGCGGGCAGGGTACGGATCCATCGAGGTGATCCACGGTCTGGATCTCGTCGTTCCCAGGGGCCACGTGTTCGCGCTCCTCGGCCCGAACGGCGCGGGCAAGTCGTCGACCCTCAAGCTCGCGAGTGGCCTGCTGCGGCCGACGAAGGGTTCCGTGTCGATCCTCGGCCACGAGGTGGTCGGGCTGCCCGCCGACCAGTTGGCCCGCGATGGTGTCTGCCTCGTACCCGAGGGACGCGGGGTGTTCCCGAACCTCACGGTGACCGAGAACCTCCGCATGGCCACCTACACCGGGGTCTCCTTCGACAGCGTGCTGGATCGCGCGTTCGGGCGGTTCCCGCGGTTGAAGGACCGCCGTAAGCAGGTGGCGGGCACGCTGTCGGGTGGCGAGCAGCAGATGCTCGCGATGTCTCGCGCGTTGGCCACCGATCCGAAGCTCTTGTTGCTCGACGAGCTCTCGATGGGCCTCGCGCCGCTGATCGTCACGGAGCTGTACGACGTCGTGAAGAACATCGCGCTCGAGGAAGACGTCTCGATCCTCGTGGTGGAGCAGTTCGCGCACGAGGTGCTCGAGGTCGCCGATGTGGCCGCGATCATGTTGCACGGAAGGGTCGAGCTGGTCGGGGCACCTGCCGAGATCGGGCCCGCGCTCGACGGCGCCTACCTCGGTGGCTCGGTCGCGACCCCGTAGCGCTCGATGGAGTCGCCGAACCGCCCGCGGATCTCGCCGGCATCGAGACCGAACCCCGAGAGGTCGTAGCGGTGCGCGCGCCGTCGTGGCGACGGCCTAGGTGAGCGAGAGGTCGACGACGGTGCGGCCGGTGGTCCGGCGGTGCTCGTGGTCGTCGAGCGCGGCGGCAACGTCTTCGAGCCCGATGCGGCGACCGATCACCGGTCGGATGCTCCCCGCCGAGACCAGCTCGCAGAGCGCGGCGTGGACCGCGACTCCGGTCTCCGGAGGAAAGGTGTTGATGCCGAACTTCCGCAGCTCGATCGGCATGTGGGTGTAGCCGAGCATCACCCCGAGCACCGAGAAGTTGCCCATCGAGACCTTGCGCAGCGGCCGGCCGGTCATCCCGGCCTCGGGGTCGTCGTTGAAGCCCACGGCCAGGTAGCGGCCCTCCCGTGCGACACAGGTCCAGATGGTCTCGGTCCGATCGCCGCCGACGAGGTCGCACACCACCTCGGCGCCGTTCCCGTCGGTGAGCTCCATGACGCGGTCGAACACGTCGTCGGTCGTGGAGTCGATGGGTGTCGCGCCGAGGTCGGCGCACACCTGCCCCTTCTCGGCGCCGCCGGCGAGCGCGATCACCCGGGCGCCTGCCGCGACCCCGAGCTGGACGACGGCGGTGCCCACGGCACCCGCGGCACCGACCACGAGGAGTGTCTCGCCGGCCTGGAGCCCGGCCCGGGTACGGAGCGCGAGGTATCCGGTGTGGAACGGCAGGGTGAACGCGGCTGCTTCCACGTCGTCGAGCGAAGCGGGCGCGTCGAACACCCCGGTCCGGGCCGCGAGGGCCGACTCGGCCATGCCGCCGAACGACTGGTTCGTCATCGCGACGACCCGGCGTCCGATCCAGTCTTCGGCTCCCTCGCCCGCCGCGTCGACCACACCGCACACATCCATGCCGAGCGTGAACGGGACCTGGCCCATGACGCTCGCCATCGTGCCCCGGCAGCGGGCGATGTCGCCGAAGTTCACCGACGCAGCCGCCACCGCGATCCGGACCTCGCCGGAACCGACGTCGGGGACGGGGATCTCGACGATCTCGAGCGCCTCGGCCGGCGCGCCACGACGAACGACACGCAGTGCTCGCACGGTCGGCCTCCCGGCGTCGCGACTCGGAGTGGACGCGGCGGACGATAGTAAAGAGACCTGCTTAGGTCAAGGGTGCGCGGTCGCTCGAGCGGAGGGGAGTCGTGCCGACATCGCGGCTGCCACCATGGCGACGAGGTTCCGGACGAACGTCTCGTCGTCGAGCTGCGGACGACCTCTGCGCTCGCGTCGGTCGAGCATGCGGGCCCGGTCGGCGACCGATCGGAGCACGAAGGTGGTGATGAGCGCGAACCGCTCGCTGCTCACGTCGGGGCCGACGTCGGCCATACGTTTCGTGAGCAGTGCGTACACCTCGTAGCCGCCGGTTCGGGTGATGACTGCTTGGAGTTCGGGGCTGAACTGCGCCGGATCCTCGCCCGCGAGCTCAGCGACGATCATGAGGCAGCAGCGACCCCGCCAGCCGCTCTCGGCCAGCTCCGCCGCCGGTCGCACGATGGCTTCGACGACCGACGCGACGTCGTCGTCGGGTGCACGCACCGCCACGTCGAGCAATTCGCCTTCCCGCTGGGCGAGGAAGTCGACGTGGCGCTCGAGCACCGCACACAGGACGCCTTCGCGCGACCCGAAGTGGTAGTTCAATGCCGACCGGTTCCGCTGTCCGGCTCGCCGCGTGATCTCGATCAGCGATGCGTTGAACACGCCCTCCTCGGCGAACGAGCGGGTGGCGGCATCGAGGAGCTTGTCTCGCGTGGCGGAAGCATCCGGCGGCATGCGCCCGATCGTAGGTGGGCCCCGGTGGAACGGGAACGGCCACCGGAGGGTGTCTCACCCGACCCGTAGAGTTCGGTGATGTCGGTTCCCGGTCCTCCCGCGCTCGGTCGCGGTGTCGTCGTGTCGCACGGCGACCCGATTCCGGCCGCCTGGCTCGGCGCCGATGTGGTCCAGGTGGGAGCAGACGACCTCGACGATCCGGACCCGGTGGTCACCGCGCTGCACGGCGCGTGGGCTGATCGACGGCCCGTCGCCATCGTGCTCGGGGTCGACGCAGAGCGGTTCCGCGCCCCGATCTCTGTCACCGAAGAGCCCTGGCGGCTCGGCGCGCGCTTCGAGCTCGGGGTCGATCGGCTCCACTTCCTCGTGTGGGCCAACACCTACGACGCGCGGGGTGGCAAGGATCCGATCTGGTGGTGGGCCCGCAAGGCGGCTCGGGTCGGTGCGACCGAGGTACCAGGCGAAGGTCCGGGCGACATCGTCCTCCCCGACGGCACCGCGGTCTGGGTCGATGGTGGTCCGAGGGGTCCGATCGGCCCGATCGAGGGGATGGGTGTCGTCCACTGCGAGACGGTGGAGCTCGGCCGGCTCGCGGTCGACCGGATCCCGGCGGGCGTGACCGCCGCGCTCGCGCCGGATCAGCTGGCCGCGGTCGCGCACGGCGCCGGGCCCGCCCGCATCATCGCCCCGGCGGGTTCGGGGAAGACGCGGGTGCTCACGGAACGTCTGCGCCACCTGATCGTCGACCGGGGGGTCGAACGGGAGAGCGTGCTGGCCGTCGCGTACAACAAGAAGGCACAACTCGAGATGGAGTCGCGCACGACCGACTTCCAGCCCCGGGTCAGCACGCTCAACGCGCTCGGCTACCGGTTGCTCGGCGAGTACGACGGCCGGAGCCCGCGGGTGCTCGACGAACGTGAGGTGCGCAAGCTCATCGACGACCTGGTGCCCCGCGGTCGACCCCGGGCGAACACCGATCGGCTGGCTCCGTACCTCGAGGGCCTCGGCGCGATCCGGCTCGGGCTGCGCGACCCCGAGGAGGTCGAGGCCGAACGCGACGACGTCCCGGGCCTCGCACTCGCCTTCGGCCCGTTCCGCGACGCGCTCACCTCGGCCGGCGCGGTCGACTTCGACGAGCAGATCTACCGGGCGGTCGAGGTGCTGCTCGTCGACGGAGAGTTCCGGCGCCGGGTGCAACCCCGGTTCCGTCATCTCCTCGTCGACGAGTTCCAGGACCTCACCCCCGCGCACGTGCTCCTCGTCCGACTGCTCGCCGCGCCCGGCCTCGAGGTGTTCGGCGTCGGCGACGACGACCAGGTCATCTACGGTCACGCCGGCGCCGACCCCGCGTTCCTCGTCGACTTCGCCGAGCTCTTCCCCGCCGCGGCATTGCATCCACTCGAGGTCAACTACCGCTGCCCGGTCGAGGTGGTTCGCACCGCGCGCACGCTCCTGTCGTACAACGAGATCCGGGTCGAGAAGGCGATCCGCCCGGGACCCGACGCCGACGACGATCCCGATGCGCTCGTCGTGACCCGCCATCGCCCCGAGGCCGGCGCGGAGCAGCTGGTGACGGTCGTGCAGGGCTGGTTGGCCGACGGGGTTCCCGCGTCGGAGATCGCGGTGCTGACCCGGGTGAACTCCCTGCTGCTCGCCCCGCATGTGGCGCTCGTCGAAGCCGGCGTACCGGTGAGCTCGACCGTGAGCGCCGACATGCTCGACCGCACCGGGATACGAGCCGCGCTGGCGTACCTCCGCCTCGGTGCAGCACCCGATCGGATGCAGCCCGAGGATCTCCAGGAGGTGCTGCGCCGACCGAGCCGCGGCCTCCCGCCCTGGATCGCCAAGTGGCTGCAACGCACGATGTCGATCGACGACGTGAGAGGCATCGCGGCGCGGATCGACGACGAGAAGGTGAGCGTCAAGGTGCTCGGCCTCGCCGACGACCTCGAGGTCGTCGCCGAGGCTGCTGTACCGGGCACGACGCGTGACGTCCTCGCGGTCGTCGCCGACGACGTCGGGCTCGGAGGTGCGATGTCGTTGCTCGACGGTTCGAAGGGCGGTCAGACCGGATCGCAGCTCGACGATCTCGACGCGCTCGCCCAGGTCGCGGCCTTGCACCCCGAGCCGGAATCGTTCGAGCGCTGGTTGCGAGGAGTGCTCGGTCGCCGCGGCGACGCCGCACGTGGGAGCGGGAGTGGTGCGGGTGTGACGTTGTCGACGGTGCACCGGGTGAAGGGGATGGAGTGGGACCGGGTCGTCGTCGCAGGCGTCACCGACGGTGTGCTCCCGCACCGGCTGGCCGAGAACGTGGAGGAGGAGCGACGAGTCCTGCACGTGGCGATCACCCGGTGCCTCCACCGTGCCGTCGTGCTCGCCGACGCTTCCCGCCCGTCATCGTTCCTCGCCGAGCTCGACGGCTCCGCCCCCCGGGGCGTTGCACCGATCCGGTCCGCGACCAGTGCGACTGCGGCGTCTGCCGCGACCCCGAGGAAGGCGAAATCGGCGAAGACGAAGGCGCCGCCCGTCGACCTGCCTGCCGAAGCGATGGCAATCGACGAGGCACTGCGCGCCTGGCGCCTCGAACGGTGCCGGTCCGACCAGGTCCCCGCCTACGTCGTCGCGAACAACTCGACGTTGCAGGCGATCGCCGTCGCCCGACCGACCACCCTCGCCGAGCTCGCCGAGGTCGACGGCATCGGCCCCCGGAAGCTCGAGCTCTACGGCGACGAGATCCTCGCCCTCCTCGAATCCCTCCCCACCTGACCCGCCCCGACGCTCCCGCCCCCGAACTCGGGATGGGCCAGGGTCAGGCGTCGAGGTCGTCGGGGTTGTCGCGGGCCGGTTCGGTGGCTTCGAGGATGCGGGCGAACGCCGGCGGGGGAGGGAGGATGCGGGCGGCGCGGGCGACGACGTCGGCGCGGTCGAGGGGTGGCCGGGCGTCGAGCCGTTCGAGCTCGCGCGCCAACGCGGCCTGGCGCTCAGGATCGAAGATCGCCGGCGGTTCCGATTCCGTCACGACTGCTCACCCGTGGCGCCGACGGTGTCGAGCTGGACGAACGCGGCGAGCTCGGAGTCGTCGAGGTCGGTGATCAGTTGCTCGGTCGACGTGATGATGGATCCGGCGAGGGCGCGCTTGGCTTCGATGATCGCGGCGATCCGTTCTTCGATCGTTCCCGGGCACACGAGCGTGTGCACCACCACGCCGCGGGTCTGACCGATCCGCCACACCCGGTCCGACGCCTGGTCCTCGACGGCCGGGTTCCACCACCGATCGAAGTGGATGACGTGGTTCGCTCGCACGAGGTTCAACCCGGTGCCACCCGCACGGAGCGAGACCGCCAGCACCCCGGCGCCGCTCCCGCGTCCGAACTCGTCGACGATCTCGTCGCGTCGGGTGCGGGCGACACCGCCGTGCAACACCGGGACGTCGAGCCGCAGTTGCTGGGCGAGGTGGGGCGCGACCCGTCGGAGGAAGGTGGCGTACTGGCTGAACACGACGACGGCCTCATCCTCGGCGATGATCTCCTCGATCAACTCGACGAGGCGATCGAGCTTGCCGGATCGCCCGGCGAGCTCGCTCTCGTCGCCCTCGATCAGGCTCGCGGGGTGGTTGCAGATCTGTTTGAGGCGGGCGATGCCGGCGAACACGTGGAGCCGGCGGCGCGACGTCTCGGTGATCTCCGCGACTTCGTCGAGCATGGCCCGCGCGGTGGCCTGGTAGAGCGCGACCTGTTCGTGGGTGAGCAAGCAGTCGTCGCGCACGACGATGCGTTCCGGGAGCTCGTCGACGATGCCCGGGTCGGTCTTGGTGCGGCGACAGACGAACGCTGCGATCCGACGGTGGAGGTGTTCGAGTCGTTCGGCGTCGGCGAGCTCGTCACCGGATCCGCCGAGCCGGTACTGCGCGCCGAACGCCCGTCGGTTCGACAGCAACCCGGGGTTGACGAACGACATGATGCTCCAGAGCTCGCCGAGGTGGTTCTCCACCGGCGTTCCCGTTGCCGCGATGTGATGGCGGGCGGTCAGGGCCCGGGCGGCTTTGGCGGTGGCGGTGTCGGCGTTCTTGAGCGCCTGGGCCTCGTCGACGATCACCCGGTGCCACTTCACGTGGTTGAGTCGTTCGTCGCGTCGCAGCAAGCCGTAGGTGGTGAGCACGAGGTCGGCGCCGGCCGCGGTGTCGACCGGATCGCCGCGGGTCTCGCCGTGATGGACCGCGACCCGGAGCGAGGGGGTGAAGCGCTCGGCCTCCCGGACCCAGTTGCCGACCACTGACGTCGGTGCGATAACGAGCGTCGGGCCTTCGTGGTCGTGCGCCGTCAGCGCGAGCAGCATCGCGGTCTTCCCCAGGCCCATGTCGTCGGCGAGGATCCCACCGAGCCCGTTGCGTTCGAGCCACACCAGCCAATCGAGGCCGTCGCGCTGGTAGTCGCGCAGGGGGACCATCACGGAGTCGAGGACCGGTACGCGCTCGGCGGCCTCGGGCTTCCACGTGCCGGCGAGCGCACGCGTGAGCCAACTCGCGGGCGCGATGTCGAGCTCGAACTCGACGTCGGGTTCCTCCTCGGCGTCGGCGGCGGCTTCGAGCACCGCCGCCGCGTCGGTCACCCCGAACCGGCGGACGAAATCGGCGATGCGCGACCGTTCGCCCTCGGCCAGGAAGATCCAGCGACCCTCGATCGAGACGAGGTCGTGCTTCGCGTGCAGCAACGCGTCGAGTTCGCCCGCGCTGAGCTTCGTGTCGCCTACCCGGACCTCGCCGGTGAGGACGAGGTTCGCCACGTCGAGGCTCGCGGGTTGCCCGGTCACGCGGTAGCGCCGGCGCGTGCTCGAGCGCTGACCCAGTCGGGCGGGGAGCAGCGTCGCGATCCCGGCCTCGGTGAGACGCGGTGCCGCCGTCTCGACGAGCTTCACGACGTCGTCGACGTCGAGCTGCTGGCGGCGCGGGTCGCGATCGCGCATCGCGGGCCAGGCCTGACGCACCGCCGCCCACTCGGCGTCGACGAGCGCGGTGAGTGTCTCGAGCGAGACGTCGAGATCGGTGGCGATCGGTTCCAGGTCGTCGAGCTCGGTCACCACTGTCGTCACCCGTCGAGCTTCCAGGCACGGAACCAGCACGAAGGCGTCGGGATCGGCTTCGAGGCGGAGCACGACGCGTGCGCCCGCGGCGCGCCGGGCGATCACCCGGTCGACCCAGCGGCTGAAGGTCGCGCTCGGGCGCCGGCCGGCCAGCGGTGCGGGGACGGGTCCGACTGCCGCGACGGAGAGCGTATGGATCAGGTACCCGCAGAGCTCGCCGGCATCGGGGTGGACGGCCTCCGCGGCTGCGAGCGCGTCGGCGAGCGGCTGGATCGCGTCACGCTCGGGCGCGGCGATCCACGCCGTCGCGAAGTTGGGGAGCGGCCCGGGCAGCACCTGGCCGTCGGCGACGATGTGGCACACGGCCACGTACAACTCGAGCAGCTGTCCGAGCGCGGGGGACACGGGCCACCCGGTGGTGATGAGCGCACGCAGCGCGCTCGCCTCGTCGACCGCGACGGCCCATCGCTTCTCGAAGCCGGTCGGGGCGATCCAGAACGACTGGTGCACCGGCCGCGAACCCGGGCCGAGGATCTCGGCCAGGTCAGCGCCGGGCGACCGTCGGAGGTGGTCGTCGGGGTCGGTCAGGAGCCACAGCTGCCCACCGTCGAGGCGGCCGTCGAGAACGACCCGACCAACACCTGTATTCGCGGAACCGGGTGCCGAGGGCATCAGATGACCGTACTGGAGCGAACCGCCGCAGCTTGTTCGCAAGGGCTGCGGTTCCGGAGAAGCATCGCCGGATGCTCACTGTCCTCTGACACGGGCACGGCAAGATCAGCGGCATGAAGCACTCCCGGTCGTTGCCACCGCCCGCTGCACGGCCCGTTCAGCGAGCGGTGCTGACGCTCGGGGTGCTGGCCCTCATGCTCGCGGCCTGCGCATCTGCGCCTGACCCCACTTCGCAGTCGACGACCTCGACATCGGGTACCGCGAGCTCCCCCGGTGCCGCCGTCGCCCCTGCGCTCGACGCCGGCGCCGAGCCGGTCGACGCGACGATGACGACGCCGGACGGTCGAGAGCGGTCGTACCGGGTCTACGTTCCGACTTCGCTTCCGGAACGGCGTCCTGTTCCGCTCCTCGTAGCCCTCCACGGTGGCGGCGGGTCCGGCAGTCAGTTCGAAGCGAACAGCGGCTTCGACGGACTGGCCGAGGCGAACCAGTTCATCGTCGTGTATCCCGACGGCATCGAAATCGGTGGAGCCACACCGCTCGCCCGTGGGCACGTGTGGAACGGCGGCCGTTGTTGCGGACCGGCGGCGGCGACGCAGGTCGACGACGTCGGGTTCCTCGCCGCGCTCGTCGACGAGGTCTCGGCTCAGTACGACATCGACTCCGCCCGGGTCTTCGCGGCCGGCCATTCGAACGGGGCGATCATGGCGTACCGCCTCGCCTGTGAGCGGTCGGAGACCATCGTCGCGATCGGTGTCCAGGCGGGCTCGCTCGAGGTCGACGACTGCGATCCTTCACGCCCGGTGTCGCTGCTGCACATCCACGGCACTGCCGACGAGAACCTCCCGATCGACGGCGGTCGGGGAACCCGGGGCATCAGCGCTACCGACTTCAGCGCACCACGCGACGCGATCATGACCTTCGTACGAGCTGACGGCTGTTCCGATTCATCGACCGTGGCCACCGCACCTGACAATGCCGACGTCGGCATCGAGACGTGGGCGTCGTGTCGCGCCGGCACCGCAGTGGAGTTCGTGACGGTCGAGGGTGCTTCGCACGCGTGGATGGGTCACGAGAGCACGGTCGTGGGCCAGGGAGTTTCAGGAGTGCCGTATCCCGACTTCGACTCGTCGTTCGCGATCTGGAAGTTCCTCGCCGCGCATCCGCGCGGGTGAGCGGACGTCCTACGCGGCGGTCTCGTGATCCGGCGTGGAATCGGCGCCGTGCTTGAACTCTTTCGACGCCTGACCGAGGGAACGGGCCAGCTTGGGGAGCTTGGCGCTGCCGAAGATCAACAGGACGATGGCCAGGACGATCAGCAGTTCGGTGGGGCCGAAGTTCATCGGGGGAGCTCCTCGCAGAAGTGGTCGGCACGCGATCACGCCCGATCGGCACGTCTACGGAACCGACCACCCGATCAGATGTCGCGGGCCGCGCCATCGTCGTAGGGTCGTCCTCGGTGGAACCCTCCGAGCCGATCGAGGCGATCTCCGCGGTGACCCTGCTCACGGCCGACATGGCCGCGTCGGTGGCGTTCTACGCGAGCCTCGGATTCCGCGTGGCGGTGGGCGGGACCAACGCCGCGTTCACGACGTTCCGCGCCGGAGGATCGGAGGCGGTCCCGAACTTCGTGAACGTGCAACTCGATCCGTCGCACGATCCGACCGCACCAATCTGGGGTCGTGTCATCTTCTGGGTCGACGACGTCGACGCCGTCCACGCCCGCGCGATCGCAGCCGGTCTCACCCCCGAGATGGCGCCCGCCGATGCGCCGTGGGGCGAGCGCTACTTCCACCTCCGCGATCCCGACGGCCACGAACTCAGCTTCGCCAAACCCCTTTCTTGATCACTTTGGCGTCGCAAAGACCCCCTGGATGAGGGGTTTGCGACGCCAAAGCGTTGGTCGGCTATCTCCGGCGGGTTGACGCGTCGGTGATGGAGGGTGGGGTGTAGCCGGCGTCGGCCCAGGAGAAGGTGGTGCCGGGTGGGACGATCTCGTCGATGCGGTCGAGGAGCTCGGGCGTGAGCGTGAGGTCGACCGCGCCGAGTTGGGTCTCGAGCTGTTCCATCGTGCGGGGTCCGATGATCGCCGAGGTGATGGTGGGGTGGTTGATCACCCACGCGATCGCGAGGTGGACGAGCGTCATGCCTGCCTCCTCGGCGAGCACCGCGAGTGCGTCGGCAGCTTCGAGCTTGCGCTGGTTCTCGGGGTTCGCCATGTCGTAGCGATCGGGGACCATGGCGGCGCGTCGACTCGTGTTCTCGGCGCCGATCCGCCACTTGCCCGACAACCAGCCACCCGCGAGGGGACTCCACGGGATCACACCCATGTCGTAGCGCGCGCAGGTCGGCAGCACGTCGGCCTCGATGCCGCGCACCAGGATCGAATACGGCGGCTGCTCGCACACGAACCGTTCGCGGTGACGCCGTTCGGCGGCCCACTGCGCCTCGACGATCTGCGCGGCGGGGAACGTCGAGCTGCCGAGATACCGGACCTTGCCCTGGTGCACGAGATCGGAGAGCGCGCCGAGGGTCTCGTCGATGTCGGTGTCGGGGACCGGACGGTGGATCTGGTACAGGTCGATGTAGTCGGTGCCGAGTCGCCGCAGGCTCTCCTCGCACTCCCGGATGATCCACCGGCGGGAGTTGCCGGCCATGTTCGGGTCACCACCCATGCTTCCGTGGACCTTGGTCGCGAGCACGACGTCGTCCCGACGGCCGGCGAGGGCCTTACCCACGATCTCCTCCGACTCGCCGGCCGCGTACATGTCGGCGGTGTCGATGAAGTTCAGGCCCGCGTCGAGCGCGGTGTGGATGATCTTGATCGAGTCGTCATGGTCACGGTTGCCCCATGCCCCGAACATCATCGCCCCGAGACACAGGGGACTCACCTTCATGCCGGTCCGGCCGAGCGTGCGGTGGTCCACCGGATGACTCCTTCGTCTGGGGGTTCGCGCTCAGTGTGTCAGCCCCCACCGACCCGGGTCGCGAGTAGCGTCGGGAGGGAACCCGTGCCCGACTCCGAGGAGCTCCGATGGCCGACAAATCCCCCAAGAAGCCGAATTCGAAGAAGGTCGGCAAGACCCTCAAGGAGAAGCGGGCGATGAAGAACGCGAAGCGCGAGGACAAGCGTCCCGGCTTCGGCGCCTGACGCCCCTCTGAACTGCGCCCGCCGCTCGAAGCCGGCCACTCCTGCAGCGCGATCGTGAGGTCGGGGCACCGGCTCAGGCCCGCGCGCCCGGGCCCGTCCTGCACGGGCTGTCGTCGGGACACTGCCTGTCCCTACGCTGCGACCTGACAACCGGACGCCACGGGGGGAACGCATGGGAGTGCTCGACGGGGTGAAGGTGCTGGAGCTCGCCGAGTTCGGCTTCGTGCCGAGCTGTGGGGCGATCCTCGCCGACTGGGGTGCCGACGTCGTGAAGGTCGAGCGGCCGCAGGGTGATCCGCTCCGCCTGGTGCAGAAGGCCGGCCTCGTCGCCGACACCGGCGACTTCGAGCTGCTCTGGGAGCAGATCAACCGCAACAAGCGGGGGATCACCCTCGACCTGCGAACCGATGCCGGGCGGGCTGCGTTGGATCAGCTGCTCGTACAGGCCGACGTTCTGATCACGAGCTTTCTGCCGTCGTCGCGGCAACGGCTCCGCATCGAGCCCGACGATGTGTGGAAGGTCAACCCGCGCCTCGTCTACGCCCGCGGTCACGGCCAGGGGCAGGCCGGCCCCGACGCCGACAACGGGGGTTTCGACTCGGTGTCGTACTGGGCCCGGGGTGGTCTCGCCCACGTGCTCACACCTCCCGAG
>Ga0105049_10001887_pt1 | contig 24828 bp, 21 predicted proteins | sample MAT06_FD_78087 | JGI IMG/M metagenome (GOLD analysis project Ga0105049, IMG submission 78087) | Freshwater microbial communities from Lake Fryxell liftoff mats and glacier meltwater in Antarctica - MAT-06 | ecosystem: Environmental > Aquatic > Freshwater > Ice > Liftoff microbial mat | place...
CGTCGCCGCGATCGTGCTCGCCGGCGAGCCGCGCGAGCTTCCGCGCGATGCCAAGGACGACTGCGTCCGCCCGGCCTCGACGGAGAACGCGGTCGGCGCGTGTATGACCACCGGTGAGCTGATCGAGACCGACGGGGATTACCTGGTCATCAAGCTCCCGGATCAGGAGAAGCCGCTCGCGCGGACGTACAGCCTGCCGAACCTCCAGTACGTGGTGCCAATCCGGAATGCCGCCGACGGCCACGACGAGCTGGTTGCGATCGCGCACGCCAGTGATGCCAACGCGCGAAGCTGGATGATGGTCGTGTACCGCTTCGAGGCCGGGCCGAAGGGCTACGATCTCAAGCGCGCGGTCGAGCCGACGCGGCTCTACGAGCTGGCGAGCACGCAGACGCGCTGGATCGGGGCTGACCTCAAGGACCTCGACCTCTATCTCGAGCTCACCAGCCAGGGGGAGACCATCGAGGTCGGAGGTCTCCTCACCATCACGCGGAACAGTGAGATCCATGACGTGGTGACGATCTCGCCCGTCACCGTGCCGCGAAAGCACCATAAACCCACGACACCCGAGGCCGTCGACGGGGGCGTTCCAGATGCCGAGCCGAGGTCCAGCGCACAGGGCTCCGCAGCCCGGTAATTACCCGACTCGCGATGGTGTACCCCTTTGCCATCCTTCTGTTTTCCGGCACAATTGACGCTCGTGTTGTGTTGCGTGGGGCCCCTCGACGGATGTCCTCGCCTCCCTGATCTATCGGGGAGTGCGGGATGAAGTTCCTGTGTGACCGATGCAAGACGCGCTACTCGATCGGCGACGAGCGCGTCCGTGGCAAGATCCTCAAGATCCGCTGTAAGAACTGCGCGAACGTGATCACCGTTCGCGAGGGCATGCCCGAGCTCGAGGCGGTGGTGGATGCCGCGGCTCCACGACGCAGCAAGACCACGACCGAGGCACCGGCGTTCGAAGCGCCGGCCGCACCGAACGGAACCGGGACGAAACCCGGTGCACTCGTCGTCGCGTTCGCGAACGCGATGAGCAAGCCGCCACCAGCTCTCGAGGAGGAATGGTACGTCTCGATCGACGGCGATCAGTCGGGCCCGTTCTCGCTCGCCGAGGCGCAGCGCTGGATCGGTAGCAAGGTTGCCGATGCCGAGCTGCACTGCTGGAGCGAAGGCTTCGACGACTGGTTGCCGGTCGACAAGGTCAGCCACTTCCGCGGTCTCCGGAAGAAGGCCGCACCGCCGATGCCCGCAGGCCCACCGCCGTTGCCGCGGATCACGGGCGGCAATGGAAACGGCAGCGGTCCGGCGCGCGCGCTCGCCTCCGCGCCCCGGCCCGAAGAAGAGCCCAAGCCGCTGTTCGCCGCGACGATGGCGTCGCTCGAGAAGAGCGCTTCCGCTGCGAGCATGTCCAGCGGGGGTGCGGCGGCGCTACGCGGGGTACACCTCGACACTCGGACGCCAATTCCGTCGACCAAGCCGTTCAACGGTGGTCGCCCGATCGTTCCGGCCACCGCGAACACGCCGGTGACTGCGCGCGGTGTCGGCCTGCGCGGAGCGCCGCTCGTTGCCGCCAAGCCGCTCACCTTCGACGCCAGCGAGACGCAGGCCGAAGCCCCCGCACTCGACGCCGATCAGCCGACCCGCTCCGAGCCCGAGATCGCGGCCGAGCTCGCAGCACGGGCCAAGCCTTCACACCTTCGCTCGATCGCGGATTCGCTCATGCGTCCGGATTCGCTCACGCGGCCCGACCAGCCTACCGCCGCGCCGAACGATGCGTTCCTCGACGCGCTCGCCGAGGAGCGCAAGGACAGCAAGCTCGGCAAGCTCGCGAAGGTCGCGAAGGTCGCGAAGCTCGAGAAGCTCGAGAAGGTCGAGAAGGTCGAGGAGCTCGAGAAGGTCGAGAAGGTCGAGAAGGCCAACCAGCCGATGCTGTCGCTGGCGTCGATGGCCGCATCGTCGCCGATCCGCGCTGAGGCTCCTCCGTCGTCACCGATGGTTCCCGATCCGCGCGATCTCCCCGCTGACGACGACATGGACATCGGCGAGGTCTCGCGCGTCGTCAAGCTCGCCGACCTCGTACGCCCACCAGCGCGGGCGACCGCCGCTGCCACCAAACGCGCCACCACCGTCGGCGGTCGCACGAGTGCCATCGGTCGTGTCACCGGCCCGGTCGCGAAGATCAACGGCACCGGGACGGTCCCGTTGATCGCCGCCGCCGTCGATGCACTGCCCGGTGCCAACCCGCCGCTCGGCGTCGAGCCGATCATCGAGCCACCGCCGGAGAAGCAATCGCGTCGCGGGCTGATCGTGCTGCTCGTCGGTGCCGCGCTGCTGCTCGGCGCAGCGGCGGTGCTGCTCGTGATGAAGCTCAACACCACCGAGGACGTCACCGGCCTCGGCGGTCAGTACCAGTACAACCCGGAGCGCCCCGACAACCCGATCGCGAAGCGCCCTGGCGATCCCACGCCCGGATCGAACGAGACGCAGAATCCGTTCATCCCGAAGCCGCCGCTAAAGCTGCCGGTACGCCCGCCCACGCAGGGCTCGCAGACCAAGATCATCGATCCTCCCGCGGGCAATTCGCTCAAGAGCGACGAGATCGAGGCGATGGCGCGCTCGACGTCGGGGACCACCACCGCGTGCTTCCGTCGCGCGAGCAAGGGCGCGGACGACATCATCCTCGCCGACGTCAAGAAGATCCGCGTCGCGTTCCACATCAACCCCAATGGCACGGTCGCGCAGAACAGCGTCGATCTCTCGGAGAAGCGCTCGGTGACACTGTCGGCGTGCATCCAGCGCATGGTCGCGGGATGGCGGTTCCGCCCGAATGCGGGTGGTGATTTCGGGTTCGTGTTCGCGAAGACGGATTAACCGCAGAGCGTTGACCGCAACGCGCTCGCGGTTCAGCCCCTACGCAGCTCCAGCGCCACATCCGCGATCAGCTCCGTCGCCGTCGCGACTTCCTCCGCGGTGGTATCGAGTCCGAACGACAATCGCCCCATCCCCGTGTCCTCCGGCAAGCCGATCGCGGCGAGCACCGCACTCGGCTTCGCATCACGCTCCGCACACGACGATCCCGTCGACAGATAGACCCCACGACTCGAGAGCACCGTCCGCAACGCACCCGCGGGGACGCCTTGAAACCCGAGCGCGAGGATGTGCGGCGACCGACGGAGATCGGGGATCAACGAGCGCACCGCGACACCGCGCGCGACGAGCCTCTCGACGGCAGTCTGCGCGAGCTCGAGCCAGCGCATGCGCGCGAGCGCGAATTCGCGAATCGCGATCTCGGCGGCGAGCCCGAGCCCGGCCGCCCCCGGCGCATCCTGCGTTCCGCCACGCAGGCCACCCTGCTGACCGCCGCCGACCCACAGCGGCTCGAGTGCGACGCCCTTGCGGAGCCACAGCGCACCGGTGCCCTTGGGGCCATGCAGCTTGTGACCGGCAATCGCGATCGAGTCGACGTCGAGCTGACTGACGTCGAGCGGGATCTTGCCGAACGCCTGCGCGGCATCGATGTGGATGTGGCAGCGCGGGTTCACGGCGCGGACCTGCGCAGCGATCGCGGCAACCGGCTGCACCACGCCGATCTCGTTCTGCACCATCACGATCGCGGCGACCGCGGCGTCGCGACACGCAGCGCCGAACGCTTCGGGGTCGATCACGCCACCGGCATCGGGTTCGATCCGGACGACGGCGCGCTCGGCGGTCTCGAGGTTCTTCGCCGCAGCGCTGACCGCGGCGTGCTCGATCGAGGTCAGGACGATGGCGCCAGCCGGGCGCGTGCGGGCCGCGCCGAGGACGGCGAGGGCGTCGGCCTCGGTGCAGCCGCTGGTCCACACGATGTCGCCACGCCCGTCGCGATCGCCGAACGCGGCGAGCAGGCGGCCACGCGCGGTCTCGATGTATGCGCGGGCGGCGGCGCCTTGCGGATGGGCGGCGCTCGGGTTGCCCCAGGCGGTGCGCATGACTTCGGTCATCAGCGCGAGCACATCGGGAGCCACGCGGGTCGACGCCGCGTTGTCGAGGTAGATTGCCTGCATTCCACTAGGCGTCTACCTTCACTTCCCATGGTGCCGCAAGCGCTGCCCGTACTGTGACTTCGCCGTCGAGGTCGGGGAGCCTCCGCACGAGCGTTATCTCGAGGCCGTGCGGGCCGAGCTCGAGCTCCGCGCGCCGGGGTACACGGGCGAGCTGCGCTCGATCTATCTCGGGGGTGGCACGCCGTCGCTGTGGCGACCCGACTGCATCGCGCGCGCGCTCGAGGCGATCCGGGCGCGCTACGGCGATCCCGTCGAGGTCACGATCGAGGCGAACCCCACCGATTGCACTGCCGAGTCGCTAGCCGCGTGGCGCGCCGCCGGCATCACCAGGGTCTCGATCGGCGTGCAGTCCTTCGCCGCCGACGTGCTGGTCACGCTCGGTCGCGATCACCGGTTCGGCGATGGGCGCGCCGCGCTCGATCGCGTGCTCGGCGCCGGCTTCGAGGTGTCGGCCGATTTCATCCTCGGCGTGCCGGGCGCGAGCCTCGACGTGCAGGTGCAGGTCGATACCCGCCCCGCGCATCTCTCGATCTACGAGCTCACGATCGAGGAGCGCACCGCCTTCGGTCAGCGCGTGCGTGATGGTCGCCTGATCCCGCTCCCCGACGACGCGCTCGCAGAGCTCTACACCGAGACCCACGATCGGCTGACGCGCGAAGGTTACGAGCACTACGAGATCAGCTCGTACGCGCGCCCCGGTCATCGCGCCGTCCACAACAGCCTGTACTGGACGGGGGCGCCGTTCCTCGGGCTCGGCGTCGGTGCGGCCTCACTCGCGGTCGCCGCCGATGGTGCCGGCGTCCGCCAGACCAACCCGCGCCGCGCGATGGACTACCTGATCGCCCCGGGCACCCCGGCCGAACGCACCGAGATCCCCGCCGGCGAGATGGCGCTCGATCGTGCCTGGCTCGGGATGCGAACTGTCGACGGCGTCACAACGAGCTCCCTCGCACCGGCGCGCGGCGTCATCGATTGGCTGATCTCGGAGCAGCTCGCGGTCGAGCGCGGCGACCGGATCTGCCCGACTCTGCGCGGCTTTCTGCTCGCCGACCGGGTCGCCGCGCGGATCGTGCAAAGCTGGGACGTGGAAGCGTTGTAAGCTCGACGAGTCCGTATCAATGAGTGCCAGCTCTCTATCCAGACGCGCGCAGAAGATCCTGCATGCCGTCGTCACCGAGTACCTGCACGGGGAAGCCGCGGTCGGCTCGCGAACGGTCACCCGACGTCACGACCTCAAGCTGTCGCCGGCGACCGTCCGCAACGTGATGGCGGATCTCGAGGAGATGGGGCTGCTCGAGCAACGGCACTCGTCAGCAGGCCGCGTCCCCACCGCGACCGGGCTGCGGTTCTTCATCGACAGCTTGCTCAAGGTTCGCGGGCTGTCTGCTGCCGAGAAGGACGAGATCCGCCAGCGCGTGAGCGCACCGTCGAGCGACGAGGTCGTCCATCGGGCTTCGCGCCTGCTCTCCGACCTGACGCAGCACGCGGCGATCATCATCGCGCCCGATCCCGACGCCCAGCGCCTCGGCCAGGTCGAGTTCGTGCCGTTGCGCGACGGCAAGCTGCTCGCGATCCTGGTCACCGCCGACGGACAGATCGAGAACCGGATCATCCTCGACGACGTCGATCCGCGCCGGCTCGAGCGGATCCACAACTACCTCAACGAGATGCTGTCGGGGATGACGCTCGACGAGATTCGCGACCGCGTGATCCGCGAGCTCGCCGACGACAAGAATCGCTACGATGAGGCGATCTCCGAGGCGCTGCGGCTGGGGCACGCGGTGTTCGTCGAGCGCAAGGACCGCCCGGCGGACGTCGTGGTCAGTGGCTCGGCGAACCTGATCGACGAGTCGCTGGCCCAGGATCGCGCGCGCGAGCTGCTGCGCGCCCTCGAGGACAAGGAGACGCTGGTCCGCCTCCTCGATCGTACGCGCACCGCCGACGGCATCCAGGTCTTCCTCGGCGCCGAGACCGCGCTGACCGCCCTCCACAGCAGCTCGGTGATCGCGATGTCGTACGGTCCCGAGGATCAGCCGATCGGAGCGCTCGCCGTGATCGGCCCGATGCGGATGAACTACGGCAAGGTGATGTCGGTCGTCGACGTCACCGCCGACACGGTCACTCAGCTGTTAGCCGAGCTCGGATCTACCTGATCGGCTGATCGATGTTCTGGCGATCTTCTGGCCGAAGTCCGCTGAACTGCACGCGCCAAGGTCTGGCCCGGCTGCGAAAAGCTGGCTATGGTCGGAGCGATGAGCGACTCCCCACCGAGCGACCCCCCGCCCGATGCCCCACCGGCAGCGGAGGCCGAGGTGATTCCGGTCGAGGTCGAGGCCCCGGCCGAACCGCCCGCGCCCGACTACGAGGCCAAGATCGCATCCCTCGAGCAGGCCAAGAAGGACAACTGGGACCGCTACCTACGCGCCGCCGCGGATATCGAGAACCTCCGCAAGCGCACCAAGCGCGAGCTCGAGGACGCGCGCTACGACGCGAAGACCAAGACGCTCAAGGAGATGCTCCCCGTCGTCGATAACCTCGAGCGCGCGATCGAGCACGCGGCCGCGAGTGGTGGCAACACGCCGATCGTCGAGGGCGTGCAGCTCGTGCTGCGCCAGTTCCAGACCGCGTTCGAGCGCCTCGAGGTCGTCGCTGTCGAGGCGCAGGACAGGCCGTTCGATCCAAACCTCCACGAGGCGATCTCGCAGCAGGAGAGCGAGGCGCCGCCGGGCACGATCGTCCAGGTGCTCCAGCGCGGGTACAAGATCGGCGAGCGTCTGCTGCGTCCGGCGCTGGTGGTGGTGGCCAAACCAGCCGCCGCGAAGTCCCCCGAGTAAATGACCAGGGTCATCGGCATCGACCTCGGCACGACGAACTCGTGCGTGGCCGTGATGGACGGCGAGGCGCCGATCGTGATCGCGAACTCCGAAGGCTCGCGCACGACCCCGTCGGTGATCGGCTTCGCGCAGACCGGCGAACGGCTGGTCGGACAGGCGGCGCGCCGCCAGGCGATGACGAACCCGGAGAACACCGTGTATGCGGTGAAGCGGCTGATGGGCCGCAAGTTCGAGGACGAAGAGGTCCAGAAGTGTCTGCTGACCTCGCCGTACGAGATCGTCGGTGCCGAGAACGGCGATGCTCACGTGCGGATCCGCGGCCGCGATTACTCGCCACCGGAGGTCTCCGCGCTGGTGCTGCAGAAGATGCGGCAGACCGCGGAAGATTGGCTCGGCGATCAGGTCACCGAGGCGGTGGTCACCGTGCCGGCGTACTTCGACGACGGTCAGCGCCAGGCCACCAAGGACGCCGGGCGGATCGCCGGCCTCAACGTGCTTCGCATCGTCAACGAGCCCACCGCCGCCGCGCTGGCGTACGGCGTCGAGACCCAGGGTGCGCAGCGCGTCGCCGTGTACGACCTCGGTGGCGGCACGTTCGATATCTCGATCCTCGAGCTCAACGACGGCATCTTCCGCGTGCGCTCGACGGCAGGCGACACGTTCCTCGGCGGCGAGGACTTCGACAACGCGATCGTCGAGCACCTGCTCGCGACGTTTGCCGAGCAGAACTCCGGCATGGATCTCCGCGGCGATCGGATGGCGCTCCAGCGACTCAAGGAAGCGGCCGAGCGCGCGAAGATCGAGCTGTCGAGCGCGGCACAGACCGAGATCAACCTGCCGTTCATCGCGGCCGGAGCGGGCGGACCGCACCACCTCCAGGTCATCCTCGAGCGCCACGTCCTCGAGGACCTCGTGGAGCCGCTCGTCCAGAAATCGCTCGAGCCCTGCGACCGCGCGCTGATCGATGCCGGCATGACACCGCGCGATGTCGACGTGGTGATCCTCGTCGGCGGGCAGACCCGGATGCCTCGCATCCACGCGCTGGTCGCCGAGAAATTCGGCAAGGAAGCCTCGCGCCGGGTCAACCCCGACGAGGTCGTCGCGATGGGCGCCGCGATCCAGGCGGGCGTGCTCACCGGCGAGGTCCAGGAAGTGCTCCTCCTCGACGTCACGCCGCTCTCGCTCGGCGTTGAGACCGCGGGTGGCGTGTTCACACAATTGATCACGCGCAACACCGCGCTGCCCGCACGCGCGACCGAGATCTTCACGACCGCCGTCGATAACCAGCCGTTCGTCAACGTGCACGTGCTGCAGGGCGAGCGCGAGATGAGCGCCGACAACAAGTCGCTGGCGCACTTCGAGCTCACCGGCATCCCACCCGCACCGCGCGGCGTGCCGAAGATCGAGGTCGCGTTCGACATCGACGCCGACGGCGTGCTCTCGGTCTCGGCGCGCGATCACGGCACCAATCGCCAGCAGCGCGTGACGGTGACGCCATCGACCGGCCTGTCGGAGCACGACATCGAGCGCCTCGTGCACGAAGGTAGCGAGATGGCGGAGACCGACCAGATCCGTCGCCTGCTCGCCGAGGCGCGCAACAAGGGCGAGGGCCTGCTGTACTCGTCGGAGCGCGCGCTGGAAGAGTTCGGTGGGCTGCTTGCCGACGACGAGCGCGAGTTCCTCGGCAGCGAGCTTGTCGAGTGCAAGGCCGCGCTCGACGCCGACGACCTCGGCTACGTGCAGGATGCCGTCGCTCGCCTCGAGGTCGCCGGTCAGCGCATCGGTGAAGCAATCTATGCTGCGGCCGAGCCGCCGCTGGAGGGGACCTAGCGATGGCGCGCCGCAAGCGTGACTATTACGTCGTGCTCGGCGTCGCCAAGGATGCGGCCGAGGGCGACATCAAGCGCTCGTTCCGCGAGCTCGCGCGCAAGCACCACCCCGACGTCGCGCCCGAGGGCGATGATGGCGAGCGGTTCCGCGAGATCAACGAGGCCTACGCGGTGCTCTCCGATCGCGACTCGCGCACGCGCTACGATCGCTGGGGTCACGCCGACGACAACCCTGGTGGGCTGTCCGCCGTCGTCGACGCCGCGCAATCGATCATCAACAACGTGTTCCGCAATCGCCGCGAGCAAAAGGGGCGCGGCAAGGACATCCGCTACACGCTCGAGGTCACGTTCGAGGAAGCGGTGTTCGGCGCGAGCAAGGTGATCCACGTACCCTCCGAGGCTGGCACCAAGGAGGTCACGATCGTGATCCCTCCGGGCCTCAAGCCGAACGCGGTCAAGACGCTCAAGGGCGATGGCGAGCCCGGAAAAAATGGCGGGGTCGCTGGCGATCTGGTCGTCATGATCCGGGTCGCCGATCACGCGTCGTTCGAGCGCGACGGCATCGATCTCCGCAGCGAGCACGCGATCTCGTTCACGCAGGCCGCGCTCGGCGCGGTGATCGACGTCCCGACGCTCGACGGTCCGGTCAAGATGCGGATCCCCGAGGGCACGCAGCCCGGTCGCGTGTTCCGCATCCGCGGGCGCGGTGTACCGCAAGCCGCGAGCACCAACGCGCCGCGCGGCGATCATCTGGTGCACATCCAGGTCGCGGTTCCGACGGAGCTGTCCGCGCGTCAGCGCGAGCTGTTGCAGGAGCTCGCGCAGGCGTCGGGTGAGCACGACAAGGACAAGCCGCCGCCGCGGCGACGGTTGCTGGATCGCGTGCGTTCGTTGCTGGACGAATAAGGCACGGGCTGAACGAGCGTGAGCCGGAGACCGTTTTCCTGGCGCACCGCGTGGGTCGCAGTTCACACTCACACCGTGCGCGTGCTTCCGTTCCTCCTCGCAGCCGCTTGCGGCGCGAAGCCATCGCCGAGCAGCTGGCTCGAGCGTGACGGGCTCGGCACCTCGACGCGGGATCCCGCGCCGATCATCGTCGGCGCACCCACCGCGACGATCGATCTCTCGAAGCTCGATCTCGAGACCCTCGACCAGCCCAAGATCGACACGCTCGACGAGCTCACCGCACGCGCGGTGCTCGACAAGCTCGGCACCACCGCACCGGCAGCGCGCGTCGCATTGCGCGCGGCGCGGCTCGCGTGGCATCGCGGGGATGCGAGCGTCGCGACGTGGCTGCTCGGTCGTGCGAACGGCGCGGCGGATCTCGACGCGATCGCGAGCGACGCGCGCGCGTTGACCGCGCAGCTCGCGGCACCCGAGGTCGACCCGAAAACGATCGCGGTGCTGTTGCCGCTCAGCGGCCGGTATTCCGCGATCGGTAACGAGCTCAAGCTCGCGATCCAGCTGTCGACGTCGAGCGGGACGAACTGGGTGTTCCTCGATACCAAGGGCGACCCCGACGGTGCGGTCGCAGCGGTCGAGCAAGCGCGGGCGAAAGGTGCCGCCGCGATCCTCGGCCCGGTCGGTTCGCGCGAGGCGATCGCGGCAGCGCGCGCGGCCTCGCTGCACGGAATTCCAATCGGTCTCCTCGCACCAGCGGATGGCGCGGATCCGGCGGCCGGCGTGTTCCGGCTGGTCGGCTCGCCCGCCGACGAGGGCAGGGCGGTCGCGCAGCTCGCGCACGATGAAGGGTTCCCTTCCGTCGCGGTGTTCGCTCCAAGGGACGACGTCGGCGGCGATTCGGCGCAGGCATTCGTCGAGGAAGCGCGCCGGCTCGGACTTCAAGTGACCGGCGAGGGCGCCTACGATCCGACGGGTGGCAACCTCGAGCCCGAGGTCAAAGACTTCCTCGGCATGGTGCCCGCGAAGAACCCGCGGTTCGCCGAGCACCTGCGCCGCAACGGCAAGAAGGGCTGGCTCAACTACACGCCCGACATCACGTTCTCGTTGCTCTACATCCCCGATCGCTACGATCGCGCGGCGCTGGTCGCGGCGTTCCTGCCCTACTTCGGTGTCGAGCTTCGCACCACGGAATTTCCTGATCCGGATCGCCTCAAGCGCAAGCACGGCGGCGTGATGCCCCAGGTCGTGCAGCTGATCGGCGGTGCAGGCTGGCACCATCCGTCGCTGCCGATCCGCGGCGGGCCAGCGGTGCAGGGCGCGATGATCGTCGATGCGTTCCCCGGCGAGCTCGGCGGCGATCTCGGGATCGCGTTCTCGGCCGCGTTTCAAGCGCGAACGAATCGCGCCCCGAGCGCGGCGGCCGCCGAAACCTACGATGCCGCGGCCTTGATGGCGAAGGCACGCGCCGAGGCAGTGAATTCGTTGCCGCGGACCGCCGACGTTCGCGCGGCCCTGCGTGCGGCCCTCGCACACGCCAAGCTCGACGATGGTGCGTGCGGTCCGGCGGCGATCGGGATCGACGGCGAGCTGCTCCGCGAGCCCGCGGTGCTCGAGGTTACCGGTGAGCAGCTGCAGCTGATGCCCTGACGGTCGAGGCGCGCTAAGCTCGCGCCGTGCACACGAGGAAACAGCTGGCCATCCACGCCGGACTGTTCCTCGCGTGCTGCGTGACCACGTGGATCTCCGCCGAGCTCAACGAGCGCGGGACTGGCATCTACTTCGCCGGCACGCTGATGGGTATCCTCGCGTTTCACGAGGCCGGCCACTACATCGCAAGCCGGCATCACGGGGTCGCCGTCTCGCTGCCGTACTTCATCCCGCTGCCGCCGGTGGTCTCGCTCGGCACGCTCGGCGCGGTGATCAAGATGGAGAAGCCGATCGACGATCGGAACCAGCTGTTCGACGTCGGCGCCTCGGGCCCGATCGCCGGTTTGATCGTCGCGATTCCATTGCTCGTGATCGGGCTCCACCTCTCCGAGCTCGGGCCACCGACACCCGACGGTGCGATCGAGGGCAACTCGATCCTCTACGCGCTCCTCAAGTACGCGGTGTTCGGACGCTGGTTACCCGGTGACAACATCGACGTCCAGATGCACCCGATGGCGTTCGCCGGCTGGGTCGGGTTGCTGATCACGATGATCAACCTGATGCCGATCGGTCAGCTCGACGGCGGTCACGTCGCGCGCGCCGTGCTCGGCGATCGCCACGAGAAGCTCTCGGAGCGCCTCCACCTGATCCTGCCGGTGATCGGGCTCACCGTCGGCGGCGTGATGCTGTACATCGCGCTCGATGCAGGAAACGACATCGGCGACGCGTTGTCGTACGCGAAGTACGGCGTCATCCCATGGTTCACGTGGACGCTGCTCCTGGCCTTGATGCGACGCCAGGCCGGCGAGTACCACCCGCCGGTCGGAGGGACGCCGCTCGACCCGCGCCGTACCCGCCGGGCGATCGGGATGCTGATCGTGTTCTGCCTGATCGCCACGCCGGTGCCGTTCCGCCCCGTCCTGTGACAGGATCCATCTCGTGGGAGCCTCTGCCTGCCCGAAGTGCGGCACTGCGCGTGGCGAGGGAGCCACCGCGTGTTCGAAGTGCGGGCTCGCGACCGACCGGATGGACGGCTTCGCGCGTGCACAGGCTGCGAACATCCCCGACGTACTCGGTGTGGCCTGGCAGCGCGCCGTCGATCATTGGAGCGAGCCGCCGCATCACGAGGAAGTGTTGCGCCTGGTCGCCCAGCATGACGCCTACGCGTGGGCAGCAACGCAGTACCGCAGTCGTGCCGGCGATCCGATCGCGGACAAGCAGCTCGAGCGCATCCGCAAATCCGCCGAGGTCACGATGCTGTCGGCGAAGGCGGCGCGGACGGACAAGTACAAGAACCCGTATCGCAACACGCTGACGCTGTTGATCATGCTCGTCGTCGTCGTCGTCGGTGGTCTGATCTACGCGTGGGCTCGCTCGCGCGGCGCGGATCCGACCCCGCCCACGACGACGATCGAGGTCAAGTAGTGGCGCAGGTCGACTTCGCCGAGCGGCAGCTGACGCTCAAGCTCGTGTATTACGGTCCGCCGTTGTCGGGGAAGACCAGCAACCTGCGCGCGCTGCATGCGGCGGTCGACAAGCTCAACCGCGGGCGCCTGATGACGCTCGATACCCGCGACGATCGCACGCTGTTCTTCGATCTCCTGCCGATCTTCTTTCGTGCGTCGAACTTCAGCTTCCGGATCAAGGTCTACACGGTGCCCGGGCAGCCGGTGCACGAGGCGACGCGCAAGGTCGTGCTGACCGGCGCGGACGGCGTGGTGTTCGTCGCCGACAGCAAGCCCGACCAGCAGGACGCCAACGCGCAGTCGTGGAAGAACCTGCGGTCGAACCTGGGCTCGCTCGGGCTCACGAACCTGCCGGTGATCGTCCAGTACAACAAGCGCGACCTGCCCGACGCGGTGGCGCTCGACCAGGTCGATCGGTTCGGGCAGGACACGGTCGAGGAGGCCTGTGCCAAGCAAGGGGTAGGTGTTGTGCCGACGTTCTTCCAGCTCGTGGACAAGGCGTGGGACGCCCTCGACCGCGATCTCAAGCTGGTGGACAAGCTCGGGATCGACGGCGCCGCGTTCCGCAAGGCCCTCGCCGAACATGTCGGTGAACCCGCCGCTTAGGCCATCGCCGCGGATCCTGCTAGAATTTCGCCCGTGACCGCGGGCCGTGAGCTCGAAGCTCCGATCGAGCTGTCTCGCCTTGTTCCTGCCGCCGATCTAGAAGATCTGGTCGCGGCGGTCAGGCGAGCAGTCGGGTGCGATCTCGCGATGTTCGATCGTGGCGGTGGGCTTGTGGCCGGCAGTGAATCGGCCGGACCACCGACGTGCGAGCTCTCGCACGACGGCGAGCGGATCGGGACGCTGGCGGCCTCCGGCCCACGTGCCGAGGACGGGCTCGCGTTGGCCACCGAGATGCTCGGCCTGCTGCTCCACCACGCGAACGCCCGCGAGCTCGCCGCGCTGACCCACGACGAAGCGATGCGGCACACGTTCGAGGAGCTGACCGAGCACAACCAGCGGCTGTCGCGCGCGGTGTCGCGGCTCGAGGAGCTCGATCGCCTGAAGTCGAACTTCCTCGCGACCATGTCCCACGAGCTGCGGACGCCGCTGACCAGCGTGATCGGCTACGCCGAGATGATGGCCGAGGGGCTCGCTGGCCCGGTCTCTGGAGAGCAGCGTGAGTACCTGACCACGATCCTCGGGAAGGCCGATCAGCTACTCGGGCTGATCACCGCGGTGCTCGACGTCGCGACCCTCGAGTCGGGCCAGCTCGCGATGGAGCGCAGCGCGCTCTCGCTCTCGGACGTGGTCACGAACGAGGTGGCGACGTTCGCGCCGCAGGCCTCGCGACGCGGGATCGCGATCCAGCTGGACGCGCGCTGCGAGACGCCGGTGTTCGGTGACCGCCGCAAGATCCGTCAGATCGTGGCGAGCCTGCTGTCGAACGCGGTCAAGTTCACGCCCGATCGCGGCCACATCGGCATCGCGGTGCGCACCGGCCCGCTGACGCCGACCAACCCGGCCGAGACTCCGATCGCGGTGCAGCTGGTGGTCAGCGACTCCGGCATCGGCATCTCGCGCGATCAGGTGGCGAAGATCTTCGAGCCGTTCTTCCAGGTCGATTCGTCGTCGACGCGCGCGTTTGGCGGCACCGGCCTCGGGCTGACGCTCGCAAAGGCGTATGTCGAGGCGCATGGCGGCAAGATCTGGGTCGACACCACGCCCGGTCAGGGCTCGACGTTCGTCGCTTCGTTCCCGGCGGTGCCGGCGGAGCCTCCGTCTTGATCGAGGACTTGTCCCTGGCGATCCCGCTCGGGATCGCGTGCGTGGTGCTCTCCGCATTCTGCTCCGGCACCGAGGTCGCGCTGTTCTCGCTCCGGCGAGTCGATCGGGAGCAGCTCGAGAAATCGACGCTGATGGCCGACAAGCGGATCCTGCGCTTGCTCGATCGACCGCGCCGGTTGATCGCGACGATGCTGATCGGCAGCCAGACGTTCAACTCTCTGCTCGCGGTGATCGTGCTGTCATACGTGATCTCGCGTCGCCCTTGCGCATCGATCTGGGCGTGCGGTGGCATCGCCATGGGCATCACGTTGCCGTTCGTCGTGTTGATCAGCGAGGTCACCGCGAAGACGCTCGCGGCGAAGGCCCCGCTCGCGTGGGTGCGCACCGTGTCGCTGCCGCTCCAGCTGTTCTACTGGCTGGTCACGCCGGCGCGCCTGATCGTCCACTACACCAGCGAGCTGCTGCTGCGCCCGCTCGGTGCATCGGCGCGCACGCGGCCCGCACGCGACCTCTCCGAGGAGGAGTTCCGCTCGATGATCGATGCCGGCTCGGCGCAGGGCCAGGTCGATGCACGCGAGCGCCGGTTGATCCATCGCGTGTTCGAGTTCAACGACAAGAACGTCGGCCAGGTGATGACGTCGCGCGAGCGGATGTTCGCGGTGTCGTACGATCTGTCGGCGCAGCGCCTCGTCAAGGAGGTCGCGGCGCGCGGGTTCTCGCGCGTGCCGATCTATCAGAAGTCGATCGACAACATTCGCGGCATCGTCAACGCGAAGGATCTCGTGAAGATCGCCGCGGGTACGCCGCTCGGCCGCCCGCTCGGCGATCTACTACACGAGCCGTTGTTCGTGCCGCGCACCACGCCCGTGAAGCGGCTGTTCCTGACCTTCAAGCAGAAGAAGGTCCACATGGCGATCGTCGTCAGCGAGTACGGCAAGGTGCTCGGCCTGGTGACGATGGACGACCTGCTCGCGCAGATCTTCGGCGCGCTTCGCGACGAGCGTGCCGAGCTCCAGAGCTCGATCCCGCCGGGTCGGATTCGCGCGCATACGCCCGGCGGCGGAGCCCCGCGAGCGGATAGCAGTCCCGATGTAACCGATGTAACCGTAAATGGTGTGGATACCGGACCGGTGCCCCGCTCGGCCGATCCCGACGCGACGGGGCCGATCAACAAGGAAGACGAGAGTGGTCCGTTCCCACGCCGCGCCGTCAGCGACGATTCGGGAGGCACGAGATCGGAGGTCCTCGATCCACCGCCGGCACCACGTCGGCCGACCATCGAAGAGATGACGCCACCGGCGGCCGACGTCCAGGAGCTGCTGAACGGCGGCAAAGGGCGTTACGACGGATGATGGAGAGTTCGACGCTCGGCCTGTTGCTTGGTGGCTGCGCGGTCGCCGACGCGTTCTTCGTCGCTTCCGAGGTCGCGCTCTCGGCGTGCGATCGCAACCGGCTGCGCCAGCGCGCGGCGGCTGGCAAGTCGCGTGCGGCCCGCGCCGAGCGCATGCTCGCGGTTCCGCAGATCACGCTCGCGACCACGCTGGTGGGCGCGAACCTCGCGATCCTGATCGCCGTGCTGGCGGTCGCGCTCGAGCTTCACGAGCGCGAGCTGTCGCTGCTGCTTGCTCCGTTGCTCGTGGTGCCGCCGCTGCTCGTGATCGGCAATCTGGTGCCGAAGGCGATCGTGCAGGCGCACGCCGATTCGATCGTCGATCTGATCGCGAATCCGCTGCGACTGATGTCGTTCGTGCTGCGCCCGATCGTGTTCGTCGTCGGTGCCTTCGCCGGGCTCGTCACGCGCGCGGCGCGCAGCGATCGCAAGAAGGCGTTCGTCACGCGCGACGAGCTCGCGCTGTTGATCGAGAGCGAGCCCGAGACTGACAAGCCGGAGATCGGCGCCGACGAGCGCGAGATGATCGCGAACGTATTCGAGCTCTCCGAGTACAAGGTCGGCGAGCTGATGGTGCCGCTGTCGGAGATCACCGCGCTCGAGGAGGACACCTCGATCAAGGAGGCAGCCCTCGAGATCGCCGACAAGCAGCACTCGCGGATGCCGATCTACAAGGACCGGATCGATAACGTGGTCGGCATCGTTCACGTGTTCGACGTGCTGTCCGCCGCGAGCAGCAAGGGCGAGCAACCGCTCGGTACCCTCGCCCACACCCCGACCTATGTGCCGGAGACCATGAAGGCGTCCGATCTGCTGGTCCAGCTGCAGACCGAGCAGACGCACCTCGCGATCGTGGTCAACGAGTACGGCAAGGCGGTCGGGATCTGCACGATCGAGGATCTGCTCGAGATCATCGTCGGTGACATCGACGACGAGTTCGATACCGAGCCCTCGCCGATCAAGGTCGAGCGACCGGGCGTGTGGCGCGTCGAGGCACGCACCAGCGTCGCGCGGCTCAACGCCGAGCTTGAGCTCACGCTCCCCGAGAGCGAGGACTACGAGACGATCGCGGGCTTCCTGATCGAGAAGTTCCGCCGGATCCCCGAGAAGGGCGAGACGCTGGCGCTGCTGGGCATCTCGATCGAGGTCATCGCCGCCAACGACCGCGCGGTCGAGGCCGTGCGACTCACCAAGCGCAAGAAGTGATCGCGGCGCTGCGCCAACCGGCCGAATCGGGGTAGACCTGGGCCGTGGATCGAACGCAGTTGCTCGACGTCCTCGATCGGGTGCGTTCCGGCGCGTTGAGTCCCGCCGACGCCGCGCAGCTCGTCGGCGAGCTCCCGTATGCCGAGGTCGCGCATGCGGTCGGCAGCTCGGTGATCGACCATCACCGCGAGCTGCGCACCGGGATTCCGGAGATCGTCTACGGCCAGAGCAAGACCGGTGATCAGATCGCGGCGACGCTCGGCGAGCTCGCACGGGTCGCGGGCTGCGCGATCGCGACGCGGGTGGATGCGGCGAAGGCGGCGATCGTGCTGGCCGCGCATCCGTCGGCCACGTTCCACGAGCTGGCGCGGGTGGTCACGCTCGGGGTGCCGCTGTCGCGGCCCGTCGCGGCCTCGATCGCGATCGTGTGCGCGGGCACCAGCGACCTCGCCGTCGCCGAGGAGGCCGCGCTGGTCGCCGAGTATCTCGGTGCATCGGTGCAGCGGATCAACGATGTCGGCGTCGCCGGGCTGCACCGGCTGCTCGCGCGGGTCGAGGACATCCGGCGATCCGGCGTCGTGATCGCGGTCGCCGGGATGGAGGCCGCGTTGCCGTCGGTGCTTGGCGGGCTGATCGATCGGCCGCTGATCGGGGTTCCGACGAGTGTCGGCTACGGTGTCTCGATCGACGGGCTGGTCGCGCTCGCCGCGATGCTGACGTCGTGTGCGCCCGGCATCATGGTGGTCAACATCGACAACGGCGTCGGCGCGGCCGTCGCGGCCGTCAAGATCGCGCGCCTGGCGGTACATCATGAGTAAGGACCTGCGCGGACTCCATCTTCACGTCGACGCCGCGAGCGGTGCAGCGGGCGACATGATGCTCGGTGCACTGATCGACATGGGCGTGCCGATCGACGTCATCGGCGATGCGCTCGACGCGATCGGCGCCGGGCGCGCGCGCCTCCAGACGGCGAAGGTCCTCAAGCACGGCATCGCGGCGACCGACGTCAAGGTCGACACCGCCGGGGAGCTTCCCAGCATCGGCCACGCGCACGCGAAGTCGGATCTCGAATCGACGGGCGCGGTGCCGGTCGACGCGCTCGCGAAGCTGGTCGAGCAAACCAAGTTCGACGAGCACGATCACGGCGATCACGATCACGATGATCGTCATCACCACCACGACGCTCACGACCACCACCACCACAACACACACCCACTGCCGACCCCGCACCATCACGCGCACTATCACTACAGCGACATCCGCGCGCTGATCGTCACCGCGCCGCTCACCGACGGCTGCCGCACGCGGGCGCTCGACATCTTCGATCGGATCGCGCGCGCGGAAGCAAAGTTGCACGGCAGCACCGTCGAGGACGTCTCGTTTCACGAGGTCGGCGCGATCGATTCGATCGTCGACATCGTCGGCACCGCCGCGGCCCTCGATTGGCTGTCGCCGGCGAGCGTGTCGTGTGCGAGCGTCGCGATGGGCCACGGCACGATCACGTGCGCGCACGGCGTGCTTCCGGTTCCTGCACCCGCGGCGCTGGAGGTCATGCGCGAGGCTGCCGGGGTGATGTCCGACGGTGGCGTCGCGCGCGAGCTGTGCACGCCCACCGGTGCCGCGATCCTCGCCGCGTCGGTGACGCTGTGGGGCCCCTCGCCGGACGGACGCGCGATCGCGGTCGGCTGGGGCGCGGGCGATGCCGACCTCGCCGATCGCGCGAACGTGCTGCGTGCCGTCGTGCTCGCGCGATTCGTCAGCTCGGCCGACGCGATCTGGCAGATCGACGCGAACGTCGACGACATGTCCTCGGAGCTCTGCGCCCCCGCACTCGACGCGATCTTCGCGGCCGGTGCCGTCGATGCGTGGTGGACGCCGATCCAGATGAAGAAGGGCAGGCCGGCACTCACGATCTCCGCGCTCGCGACCCTCGAACACCGCGCCGCCGTGATCACCGCGATCCTGCGCGAGACCACGACGATCGGCGTGCGCTACGCCCAGCTCGAGCGCACCACGCTCGACCGCTCGTTGATCGACGTCACCACGCGGTTCGGCGTGATCCCGATGAAGGTCGCGCGCGATGGCGCTCTGATCGTCAACGCCGCGCCTGAGTACGAGGCGTGTGCGAAGGCGGCAAAGGCGCACGACGTGCCGGTCAAGGCGGTCTACGCCGCGGCGCTCGCCGCGTTCGACCGAGAAGACTGATGGCGGGAAGGCCCGATGAGGTTCAACCAGACCTCGGCGGCCCCGACGACCCTCGACGAGGTCTACGCCGCGGTCGCCGCGCGCGAGCTCTTCGAGGAGCTCGGTGTGTCACCGGTGCTCGAACGGCTCGGCTCGTTCGGCCCCGAACCGGACGTCCACTACGAGCAGATCCAGCTGTTCCGCGGTGTCTCCGACGGGCCGTTCACGCTGCAGGCCGACGAGGTCGAGGCGCACACGTCGGTCGCGCCACGCGATTGGGCGGCGTTCCTCGCGAGCGGCGAGCCGATCACGCCTGCCTTGCGCTGGTGGCTCGGCTCGCTCTGAGTCTGCCGTGGTACCGTGCGGTCGAACGTGGACACCACGACGATCGTCGTGCTCGGCGGGAACGAGCAGGAGCGCACCCAGCTGGTCGCCCAGCTGAGTGGCGCTGGCTTGCCCGCACGTGCCGAGACGGTGCTGTCGATTTCCACGGAGACCATCCCTGATCTGATCGTGATCACCGGCGGCGAGGTCGCACACATCGTCGCGGAGGCGCGGGACGTGCCAGCGCTCGCCGACGTCCCGATCCTCGCGCTGGTCCCCGCGGTGCCGCCGACCACCGTCGGAGAAGCACTCGCCGCGGGTGCGAGTGACGTCGCACGGCTCCCGGTGCCGTCGTCGATCCTCGCCACCCGCTGCCGCAACCTCCTCAAGCTGTCGCGGCGCGAGGCCGCCGGGGCGATGGCGCTCCAGCGGATCAACGAGGTGCTGACTGCCGACGGCGACGATGCCGAGGCGCTGATCAAGGTGCTCGACATCACCGCCCAGCTGCTCGGCTTCGATCGCGCGTCGCTGGTCGCGCACATCGACGGCAGCGACCACGCGTTCGTGATCGCCGCCAACGATGCCGAGCCGAGCCAGCGGTTCACGCTGGCGATCGCCCAGTACCCCGAGATCGCCGAGGCCATCCGCACGCTGACGCCGGTGCTGATCGACGACGTGCTGTTCCACCCGCTGACCGCAAACATCTCCGAGATGCTGTCGTCGCGACGCGTTCGCGGCATCGCGGTGTTCCCGGTGCAGTGGCGTGGGCGGCCACTTGGCGTGTTCCTGCTGCGCAAGCGCAACCCGGGCGTCACCCATCTCGGCGCGCGTGGCATCGATCTCGGCAAGCTGATCGCGAGCATCACCGCCGCCCACCTACGGCATGGTGCGGTGCTCGAGAGCCTGCGCGATCAGACTCACCGGCTCTCGCGCGCTCGCTACGAGGCGGAGCGCCGGCTGCGCGGCATCGACTCCCTCAAGGAGCACTTCGAGGCCGGCGCCGACGGTGTGGTCGTGCTCGACGACCAGGGGCGCATCCTGTTCGTCAACCGGGCGGCCGAGCGGATCACTGGCTTCGCCCGCGATGGGCTGATGGGCAGCGAGCTGTGCGATCTGGTCGCCAGCGATCAGCGCAGCCTGATCTCCGACACCGTGTCGCGCGTGCTCGCGGGCGTCAACGTCGAGGCGTTCGACCTCGAGCTCGCCACCACGTCGGGCGCACCGGCGTGGGTCAGCGTGTCGACCTCGACGGTCCTCGCCGGCACTGGCGCCGTGATCCTCGCGTTCCGCGATGTCACCGCCGAGCGCGCCCTCGAGCACGAGCTCCGATCGACGAAGGAATTCCTCGAGCGCCTGATCGACTCCACGGTCGACGCGATCATCGCCGCCGATCTGCGCGGCAACATCATCCTGTTCAATCAGGGCGCCGAGCGACTGTTCGGCCATCGCGCACGCGACGTGATCGGCAAGCAACCGGTCTGGGAGCTCTACGAGGACGACGGCGCGAACCAGATCATGCGCATGCTGCGCTCGACCTCGTACGGTGGCGTCGGCCGGCTCGAGCAGACGCGGCGCGAGGTCCGGATCGCGTCGGGGGAGATCGTGCCGGTGTCGATGACGGCGTCGGTGGTCTACGAGGGCGATCGCGAGGCCGCCACGGTCGGCATCCTCACCGACCTCCGCGATCGGATTCGCATGGAGCAGCGCCTCCTCGACGCGCAGCAGAAGCTCCAGCTCTCCGAGAAGCAGGCGCTGGCCGCCGAGCTCGCGGGCGCCGCCGCGCACGAGCTCAACCAGCCGCTGACTTCGATCATGGGTTACGCGCAGCTGATCCAGCGCCAGAGCGAGCGCGAGGCACAGCATCTACGGGCGGTGGGTGTGATCCTCTCCGAGGCAGAGCGCATGGCCGGCATCGTCAAGAAGATTGGCAAGATCACCAAGTACGAGACGACGGACTACGTCGGCTCCGCTCGCATCTTCGACCTCGATCGCGCGGCGTCGGATTCCGACGACGAGAGCGATCCGGCGATCCCGGCGATCGGCGTCGACGACCGCCAGACCGGCCAGTTCCAGATCCCGGTCCACCTGCGCGATCTCGAGCCCGAGGAGATCTCGAACGAGCCAAGCTTCCCGCGCGCGAGCGATCTCGCGGGCCTGTCGCGCAATCTCTCCGAGGGGGACAAGTGACCGCCGACCAGCTCCTCGACGCGATGACCACGCTCGCAGGCGAGCTGTCGTCGTTGACCAGCGAGCCTCAGATGGCGGAGGCGGCGCTCGACGTGTTCGCGAAGTTGCTGCCCGGCCGCGCGCTGTGCATCCGCGTCCTCGATCTCCGCACCCGCGAACCTGCGCACACCTACGTGCGCGGCGCGAACCTGCGCGATAGCGTCGCCGACGAGGGCATCACGATCAGCGAGGCCTCGCTCGCACGCGCGAAGCTCAAGAGCGCGGTCGCGGCGAGCGCGCGCCTCGCGATCCGCGAACGCTGGGACTCGCCGTTCACCGGGATCGCGAGTGGCTTCGCGGTGCCGCTCGCCACCGCGGGCGAGCTCTACGGTGCGCTCGATGTCGGCTACGCGCCGGGTGCGCGGGTCGAGATCCGGAACGACGACGAGCCCGCGGTGATCAACCTCACCGCACAGCTCGCGATCGCGCTGCGTACGCTGCGCCTCCAGAGCGATGCGCTCGGCCTTCGCGATTACCAGGCGCGGCTACTCGAGAGTGCGAACGCGCTGATCCTCGGCATCGATCGCTCGTGGCGGATCACGGTGTGCAATCGCGCGCTGCTCGAGCTCACCGGGTTCTCGCGCGATGAGGTGCTCGGCCGCGATGTGCGCGACTTCATCTCCCACGATCAACGCCAGTACCTGACCAGCGCGTTCGCCGCGGCGCTGCTCGGCCAGCACCACACCGCCGTCACCGTCGCACTCCCCACGCGCACGCAGGGGCAGGTGCGCTCCGTGTGGAGCATCGCGCCCGTCGGCCGTGTGGGTGCGGTCGGTGGACCGATCGATGCGGTGGTCGCGATCGGCCAGGACGAGTCGAAGATCGAAGCGCTGCAACAGCAGGTCGTGCGCGCGGAGCGACTCGCCACGCTCGGCGAGCTCGCGGCCGGGGTCGTGCACGAGCTCAACAATCCGCTGACCTCGATCACGGTCTACGCCGAGTACCTCGTCCGGAAGCTCGCGTCGCAGGGCGCAGAGGAGCCCGATCTCGAGAAGCTGCGGCGGATCGGTGCGAGCGCGCAGCGCATCCTGCGGTTCTCGCGCGACCTCGTGCAGTACGCGCGCCCGTCGGGCAGGGAGCACGAGCCGGTCGATCTCTCCGCCGTGGTCCGGCAGTCGGTGTCGATCTGCGAGCACCTCATCGAGCGCGGTGGGATCGAGCTCGAGGTCGAGGTCGATCCCGAGCTACCGGCGATCCAGGCAGTCGCGGGTCAGCTCGAGCAGGTGCTGATCAACCTGATCACCAACGCCGTGCATGCAGTAGAGAGCGCAGCCGCCGGGGCTGGGAAGGTCAAGGTCCGCGCCGCGGTCGACAGCCCGTCGACGGTGGTGCTCGAGGTCGCCGATTCCGGTCACGGCGTCAGCGAGGAAGATCGCGCGAAGATCTTCGAGCCGTTCTTCACCACCAAGCCCGACGGCAAGGGCACAGGGCTCGGCTTGCCGATCGTGCGCGGGATCGTCGAGCAGCACCGTGGGGAGATCACCGTCGGCCGATCCGATCTCGGCGGCGCGACGTTTCGCGTCATTTTGCCGGCTCTCTGATCAATCTGAGCCACTCGTCGGAAAAGAGATGATCTCTTTTGTCTGAGAGCCGGGCAGAAAGCTTGCTCGATCGATCACGATGAGTACTCTGGCCTGGTCATGAAGCCCGAAGTCCTGCTCGAGCTCCTCGAAACTGCCGCGGAGCAGCTGCACGTTCGCGTCAGCTACGAGGCGCTGCAGGGGAGCATGGTCAGCGGTGGCCATGGCGGGCTGTGCAAGGTGAAGGGCGAGTTCCGCGTGATCATCGACAAGCGCGCCACCGCCGAGGAGCGCGTCGTCACGCTCGCCACGGCGCTGTCGCGCTTCGACACCAGCGAGCTGGACCTGTCGGTCAAGGTTCGCGAGGTCATTCGCACCTACGAGTCGTCGATCTCCGCTTCTTCCGCTTCTTCCGCTTCTTCCGCTTCTTCCGCTTCTTCCGCTTCTTCCGCTTCTTCCGCGTCGCGCCGCGCCGCGCCGCTGCGCAAGACTGCAGCGTAGCGCACACCAGCGAGCCACCAGGCCAGCCAGTACCCTTGGGGTATAACTAGCGCGTGCTCCGCATCTTTGTTCTGCTCGCCCTTGCCTGCGGCAAGTCCGAGCCCAAGCGCGAGCTAGATCTCGATCTGATCGAGGTCCTCGGCGCGAACATGCGCACCGACACCGTCGGCGGCGGCGAGTTCACCGACCAGGCGACGTTCGTCCTCGTCGACGCCAGGAACCGGGCGAGGGAAGGCGCGTACGTCACGCTCGGCGGCGAGCTGGTCGATGCGAGCAACACCAAGGTCGGCGACCTGATCATTCAGTCGCTGTGGATCCCCGCCGGCGAGACGCGGACGTTCGCGCTCGTCGATACCGAGCGGAGGGCCCGTCCGACGGCGACCAAGGCACGCGCCAAGGTGCGTGGCGCGAGCGTGTTCCCTCCACCACTCGCGCGGATCGAGGAGCTCCACACGTTCAACGATCACGGCCAGCTCGTGATCCAGGCGTACCTCATCAACGACGCACCGGGCGACGGCATCGTGATGGTCGTCGGGGTGTTTCATGACGCGAGCGGTCGCCCGCTGACCCGGCCGTTCAACCTCGTGAAGATCGCCGGCCAGCAGACGCCGGCGACGCAGGGCAACTGTCCCGACGCCGGGGAAGAACGCGTCGCGATCTTCTCGAAGTGTCCGATCCAGTTCATCGGACCCGAGGGTGCCAAGACCGGCGCGATGTTCGTCGGTGACACGCTCTACTAGCTAGCTAGCTAGCTAGCTAGCTAGGCGAGAGCTTGTTCGGTAATTCGGGCGATCTTCGACGACCGGTCACTCGAACATTCGCTCACCTGATCGCGGAGGATGGTCACGGGTCGAAGGAACGGTCGAGGATCGAGCCGGTCGAGGGTCGAGGGTCGAGGGTCGAGGGCCGAGGGTCGAGGGTCGAGGGTCGAGGGTCGAGGGTCGAGGGTCGAGGGTCGAGGGTCGAGGGTCGAGGGTCGAGGGTC
>Ga0105049_10001889_pt1 | contig 24806 bp, 21 predicted proteins | sample MAT06_FD_78087 | JGI IMG/M metagenome (GOLD analysis project Ga0105049, IMG submission 78087) | Freshwater microbial communities from Lake Fryxell liftoff mats and glacier meltwater in Antarctica - MAT-06 | ecosystem: Environmental > Aquatic > Freshwater > Ice > Liftoff microbial mat | place...
CGCATAGCCACGCGTGCCTGATGCATTGAGCACACGCACGCGCACGCGCGTCTCACTTGGCGCTCGTGCAAGCGTATCATCGACCGCGGCCATCGTGCCCCGCGCGGCGCTGACCGACGGCGTGACCCGCGTACGCCACCACGCCGCGCCAGCGCCGAGCAGTACTACCGTCAATAACCCGGCGATCACCACACCACTATGTTTGTGCCGTGGCACCTCCGGTGGTGGCATTGATGGCCAGCCCGGCGCGGTCATCGCACACTCTCCCAGAGCGCCACGGTTTCCGGCGCGAGCCCCTTCCCTTCGCGAATCGCCCACTCGAGTCGCATCCGGACGACTTGGCGAAACACCTGATCGAACGCCAGCGGCACGGCGCTGGTAAGAAACGCGCGATCGGCCTGCATGAACGAACGCCCCGGCTCGAGGAAATCAGCCATGTAGAGCGCTCGCCCCACGCGTGACCAACTGGCCTGACCGACCGTATGCCAACGAATAGCGTCGAGCACATCCTGACGCGTTTCGCCGAGGGCGGCGAGCCGGATCGCCGCCGCCGGGCCGTGCAGCATACCGAACGGGCGTGTCAGATCACCCGTGTCGGCGCGCAGCGTAGGCTCGTCGGCGTCACGCAACGCGTCGTGCCACGCGCCTGCATCGGTCCACGCCTGCACTTCCGCTGTCGACAGCCCAAGGGCGTCTGCCCACGTGCGCAGCAGCGCCACCACGCGCGAGATATGCGCGCGGCGCTTGTCGGTCACGATGGACCAGGACGGCAGCTCGAGCCGTTGCTGGTCGCGGAGCATCCCCGGTGTCACGGTGTGCGTCAGATCTCGTCGATCGCCGCGCGAAGCGCCGCCGTGAGGTCGGTGGCTTCCTGCACGGAGCGACCAGCGGCCCTCACCAGGGCACTTCCCACGACCACGCCATCGCCCAGCTGTGCGGCGGCCTTGGCCTGCGCCGGCGTGGAAATACCGAAGCCGATGCAGATCGGCAGTGACGTCGACGAGCGGAGCCGAGCCACCGTGTCGGGGAGATCGGGGGGAAGCTCGGCGCGTTCCCCAGTGACCCCCAGTCGGCTGATCAGATACACGAACCCACCGCCGTGACGCGCGATCTCCGCCATGCGCGGGGCGGGTGTCGTCGGCGCCACCAAGCGCACGAAGTCGAGTCCACTGGTGCCGAACCACGCCTCGCGCGCCGGATCGGCCCCAACCGGTAAGTCAGTCACGAGCACACCGTCGACACCGGCGGCGCGTGCCCGCGCCAACACGTCGGGACCACCGGCGATGATCGGATTGAGGTAACTGAACAACACCACTGGGACATCGACCGCGGCGTCACGGACGATCTGCAACGCACGCTCGAGATTCATCCCGTGGTCGAGCGCGATCTGAGAGCTCTGCTGGATGACCGGACCGTCGGCCATCGGATCAGAGAACGGGACACCAATCTCAATCACGTCGGCGCCAGCCGCAGCGATTCCACGCAGCAGCGTCACGCTACGCTCGGGATCGGGATGCCCCGCCGTGACATAACAGACAAGCGCCCGGCGTCCTTCAGCCGACAGCGCGGCGAAGCGCGCGGAGAGCCGAGAGGCGGCTGGAGCGGAGACGTCAGGCGAAGTAATCACCGATGTTGATGCCATAGCGTTGAGGGTCCTCGGTCCGGATGATGGTGTGTGCAAATTGGCCGGCGGCGTCGCAAGATGTCAGGTCGTACACCTGCAGGTCGTGGAGCCGGTTCCCCTGGGCGTCGGTGATCATGCGTACGAGGGGACGCGACAGCGCCGTCGGCTCCGGGTTTGCGGCAACGACCATAGCCAAGGCGAGGGAGTCGAGCACCACGAGTGTACCCACCGGATAGATTCCCGTAAGGTTGATAAACGCCTTCACGACGACCGGATCGAGTCCGAGCCGCGGATTGTCGCGCATACCACGCAGCACGTCCGCCGGTGACCATGGCGCAGCCTGATACACGCGCGTGGTGGTCGCCGCATCGAACCCGTCAGCCACTGAGATGATCTTGCTGAACAACGTCAGTCGTCGCGACCGTAATGGCGTTGGATACCCCGACAGGTCGACGCGCATGTGATGCTCGTAGGCTGCGGTCATGGCGCGCCACGGGTGCGCCGCGCCGGTTGGCATCGCGAACATCGAGAGGACGCCTTGCCACGTGTGCGTCTGCAGGATTGCGCGTTCACCGTCGTCGAGCGACCCTCGCTTGTTGAGGATCTCGAGCGGAACACGGGACTTACCCATGTCGTGTAGCAACGCCGCGAGGCCGAGATCCAGGAGTTGAAGCTTGGTGAGTCCGAGCCGACGTCCCAGTGCCACGGAAAGAATGCTCACGTTCACGCTGTGCACGAACGTGTACTCGTCGAACTCGCGGAGCGTCGTCAGCCCGATCAGCGACGCGGCATCGGTCATGATGGCATCCACGATGCCTTGGACCGCCCGCTTTACCCGCTTGAGTCCCGCGCTGCGCCCGAGACGCGCCGACGTCATGACGTCACGGGTCACATCGAGCGAACGCACGTACGTCTGCCGGCTGCGTTCCTTCGCGTCGAGCTCCGTGACCGGCTGATCGGATTCGTCAACCGGCGGATAGAACACGAAGCACGTGACCCCCGACTGCTCCACGCGCGCCGCGAGCTGACCGAGCCGCTCGTCTTCAGGATACTCGAGCGGCGGAGACTGCAGAAATGCGAGCAGCGTGACCCACGCCCGTGGCGTGCTGGGAGCGGTCACCTCAACGCCGCCAATGCCTGCCTCCCGCAGGAGCCCCAACACGTACGCCACCGCGGCGTAGTTGTCGAGCGTGAGCCGGAGACGCAGTTCATTCACGAACAGGTAATCGCCGATCCGTCGCAGGTGGCACTGCCCATCGGCCGACTCGACGCGCTCCACAGCATTCACCAGCTCGGCGATCGACTTCTGTACCGCACTGTTCTCGATCGGATAGAGCCGCACCGCGCGTACGGCGCCGTGCAGGGCGACGACGAATCCGCGGGCGGTACGCTGCGACTGCGAATTACTCGACTGGTCGGCAGCCGCAGTCGTAGGGATCTCGCTCACGTATTGCCCCGCATCGCGCGTGCGACGGCGCTGCGCACGACGACGTCCTTCGTGTCGGCCGCGCGCTGCAGAGCGGCAATCGCGAGCGGAGAGGCCACCATGCCGAGGGCACGCGCGGCACACGCGCGCAGCTCGGCCGGCTCGCGCGCCCCGAGCAGACCGCGCGCATTGAGCAGCGTGTCGAGTTCGGACACGCCGGCATCTCCGCACAGACTGCCGAAGGCCTCGAAGAGCGCCATCTTCTCGCTCAGGTCGGCCGCGCGCAGTTCCTTGCGACGCACGGCGTCGAGCAAGCGCGGAAGCGCCGCTGTGTGCGAGCGCGTACCGATCACCCGGAACGCCGCGACCCGCACGTCGCGATCGCTGTCGTCGATCCCGCGTTCGACCGCCTGCAGCGCCGCCGGTGACGCCACCTCGCCGAGCACGTTCAACGCCTCGACGCGCAATTTCGCGTCGCTGCCACGCAGCAAGCGTGCGAGTCCCGGCACGGCAGCCGGGGTCGCCAGCTGCGCTGCGAGTCGCAAGGCACCGCGCACGACGCGCTCTTCCGCATGCTCGAGCAACTGCGCCAACTCGGCCGTGTGCGCACCGGCCAACCGCGCTGAGGCGCGTTCAATGGCAGCCCGCGCCGGAGAGGACGTGGCCATGCCAAGCCACGCCACGAGCGGTTCGAGAGCCGACGGCCGCAACTCCACGAAGAGCCCCTCGAGCAGCGACGCCACCGGGGTGCGCGCACTCTCGTCGAGCGCTTGCAGCAGCTGCGACATCACGGCGGGTTCGCTGAGCCGCGCCGGCAGGTCACGCAGCGCCTGCATGACACGCACGTCTGCCACCACCCGTCGCGCGGTGGCCGATGCTTCTCGTAGGGAGAACGCGACGAGCTCATAGTCGCCGACCGTGAGAAACTCGAGCAGCAACTGATCGACCGTCCGCAGGGCCTCCAGCTGTGCTTCCGGTATGAACTGCCCCTCGATCACGTCGAACAAGCTGGCCAGCACCAGTCGGCGATGATCGTCGGCATATTCGCGCTTCAGCTCCTCCTGCAGATAAACCGCCTCCCGCGTATCAAGGAAGTACAACGTGGTGTCGAAGTCCTCGACGCGCACGATACCGGGGGGCGGGCCATCGCCAGGTGGCGACGACTCCGCCCACGGTACCGCCAGCGGCGCGACGCCCGGTGCGAACACCGCAACGCCGGCGCGGTCTGCCCCGCCCATGATGGGCATGTCGCCGATCGCATCGTGCTCGACGTGGCGATAATCGAGCGTGGCGAGGTCGGCCACCCACAGCAGCGTCACGAGATCATCGTCATCCGGGAGAGCGGTGCGGGCCCTGTGCAGCATCACGAGGAGCGTGTCGAGATCCGTCGTCTCGAAGCCGCCGTGCACCGTCAACGTCCGCAATCCGTCGCGATGGAGCAGCCACGGCAAGCCGTCGGTACCGCGCTCCGTATCGAGATACACCGTCCGCTCTTCCCACTCGAACGACGCTTCCTTGATATGAATCTCGAGTGGATTCGCGAGGCGCAGAACTTTGCCGAACGCCGCGCGCGCCTGCTCGATGGCCGCCGCCCGCGTCGGATTGTTCGGCAGGTACAACTGGATGGCACGAAGCGCCTTCGCGAACGCGCGGAGCGCATCCTCGATCGCCGCGACCGCACTCGCCGATCCCGCTGGCGGCGACGCAGTCACCTCGTGCCCCGTCGGTGTCATACCTCGGGCAGCGTGTACTGATTGATCGTGCCGATATCCTTGTCGCCGCGACCGCTGACGCACAGCAGCACCGGCTCGTGTTCCGACCACCGTCCAGCCTCTCGCTCGATCCACGCCACGGCGTGTGCAGTTTCGAGCGCCGGGATGATGCCCTCGAGCCGGCTCAACAACGCCACCCCTCGAAGCGCCTCGGTGTCGTCGATCGACACGTACTCGGCGCGACCGCTGTCGTGCAGCCACGCATGCTCCGGCCCGACGCCGGGGTAATCGAGTCCGGCCGAGATACTGTGCGCCGGGTGCACCTGTCCGTTGGCATCCTGCAGCAGGTAGCTGAGCGACCCATGGAGTACACCGGGCGTCCCGCGAGTGATAGATGCGCTGTGCCGCTCGGTATGCAGTCCTTCACCCGCCGCTTCGACGCCGACGAGCTCTACACCAGCGTCGTCCACGAAGCCGGCGAAGATCCCCATCGCATTCGATCCACCACCAACACACGCCACGACCGTCTTCGGCAACGCCCCCGCGCGCGTCAACATCTGCGCACGCGATTCGCGTCCGATGACCGACTGAAACTCACGCACCATGCGCGGATACGGCGCCGGCCCGACCACGGATCCGATGATGTAGTGACTATCGGTCACAGACCCGACCCAGTCGCGGATCGCTTCCGTGGTTGCATCTTTGAGCGTGCGCGTACCCGACAACACCGGCACCACCTTGGCGCCCAATAGGCCCATGCGGAACACGTTCAACGCCTGACGCTGCATGTCCTCTTCGCCCATGTACACGACGCACTCGAGGCCGAAACGCGCGCAGATCGTTGCCGTGGCCACGCCATGCTGGCCGGCACCGGTTTCGGCGATAATGCGGCGCTTCCCCATCCGCCGCGCCAGCATCGCTTGCGCAACCGTATTGTTGATCTTGTGCGCACCCGTGTGACAGAGATCTTCGCGCTTCATCCACACCGGCGCGCCGATGCGCGCGCTCAACCGCGGCGCGAAGGAGAGCGCGGTCGGGCGTCCCACGTACTCACGGAGCAACCCGTCGAGCTCCGCCTGAAACGCCGCGTCGTGACGCGTCTCCTCGAACGCCGCCTCGAGCGCATCCAGCGCCGGAATCAGCGTTTCCGGAACATACCGTCCACCGAACGGGCCAAAACGATCATTCGACGCGATCGCGCCGCTCGCCGTATCCACCATGGTCATCGCTGTTTCCCTGCGGCCGAGCCGACGGCCGCGACGAACTGTTCGACCAACACCGGATCCTTGACACCCGTGTCGGACTCCACTCCTGAAGATACGTCGACGACGTCCGGAGAAAGCAATCGCATGGCATCGATCACATTCGCCGGCCGCAAACCACCGGCGAGGATGATACAGACCCCCGGTACAGACTCGCGAAGCGCACGCACGGCATCCTGAAGTCCCGACCAGTCCAAGGCGACACCGGTTCCCCCGAGCTGCCCCACCACGTGCGCATCGAGCACCACGGCACCGGCCGCCGTGGCGAGCGCCGCGGCATCGTCGGGCAAGGTGGTTCCGGCAACGCGTAACACGGGCCAGACCGTCCGTCCGGTTTCACGACGAATCGTGACGATGGCGTCCGGCGTGCACATGCCATGCAACTGCGCAATGTCGAGATCGAGCGTTCTGACCGTGACGATTACCTCATCAGGACGTTGCTCGCCGAACACGACGACCCGCTGTACATCGTGACGGCGCGGGCCCAGTACGACACGCGCTCGATCCAAGGTGAGCAGTCGGGGGCCACCGGCCATGATCGCACCGAGATACGCCGCGCCTCTCTGCGCCGCGTGCGCCGCATCACCAACGCGCGTGAGGCCGCAGATCTTGACCGCGACAGACGCCGTGCGTGGACGTTCGGAGGCGACCGCCGGCGTTACCGGCATCACCGGCGCGCCGTGGTCGACCGCGGTATCCCGGACATGGCGCGCACCGCCGTCACCGGGTCGGCCGACGCGGAAATGGCGCTGCCGACAAGAATCGCATCAGCACCCGCCAAGGCTGATGCCGTGGCATCGTCGGCGTGCTGCATGCCGCTCTCGGCCACGGCCACACAGTGCACTGGAATCCGTGGGATGAGGGCGGGCGCGGTGGCTGGATCGATCAGGAGCGTTTCGAGGTTGCGATTGTTCACTCCGATCACCGTGGCGCCCACGGCGAGCGCGCGTTCGAGCTCCGCCTCGTCGCGGATTTCCACGAGCGTGGCCAATCCGCATTCGCGGGCGGCGTCCATCATCATCGGCAGCTCGTGCGGTGAGAGCGCGCGAACGATCAGCAGCGCGGCGGTGGCGCCGCGAACCCGCGCCTCCCAGAGCTGGACGGGATGGACCAGAAAGTCCTTTCGAATGGCCGGCACTCGCACGCGCGCCGCTACGGCCGAGAGGTCGTCGAGCGACCCGCCGAAGCGTGTCGGCTCGGTCAGCACGGATATAGCCGCGGCGCCTCCGGCGACATATAGCTCGGCCTGCGCCGCCGCATCGATGCCGGCATTGATGGCTCCCTTCGAGGGGGAGGCACGCTTCACCTCGGCGATCACGCGAATCGACGGACCTCGAAGCGAGTCGGCAAACCCCTCGGCTGCCAGAGGCGCGGACGGCAGATCGCGGGCCGCGCTCCGCAGTTCGGGCAAGCGGGATCGGACGAGACCCGCCCGTTCGTGGGCGGCACGAGTGAGGTCGCCGAGCGTCCCGGACGGGAAGGTCCACACCAATTGTGAAGAAAATGCTTGCACTTCGGCCTGTGTTCGGTTAGCGTGGCGTTTGGTGGATTCGGCCTGCCTTCGGGGGCCGACTCTGTAGGTCCCCTTTCGTGGAGCAACCATGCCGCTCACCAAGCGACAGCGGGAAATTCTATCCTTTCTCTCCGGCTACAACGAAGAGAATGGATACGCCCCGAGTTTCGAAGAAATCGCGTCGCGATTCAACTATAACTCGTTGGCCACCGTGCACGAGCACCTCACGAACCTCGAACGCAAAGGCTACATCAAGCGTTCGTACAACGAGAGTCGCGCCATCGAGATCCTCCCCTCCGAGCTGTTTCAGCGCTCCGTGGAGCTCCCATTGCTCGGCTCCGTGGCGGCCGGTGCGCCCATCGAGGCGATGCATACGGGAGAAACGATGTCAGTGCCGGATGGTTTCCTGCGTCGCAGCGGAAGCCATTACGTCCTGAAGGTGCGCGGCGACTCGATGATCGAGGAGCAGATCAAGGATGGTGACTATGTCGTCATCAACGATCGCAATGCGGCCGACAACGGCGAGATGGTGATCGCGATGCTCGACGGTTCGGGAGCCACGGTCAAGCGCTATTATCGCGAACGGGACGGTCGCATTCGCTTGCAGCCGGCCAACGAAACGATGTCCCCGCTCTTCGTGCACGAAGACGATGTGCGCATTCAGGGTATCGTCGTCGGCGTGCTCCGCCGCTACTGAGCAGGGCGTCCCGACGCACGTCGGGACGCGTCTGACGCAATGCGCAGTCGCTGCAGTGCGGCGAGGCCGACCCCGTCGGCCATCGCCCGCTGCGTCATATCGACTGCATCGGCATAACTCCCGTGGTCGCGACTCACGTAGAGCGCGGCCGCGGCATTGAGCAGTACGGCTGCCCGCGCACCGACCGAACCACCACCGCGCAGCACGTCCTCGATCAGCGCCGCGTTCTGCGCCGGATCGCCGCCAACGAGGTCGTCGAGCGAAACGCCGGACACGCCGTACACAGCGGGATCAATCGTCCATGACGCGGTACGCCCGTGGCGCACTTCCATCACGTGCGTCGGGCCGAGGGGCGAGATTTCGTCCAATCCCGGCTCCCCATGAACGACCATGGCCCGAACGGCGCCCAATACCAACAGCGCATCGGCGAGCAGGGCGAGGCGCGCGGGTTCGGCCACACCGACAACCTGACGGCCGGCGCGCGCCGGGTTGGCGAGCGGACCCACGATGTTCATCACCGTCGGCACTGCAAGTTCGCGACGCACCGGGCCGACGTGGCGAAGGGCGGGATGCATGAGCGGGGCAAACATGAACACGATGCCGGCGTCGGCCAGCGTGGCCGCCATCGCCGCCGGCGTCGTGTCGATGATCACGCCGAGCGCCTCGAGCACGTCGGCACTTCCCGACCGCGAGGTGAACGACCGGTTGCCGTGTTTGGCAACGCGCACCCCCATACCGGCGGCGACCAGCGCCGCCGCCGTCGAGATGTTGAACGTGGTCAGCGAGCCGCCGCCGGTTCCGCACGTATCGACCAACTCGTCGGGACGGTCGGCCGACAGCACGATCATGGCGTCACGCAGCGCCTCGACCACGCCGGCCACTTCAGCCGGTGTCTCGCCCTTCACCCGAAGCGCCATCAGGAGCGCCGCCACCTGCACCGGCGTGCCCTCACCGCGCATGATGACCCCGAACGCACGCCGCAAATCGTCCGCGTCGAGCGACTCATGAGCGGCTAAACGCCGTATCGCGAGGCTCAACGACTCAGTGGACATCGATCGCCACGAGTAGGCGCTCGGCGAGCGCGTTCCGCGTCATGATGAGCGAAATGACCAGGCCGAGAAGCCGTACGCGCTCAACGTCCTCGTCGGTATAGATGCCACGCTGTGCCCGGTTGGTGAGATTGAGCACGCCAACCAGTTCGTCGTGGTACACCAGCGGAAAACTGATGAAGCTTCCGGTCGTGAAGTACTGGTCACGAAGTAGCGGATGCTGCGACGCTTCCCGCACGTCTTGCACCAGGAGCGGCTCGCGCGCCGCTGCCACGCGTCCCGCGACCCCTTCGCCGATGCGGATGCGCATGCCCTCGACAATATTCGGCGCGATGCCGCGCGCGGCCGCCAGGTAGAGGTAGTCGGGCTCCGGCGCTCGCAGCATGAGGGAGCACCGCTGTGCTTGCATATCATCGCCCACCAACGCCAGCAATCCGTCCACCAGTTTCCGGGCGTCCGTTGTCTCCGCATCGAGCGACAGCGCGCGGTCGAGCAGATAGAGCGTGCGTGTACGTTGCCGTAGGGCCTCGCTCCGGCGATGCAGCTCGACATGCGCCTGCTCGAGCTGCCCCACCGCCGAGGTGAGTTGTTGGTCGGCCAGTTCCGCACGGCGGAGCGACCGACGCGCTTCTTCACCGGAGCGGGCGGCGTCGGCCTGAATGGCAATCGCCTCCGCAGGATTGAGCACGGTGATGTTCCGTGGCGTGTTGCGCACCTCGCGCAGCTCGGCCTCCAGGGCCGTGAGCTTTCGCACGTATTCGCCATGCACGCGCTGGGTGACGTCCTCGAGCGTCCGCACCGCCTCTTCACGCGCGTCTCGCTCAGCGAGGCGGACGTACGCCAGATCGAAGAGCGCGACGGCTGGCGCCAGCCGTTCGGTCGTGCGGGTGCCGAAGATCTTGCGGGGCTCGTACAGGGCGAGAACGGCGCCCAGCAGCCCTTCCACCTTGAGTCCGCGCACCGCCAGAATTCCGCCGTCGAGCGCCGCCGTGAACCCGCACAGCCGCGCGTAGTCGGCCGACCGATCACTCACGTCGACAAAGGGGCCACCCGCCAAAATCTTGGCACGAACGGACTCTGGCAGATGATCGAAGGTCGTTTCCATCGACGTGCGGACGACCTGCGCGCCGACTGGGGCGAGCCGATCCCGAAGCATGTCGCGTCGGGCGTCGTACTGGAGCAGCGCGATCGCCGCGCCGCGGTCCAACTCGGCGAGGCACTCACCAAGCGCGATGAGGGCACCGTCGAGATCGGATGTGGCGGACAGCGCGTACGCCAGCGAGGCAAGTGAGCGTGGAGGCATGGCGAGTGGAGGAAACGTCAGCGGACGCGACAGCGCAATAGTCGAGCGCTTTTGAACTCGGGTCAGTTGAAGCGAACGCGCCTGGTGCCTAGCTTCCCCCGAGTCATGGACCCGCGACCGATCCTCCTGGTAACGCAGTATGACGGGGGGCGCTTCGCCGGTTGGCAGCGCCAACCCGTCGTCCGCACCGTGCAAGGTGACATGGAACTGGCCCTCTCGCGCTTGGGGGCGACCGCGGTTCCGGCCATCGGTGCGGGCCGAACCGACGCCGGGGTCCACGCGCACGGCCAGGGTGTGGGCGTCCGCGTGCCCGCACGCTGGACGCCGGCCACCCTCCGCCGGGCCATGAACGCCGTCCTCCCCAGCGATATCTGGATCGCCGAGGCGCATCGCATGGCCCCCGAGTTCCACCCACGGCGGAGCGCCATCGCGCGTCGATACAGTTATCTTATTGGAACGGATGAGGGGGCGCGCTCCCCGTTCCGACGCCGGTACGAGTGGGCGATCAGCCACCCGCTCGATCCGGCGGCGCTCCAAAGCGAAGCTGAGAGTGCATTGGGCGAACACACGTTCCGCGCGTTCGCTGTCGCTCACACGGCGCCGGTCGATGATCACCACCGCTGCGTTATCCAGCACGCCCGGTGGGTCGAGCGCGACGGCGGCTGGGTGTTCGAAATTGCGGCGAACCGTTTTCTCCATCACATGGTGCGTTTTCTCGTCGGAACGATGGTTGAAGTGGCCCAGGGTCGGCGTCCGCGCGGTACGATCGCGCGGCTGCTTGTCGCGGCCGACAATTCCGGTACCTCGGCACCGGCACCGGCGCATGGTCTTTCCCTGCGTGAGGTGACGTATCCGGCCGAGCTCTACACCGATGCCTCGTGACCCGCGAATCTCGGTGATGGTGCAGCGCTCTACCCTGACGCTGCTGCTTTCGCTGGCGCTCGTCGGCTGTGAGGGTGCCAACCCCGCCACGTCGAACGCGCAGGCCCGCACGCTGCCGCCCGCCCGCACCACGCCGGTCGGCCCGCTGCCCGCGCAGTCCATCGATGCCTCGCGACGAACCGCCATCACCACCGCCGTGGAGCGGGTGGCTCCGGCGGTCGTCACGGTGCAGACGGAAACGGTACAGAAGGTCCCGGTCGACTTCTTCGAGTACTTCATGGGCGGACGCACGGGCGAACGCCGAAACGCGGGCATCGGCTCCGGCTTCGTCGTGCGCAGCGACGGCATCATCGTCACCAACGCGCATGTCATCTCGGGCGCCACGAAGGTGTCCATCGGGATGCGCGACGGCACCTCCTACGATGCCACGGTCGTCGGCATCGATGAAACCAACGACCTCGCCGTCGTGCGCATCAAGGCGAAGGACTTGCCTGTCGCTCCGTTGGGCAGTTCATCGACGCTGATCGTCGGTGAGTGGTCGATCGCGATCGGGAACCCCTTCGGCTTCGTCCTCGGCAACAGTGAGCCCAGCGTCTCGGTCGGCGTCATCAGCGCCGTTGGACGCAATCTCGCCGGTCGCGGTGACGGCGGCGGTGTCTACGTCGACATGATTCAGACCGACGCGGCGATCAACCCGGGTAACTCCGGCGGGCCGCTGGTGAACGCGTCGGGCGAAGTGGTCGGGGTCAACAGCTCGATCTACTCGCCAAGCGGTGGATCCGTCGGACTCGGGTTCGCGATCCCGATCGATCGTACCAAGCGCATCGTGGAAGATCTGCTCGATCACGGCGCCGTGCGACAACCGTGGGTCGGTATACGACTACAGACGCCCGATGTGCAGAGCGCGCGCGAAGCCGCAGCGGTGGGCGCGATCGTCGCACGCGTGGTGCCAGGGTCGCCGGCAGATCGCGCCGGTGTGCGCGCTGGTGATCAGGTGGTCGCTGCCGGCACGCGCCCTGTGAAGAACCCGTTCGACTGGGAAGCACGCCTGCTCGACCTTCGCGTCGGCGAGCAGCTGCCGGTCACGGTGCGCCGCGGCGGCCGCGAATTGCGTGTCTCGCTGCCGGTGGCCGATGCGCCGGAAGTGAGCGCACCCAAGGTCACCGTGTTACGCGAGCTGCAGCTGGTGTCGCTCACCGAGGTGATTCGACAGGAACGGGGCTTGGCCTCGAACGCCGGTGCGCTCGTGTATCGCGTGTCCGAACGGATTCGTGACGAGATCGGACTGCAGGACGGCGATGTGATCGTGCAAGTGGGACAGACACGAGTCAATTCGGCCGAGGCAGCGTCTGCGGCCATCGACCGCTACGGCGCTCGCGGTCCCGTGTACCTGGTATTCGAACGCAATCGACAGTACCTCCAGACGTCGTTCTCTCTCCGCTGATTACGTGACTGCACCCGACCGCACTTCGTACGCCTCTCCGCTCGCCGACCGCTATGCGTCGCGCGCCATGCTCACGTTGTGGGGCCCGCAAATGCGGTACGGCCTCTGGCGCCGGCTCTGGCTCGCCTTGGCGGAAGCGCAGCAAAGCCTGGGTATCGCGATTCCCGACGCCGCCATCGAGGAGATGCACGCGCATCTCGACGATATCGACTTCGACGCGGTCGCCGTGTACGAGAAGAAGTTCCGTCATGACGTGATGGCGCACGTGCATGCGTTCGGCGATGTCGCCCCGGCGGCGCGGAAGTTCATTCATCTCGGTGCCACGAGCTGTTTCGTCACCGACAACGCTGAGCTGATTCTCATGCGCCGCGGGCTCCACCTGCTGCGGGAGAAGCTGCTCGACTCGCTCGACGCCCTTGGCGTGTTCGCACGCGAGTGGAAGAACGAGCCGGCCCTGGGCTACACCCATCTGCAGCCAGCGCAGCTGACGACGGTCGGCAAGCGCGCGACCCTGTGGATGCAGGACATCCTGCTCGATCTCGAAGATCTGGAGTACCGCATGGCGCAGTTGCCATTTCGCGGCGTGAAGGGGACGACCGGGACGCAGGCGAGCTTCCTGTCGCTCTTCGATGGTGATCACGCGAAGGTTCGCGAACTCGATCGGCTGGTCACCACCCAGATGGGCTTTACCGCGTCGATTCCGGTGAGCGGCCAGACGTACTCCCGGAAAGTGGATGCCCAGGTACTGGGCGTGGTGGCCGGCATCGCAGCCACGGCGTCGAAGTTCTCCGGTGATATTCGCATGTTGCAGGCGTTCGGCGAGATCGAAGAGCCGTTCGAAAAGAATCAGATCGGGTCGTCCGCGATGGCGTACAAACGCAACCCGATGCGCTCCGAGCGGATGGCGTCGCTCGCGCGGTTCGTGCTGTCGTTGGAGCCCAACGCGAATCAAACGCATGCGGTACAGTACTTCGAGCGCACGCTCGACGACTCCGCGAACCGTCGCCTCGTGATTCCCGAATCGTTCCTTGCTACCGATGCGATCTTGGTGCTGATGCAGAACGTGGTGCGTGGACTCGAGGTGCATCCGGCCCGCATTCGTCGTCGGGTCGACGACGAGCTGCCGTTCATGGCCACCGAGGAAATCATCGTGCGGTTCGTGCGCGCCGGCGGTGATCGCCAGGAAGCGCACGAGCTCATTCGTGTTCACAGCATCGATGCGGCGCGGGCCGTGAAGGATGGCGCGCCACGCAACGACATGTTGGAGCGGCTCGCCGCCGATCCCGCGTTCGGTATTCCGTTGGCAGACTTGCAGGCCACGATCGAGCCGTCGCGGTTCGTCGGTCGTTCGCCCGAGCAGGTCGTAGAGTTCCTCGACGAGCACGTGGCACCGTGGCTCGCGCGTGACCGCACCGGCGTGGAAGTCGAAGAAGTGCGAGTATGAACACAGGCCTCCCCGCGGCGATGATCGAGACGTCGCTGCCGCTGCCACTGGTGCGTCGCGGGAAAGTGCGCGACGTGTATGCGGTGGACGACGATCGTCTGCTGTTGGTGACGACTGATCGCATCAGCGCGTTCGACGTTGTGATGAACGAGGCGATTCCGTACAAGGGCGCGGTACTCACACAACTCACCGCGTGGTGGTTGTCGCAATTGTCGGGCGTGGTCGATCATCATCTGCTGTCCGCCGACACCGACGAGATCGTGCGCGAGCTCCCGGCGCTCGCCCCGTTTCGCGAGGCGCTCGCCGGCCGCAGCATGTTGTGTGTACGCGCCGATGTCGTGCCGATCGAGTGCGTGATCCGCGGCTATGTCACCGGCTCGGCGTGGAAAGAGTATCAGGTGAACGGCACGCTGGCCGGCGAAGCCCTGGCCGTTGGGCTGCAAGAGAGTGATCGCCTCGATCCGCCGATCTTCAGCCCCGCGACCAAGGCAGAGACCGGACACGACGAAAACATCACGGTCTGCAGTGTGGTCGCAGCGGTGGGTGCCGATACCGCTGCGGCGCTGGAGCGACTGGCTCGTAGAGTGTACGAATTCGGGCGCGCTGCCGCCGAACCGCGTGGCATCATCGTGGCCGATACGAAGTTCGAATTCGGCTGGCGTGAAGGACGCTTGCTGCTGATCGATGAGGTGCTCACGCCCGATAGCTCGCGATTCTGGTCGGCGGAGAGCTACACACCAGGGCGCGGTCAACCGAGCTTCGACAAGCAACCCCTCCGGGACTGGCTCGAAGTAGAACGGCGCGCGGGCCGCTGGAGTGGTGACGCGCCGGCCCCGACGCTGCCTACTGAGGTCATTCGGGCGACCAGCCTCCGCTATCGCGATGCCTTCAATCGTCTCACGGGAGCACCGATGGACCTGGTGCGGTTGGGACTTCCCGAGGATGCCGGTTGATGTTCGCGCGTGAGGGCTATCCGCTGCTGCTCAGCGCTGCCGGCATGGCCGTGCTGACGTTTGCGGCCGCGCTGCGATTCCGCTCGTGGCCGTTGTGGCTTGCCGGATTCGTCCTGACGCTCGTCGCGCTATCGGTGGCGTGGGTCTACCGCACTCCAATCGGAATGCCGACATGAGCCGACCGGAAACACGTGGACCCGGCGCCGACGACGTGGAGCGTCCACGCCGCCAGCGCCCGAGGGTCGCGGTTGCTCTCCCGAACGGGTTTACGCTCGCGAATCTGTTCTTCGGCATCTTCGCCATCGTGGCGGCATCGCGTGGCGACTTCGACGCGGCGGCACGATTCATCGTGTTCGGCGCGATCGCCGATACGCTCGACGGTCGGATCGCGCGAGCGACGAAGTCGGGAACGCGATTCGGCGAAGAGCTCGACTCGCTCGTCGACGCCATCTCGTTCGGCACCGCGCCGGCGTTGATCATGTACTTCGCCGTATTCCAGAGCACGCGGTGGGAGTGGATCTTCTGCTTCTTCTTCACGGCCTGCGCGGTTATGCGGCTGGCGCGCTTCAACGTCGAGCAAGCCGGCACGAAGAACACGCATTTCACCGGACTGCCCAGTCCCGCCGCGGGTATGACGCTGGCGACGTATTACTGGTTCAGTCAGACGCCGCTGTACACCGAAACCATGATCGGTGATCTGCCGTGGCATCAGATGCTGCGATGGGTGATGCTCGGACTGGGGATGCTGATGATCAGCAACGTGCAGTACGCGAAGGTGCCGACGGTGAACTTCCGGACGCTCAACGGCATCCTCGGATTCCTGTTGGTGATCGGTACGTTCGTCGGCGTGATTTTTCTACCCAAGAAGTTCTTCTTCCCCGCCTTGATGGCTTATGTGCTGTACGGCATCGGCCGCACCGTTTTCCTCGGGTTGCTCGATCGCATGCCTGGCGCGCGTGACGATGATGACGCGACCGAGGAGGCACTCGACGAACCCCTCGATCCCCGACGCCGTCGTCGACGCCGTCGTCCTTCACGACAGAACATCGCGCCGGACGCCGGTCGCGAGGAGCCCTTGGCATGACTCGTTTCCGCTGCGCCATCCATATCGTTCCGCGTCGCGGGATCCTCGATCCCCAGGGCAAGGCCGTCGCCGACGCGCTCCACTCGCTCGGCTTCGCCGATGTGAGTGACGTGCGAGTCGGACGCCACGTGATCGTCGAGACTGCAGCGAGCACCGCCGATGCGGCGCGCGCGAGCGTCACGGCGATGTGTGAGAAGCTGCTGGCCAACCCGGTCACCGAAGACTTCGAGATCGCCTCGGTGGAGCCCGCGTGAAGGCCGGTATCGTTCGCTTTCCCGGTTCGAATTGCGATGAGGATGCCTTCCACGCGATCACGGATCACCTTGGTCAGGAAGCTGTCTATCTGTGGCACAAGGATCACCACCTGCAAAACGTGGATCTCGTCATCCTGCCGGGTGGATTCAGCTACGGGGACTACCTGCGCGCGGGAGCCATTGCCCGCTTCAGCCCGATCATGCAGGAAGTGATCGCGTTCGCGAAGCGCGGCGGACCCGTGCTTGGCATCTGCAACGGATTTCAGATCGCCTGCGAGGCCGGCCTGCTTCCCGGTGCGCTGCTGCGGAACGCGAGCTTGCGCTTCGTGAGTGCGCCGGCGCATCTCCGCGTCGAATCGATCGCGACCCGTTTCACATCGCAGTATCACATCGGGCAGGTCATCTCTATTCCCGTGGCCCACGGCGACGGGCGCTATACGGCGGATCCCGATACGTTGGCCCGCCTCGAAGGCGACGGGCGTGTCGTGTTTCGCTACGTCAGCGCCGACGGCGAGCCCACGGCGGCGGCCAATCCGAACGGCTCGCTGCGCAACATCGCCGGCATCGTCAACGCGGCGGGGAACGTGCTGGGTATGATGCCGCACCCCGAGCGCGCACTCGACGTGACGCTCGGGTCGACTGACGGCGTGCCCTTGTTCGCGTCAATCCTGGAATCGATGCTCGCTGAGGTGAAGGTATGACCGCCGCATCCAACGCACGTCCCGTCGAATCACGCCCGGGCGATCCGGTGATCACACCGGCGATGGTCGCTGAGCACGGGATCACGGAGTTCGAGTACGAGCGCCTCATCGCCATGCTCGGCCGCACGCCAACGTTCACCGAGCTCGGTGTGGTGAGCGCGCTCTGGAGCGAGCATTGCTCCTACAAGCACTCGCGCCCGCTGCTCAAGACACTGCCGACCAAGGCGCCGTGGGTGCTGCAGGGGCCGGGTGAGAATGCCGGTGTCATCTCCGTCGGCGACGGATGGGCGGTCGCGTTCAAGATCGAGTCGCACAACCACCCGTCGGCGGTTGAGCCGTACCAAGGCGCGGCCACCGGCGTTGGCGGCATTCTGCGCGACGTGTTCACCATGGGCGCACGGCCGATCGCGCTGCTGAACTCTTTGCGCTTCGGACCCCTCACGTCGAGCCGCGTGCGTTGGCTCTTCGCCGGCGTCGTGAAGGGCATCGGCGACTACGGCAATTGTGTCGGTGTGCCCACGGTTGGCGGCGAGGTCGTGTTCGACCCGTCGTACGAAGGCAATCCGCTGGTGAATGCGATGTGCGTCGGCCTCATGCGCGAGGACGAGTTGATCACCGCCGTGGCCTCGGGGGTCGGCAATCCGATCATGGCCGTGGGTGCGCGCACCGGTCGGGACGGCATTCACGGCGCGTCGTTCGCCTCCGAAGATCTCTCGGCGTCCAGCGAAGCCAAGCGCCCGATGGTACAAGTCGGCGATCCGTTCACTGAGAAGCTGTTGCTGGAGGCGTCGCTCGAACTGATTCGCAGCGGGCACATCGTGGCGATTCAGGATATGGGCGCGGCCGGTCTCACGTCGTCGTCGGCCGAGATGGCCGAGCGTGGCGATGTGGGCGTCACCATTGATGTCACGAAGGTGCCGGTGCGCGAACAGGGCATGACGCCGTATGAGATTCTGCTGTCGGAGTCACAGGAACGCATGCTCGTGGTCGCGAAGCTTGGGCATGAGGAGGATGTGCGCGCGATCCTCGCCAAATGGGATCTCGAGGCCGCGGTGATCGGCGAGGTCATCGCGGAACCGGTATACCGCGTAACGGAAGGCGACCGAGTGGTGGCAGAGTTCCCCGGTTCGCGTCTGGTGACCGAGTGCCCGCAGTACGTGCTCGAGCCGAAAGAGAGCGAGACGCTGAAGGCGGCGCGTGCACGCTCAGCCCATGCCGTCGTCGCGCTCCCCGAGGAGCGCGATCATGCATGGACGTTGGAGCGCCTTCTCTCGTCGCCGACGATCGCGAGCAAGAAGTGGGTGTGGCAGCAGTACGACTCCACGGTCCGCACGAGCACTGTGCGCGGTCCGGGCAGTGATGCTGCGGTGGTCAAGCTGCGCGGCACCGACAAGGCCATCGCGCTCTGCATCGATGGCAACGGCCGGTACGTGGCGCTGTCGCCGCGCAACGGCGGGCGGGCGGCCGTCTCGGAGGCCGCGCGGAACGTCGCGTGCACGGGGGCGCGACCGATGGCCATTACGAACAACCTCAACTTCGGCAATCCGAAGAAGCTGGACGTGTATTTCCAGCTGAGCGAAGCGATTGCCGGTATCGGCGAAGCGTGCACCGTGCTCGAAACGCCGGTGACCGGCGGCAACGTGTCGCTCTACAACGAGAACCCGCAGGGTGCCATTCATCCCACGCCGACGATCGGCATGGTGGGGCTCATCGAATCGCTGTCCCATGTCACGGCGTCGGGTTTCCAGACGACGGGCGACGCCATCGTGTTGTTGGGAGATTGCACCGCGGAACTCGGAGCGAGTGAGTACCTGCTGGAGATTCACGGGCTCACCATCGGCGAGCCGCCGCACTGTGATCCGACGCGCGAGCGTGCGTTGATCGAGGCGTTGCTGGAATCGATCCGCGGCGGCGTAGTGCGCTCGGCGCATGACTGCAGCGATGGTGGGCTGGCCGTGGCATTGTCCGAGTGCGCCATGGCAGACCGCGACCGGGTGTTCGGTTTCACCGTCGACCTCTCGGCGTGGGCCACCCTGCCCCATCGCGCCGTTCTGTTCGGTGAGGCCCACGGACGTGTGGTCGTGTCCACCGCGGACCACGCCGCCGTCCTTCAAATCGCGCAGCGCCACGGCGTACCGGCGCGCGTGATCGGCACTGTCACCGCCGCCGACAGCGGCGCGCAGTTCACGATTTCGGACGACACCTTCTCGGCGCCGATGGATTGGCTCGCGAAGGCATTTCATGAGGCGATTCCGCTCGCCATGGATGGCGAGACGCCGGCTGAGCATGCGGTGGCCTCATCGCACGCTCCTACCAACGACTGATCGGGAGTTTTCCCATGTGTGGTATTTTCGGCGTCTACGGGGTTCAGCACGCAGCTGCGCTTACGCAGCTCGGGTTGTACTCTCTGCAACATCGCGGTCAGGAGTCGGCGGGCATCGTAGCCGTCGACGACGCGCGGCATGCACGGGTGAGCCGTGCGATGGGACTCGTCTCGGAAGGATTCGGCGATGAGGAGATGGAGGTGCTGCGTGGATCGATCGCCATCGGGCATACGCGCTATAGCACGGCTGGCGCGTCGGCGATCGAGAACGCGCAGCCGATTCTGGCACGTGTGCGCCGCAGTCACATCGCTCTTGCCCACAATGGCAACCTGACGAACGCGGTGGAACTGCGCCGCGATCTGGAAGACGGCGGCGCGATCTTCTCGTCTACCATGGACTCCGAGGCGATCGTACACCGGATCGCCCGGGCTCACGGCGCGACACCGGAGGCCCGCGTCGCGGCAGCGCTGCAGGGTATCGAAGGCGCGTACTGCCTGCTGATCGTCCTCGACGACACGGTACTCGTGGCGCGTGATCCGCACGGCTGGCGTCCGCTCGTGATGGGCCGGCTCGGCGACGGGTGGGTGTTCGCCTCAGAGACGTGCGCCCTCGACATCGTCGGTGCTGTCTATGAACGCGAAGTGCAGCCGGGCGAGATCATTGCCGTCGATGCGCAGGGGCTGCGGTCGGTGTATGCTCTGCCGCCGGCGCCGATCCATCGCTGCGTGTTCGAACATGTGTACTTCGCTCGTCCCGACAGCGCGGTGTTCAGTGGCTCCGTCGACCGGTCCCGTCGCGCGCTCGGTCGCCAGTTGGCGCGCGAATGCCCGGCGCCGGGTGCCGATATCGTGTTCGCGGTGCCCGACTCCTCTAACTCGGCCGCCCTCGGTTTCGCCGACGAGTCCGGAACCTCGTACGAATTGGCGCTGATCCGCAATCACTACATCGGGCGTACCTTCATCCTGCCGACACAAGCCGGCCGCGATGCGAAGGTGAAGGTCAAGTACAATCCGGTGCGCGAGCTGCTGGAGGGTAAGAGCGTGGTGATGGTCGACGACTCGATCGTGCGTGGTACCACCACGCGCGGGTTGGTCTCGTTGGTACGCGCCGCAGGTGCTCGCGAAGTGCACATGCGCGTGTCGAGCGCACCGATCATCAGCCCGTGCTACTATGGCATCGATACGCCACGTCGCGAGGAGCTCATCGCGGCGCAGATGACGCACGAGGAGCTCGTGCACCACCTCGGCGTGGATTCGCTCGGCTATCTCGCGATCGACGGGATGCTGTCGGCGATGCCTGAAGGACCTGGTGGATATTGCCACGCCTGTTTCTCGGGCCAGTACCCGACCGCGATACCGAGCGAGCCGGAATTGTTGCGTGCTGGCGGCGGCGCGGGACTTCCCCTCGCCATCGCCTGATCATCGTGTCACACACTGCAAGGGAGAACTGAATGACCCGCTCCGTCTATTTCTTCGGAAACGGTAGCGCTGACGGTACGCGGGACATGAAAGTCATGTTGGGTGGGAAGGGTGCCAACCTCGCCGAGATGACCAATCTCGGCGTGCCCGTTCCCCCCGGCTTCACCATTGCCGCTCACCGCTGCGTTTCGTATCTCGCCGATGGGGTGGTTGAGGACGAATTTCGCGAGGAAGTCACTCGTGCGCTCGAGCGTCTCGAGGAGGTCAGCGGCAAGGGCTTCGGGGACGCGTCGAATCCGCTGCTCGTTTCGGTCCGCTCGGGCGCGTCCGTGTCGATGCCGGGCATGATGGAGACGATCCTCAATCTCGGCCTCAACGACGAGACGGTCGAAGGGCTGGCGAAGGCGAACGGTAACGCACGCTTCGCCTACGATTCGTATCGCCGTTTTCTGCAGATGTATGCCGATGTCGTGCTTGGCGTGCCGTTCGCCAAGTTCGAGCAGCTGCTGAGCAGCAAGCGCCTTACGACCGGTGTCACTACCGACAGCGAGCTCAGTGCCGACGCATTGCGTTCTCTGGTGCACGAGTACCATCAACTGATCCGGTTCACCACCGGGCACGACTTCCCGATGGATCCGCAGGTGCAGCTGTGGGGCGCGATCGAGGCCGTGTGGAATTCGTGGACGCTGAAGAAGGCCGTCGACTACCGGCGCGTAAATGGCATCTCGCACACCCTTGGGACGGGTGTCAACATCGTGTCGATGGTGTTCGGCAACATGGGCGACGACTCCGGCACCGGCGTCGCGTTCACCCGCGATCCGTCCACCGGTGAGCGCCGCTTCTACGGCGAATTTCTGGTGAATGCGCAGGGCGAGGATGTGGTTGCGGGTATTCGTACGCCGCTCCATATCGACGAGATGGCGACCATGCTGCCCGCGGCGTATACGGCGCTGATGGCCACACAGGATCTGCTCGAGCGGCATTTCCGCGATATGCAGGATATCGAGTTCACCGTGGAGCGCGGCACGCTGTATCTGCTGCAGACACGCACCGGCAAGCGAACGACAGCCGCCGCCCTGCGCATCGCGCTCGACATGGTGAACGAAGGGTTGATCACGCAGCGCGAAGCCGTGCTCCGCATGCAGCCCAACCAACTCGATCAGCTCCTGCACCCGGTCATCAGTTCGGACGTGCGCGCCACGGCGCTCGCCGTTGGGTTGCCGGCCAGTCCGGGTGCCGCCAGCGGTATCGTCGTGTTCGACCCCGATGTAGCCGAGCGTCGCCACGCGGCAGGTGAGCAGGTCATTCTGGTGCGTGAAGAGACGACGCCGGAGGACTTCCACGGCATCGTCGCAGCGCGTGCCATTCTCACCGCTCGCGGTGGCATGACGAGTCACGCTGCGGTCGTGGCGCGCGGAATGGGAAAGTGCGCGATCGTAGGCTGCACGACTCTCGAGATTTCGCATGATCATCGCCTGATGCGGATCGGCGAGCACGTGATCAACGAGGGGGACTGGATAACATTGGACGGCGGTACCGGGCGGGTGTTCGCTGGTGACTTGCCCACGCAGCCCAGCGAAGTGATGCGCGTGAACAACGGTGTCCTCCCCGCGGCCGAGGCGCCCACGTATGTCGGATTCGCGAAGCTGATGGGATGGGCAGACGAAGACCGTCGCCTCCGGGTGCGCGCCAATGCCGATACCCCGCGCGATGCCCGCGTGGCGCGCAACTTCGGCGCGGAAGGGATCGGGCTTTGCCGTACCGAGCACATGTTCTTCGAGGGGGAACGCATCACGGCGATGCGTGAGATGATCGTCGCGCGCGACTTGGGTGGACGGCGTCGTGCGCTCGAGAAACTGCTGCCGATGCAACGCGCCGACTTCGAAGGCATCTTTCAGGCGATGGACGGTTTTCCCGTGACCATCCGCTTGCTCGATCCGCCGCTGCACGAATTTCTTCCGCATGGCGGCGAAGAATCCACCATGCTGGCGCAGTCGCTGGGGCTCACTCGCCCGGAACTCGCACGTATCGTGGCGGCGCTTCACGAGACCAACCCGATGCTCGGCCATCGCGGATGCCGACTCGGTATCGTGTACCCCGAGATCACCGAGATGCAGGCGCGCGCGATCTTCGAAGCCGCCGTGCGTGCGCATCGACGCGGTATCGACGTACGGCCCGAGATCATGGTCCCGCTGGTCTCCGACGTGTCCGAACTCCGCCATCAGCGCGAGATCATCGAACGAGCTGCCGAACAGATCATGGGCGTGATGGGCGAGCGCGTTCCGTATCTCATTGGCACCATGATCGAATTGCCGCGCGCGGCGCTGACCGCAGACGAGATCGCGACCGAGGCAGATTTCTTCTCGTTCGGCACCAACGATCTCACGCAGACCACGTTCGGCCTCAGTCGCGACGACGCCGGCCGCTTCCTCCCGTATTACATCGAAAAGGGACTTCTTGCCGAAGATCCGTTTCAGGTGCTCGACCGCAAGGGGGTGGGCAAGCTCATCTCGTGGGCGGTGCGTGACGGCCGCGCCACGCGGGCCGATCTCAAAGTGGGTATCTGCGGTGAGCACGGCGGGGAGCCGCAGAGTGTCGCGTTCTGCCACGAGGCTGGATTCGACTACGTGTCCTGTTCGCCGTATCGCGTGCCGGTTGCCCGCCTCGCTGCAGCGCACGCCGCACTCGCCTGACCATGTTGCCGCGCAGCGCGCGCACCGCGGTGATCGGTGCCGGCCCATCCGGCATTGCCGCGGTGATGAACCTGCTCTATGCCATGTTCACTGACGATGCACTCCCACGACTTTAATCGGGCTGCACCGTTTGCAGGCCAACCAGTACTCGTGATCGGCCGTGGCAATTGAGCGTGCGAGGTGACGGTGGAAACCGCACGAGTGACGTCGTTAAACAACGCACGCAGTGGATGCCGCCCCGAGCCGGATCACGCGCTCGGCGCCACGCATCCCACTGTCAATTCGGAGCTCTTTTACCCGCTGCGCCTCGGCCACATCACCCCGCGCCCGGACATCGTACGCTTCGACGGGCACGCTGTCGTTCGTGGGGCTCTTTCAGCCGCTGGGGTGCATCTGGCCGGCGGCCGAGCTGCAGACAAAGGCATTGGCGAGGCGTCCGTACGGGGCCTGGGTGCCCCCGCGTGACCTCGAAGCGGCGATCGCTGACGAGCTGCCCATCGCGACTCTCCGCAGCTCGACACGCCGCGCCACGCGATTACGGTGGATTACTACAAGTTCGAGTCGCGGCGGCTCAAGCAGCTGCCGACGAACTGGCGTTCTGTAGGCATTGCGGTGGCAGTACGATAAACAAAAGCGCCCCACCGCGATTGCTGCGGTGAGGCGCCCAAGTGGAGGTGAGGGGAATCGAACCCCTGTCCGAGACTGAATCGACCCCAGCGTCTACGTGCGTATTCTGTTGATTGAGGTCTCCGTCCGCTGGCCAACAGAAAGCCCACGGCTGAACAAGCCTGCTAAAGTTTTGCCCAACGCCTGCAGGCGCGACGTCGGACTAGCCCAGATTTTCGATACTCACATGCCGCCCCGGGCGGGCTGCCTTGTGAGCACTGCCGGTAACCCGAAGGTTAGGCGGCGAGCGCGAGGTTGTTGTTCGCGATTGGAATTTTCCCGAGTGTTTTACCAGGTGCTCGAGGACCTGGGCACGCAACCAGAGCTTCACCAACCCCGTCGAAGCCAGTCACCCCC
>Ga0105049_10001891_pt1 | contig 24796 bp, 20 predicted proteins | sample MAT06_FD_78087 | JGI IMG/M metagenome (GOLD analysis project Ga0105049, IMG submission 78087) | Freshwater microbial communities from Lake Fryxell liftoff mats and glacier meltwater in Antarctica - MAT-06 | ecosystem: Environmental > Aquatic > Freshwater > Ice > Liftoff microbial mat | place...
GAAATTTCCATTGCTATTTAGTTTAGAAAAAAAAGAAGCACTGCCATTTTGTGGTAATGTAAAATTGAATGTCGCTGGACCAGGGTCAAAATCTGCAGGCCCCGTAAAAACGTTATATCCGTAATCGCCAACCGTGTAAACATTTCCTGTAGCATCAACAACAATATCTTTTCCCGTTCCACCAGCAGGTCCACCTAATATTTTAGCCCACTCGAAGTTTTGAGCGGTGGTAGCCATAGAGTAAAAACTAAGCAGTAAAAAAAGTATTTTCTGTTTCATAGCATTAACGCCTAAAGTAGAAACATCAGGTCTCAGAAATGATACTTTTTATAACATCTCACTCAAAAATACGCATCAACCCCTTGAACACCTATCAATTCTAAATTCAGGGTACTTTTTTGGGTACTTTACTGGAAAAATCGGTTTCCTTAGCTTACTTTTGTTAGACCAATGAAAACGGAAAAATGCAGGTAGCTTTTATTTCTGAGTGTAGTACTTTTTATAAAATCATTTCAAAAAACCTTGAAACAAATTTTACCGGGTTAAGTTTTTTGCACTTTGAACATCCTAATAATTTACTGAGCGAAGGGAAAGTTGCTTTTACACATGTTATTTTAAAATTAACTGATCGGGAGAGTTTCGATTTTAAGGTGAGAGACCTAAAAAAGAAAATGCCTAATTCAGTATTTATCGGTTTAGTTATAAAAAGAGAATTTCAAACATTAAAAGCTATTTCACATTGTTTCGATTTTGTTTTTAATGAGTCGGAAATAGAGGAAAAGCTAAATGTGTACTTTAATCAACAGACCAATATATATGACGAAAATGATGTTTACCCAGGGAAGCTAAAAACTGAAAAAAATAAAACAAGATATATTCAATTAAGTGCCTTGCATAGTCGCTGTCTTGTGCTGGTTTCTGAAAATAAAACGAATAACAAGATCGCTTTAGAACTATCAAAATCAGAAAGAACCGTTGAAAAGTACATTACTTTTTTAAGAGCTCATTTCGAAGTAAACAAGAAGAAGGATTTAATCGAAATTGTTAAAGAAATTACTAATTTTAGTTCCTTCTGATAGCTTATTCCGGGCAAAAGCTATTCGCAGCAGGTAATTCTCTTCCACTTAAAGGGTTCCCTTTGTATATTATCTTATCCAACTACAAGATGTATCGCGGAAATTACCCTTCAACACCATCATAGACAAACTCAAAGTGGCCCGATGGTCAAATCAAAAAAACTTGAAAATATGCCGGAGAAGTCGTCCAATTCTTTAGGGCGCCAGAAATACTTCTAACTGAATACTTAAGCCGAAATGATTCTCTATTTTTTAACAATTACTCCGTTGTTTACGATAACGTCTGTAAGATAGCCGTTACAAAATCCTTTTAACGTTACCTGGTCTCCAGCTTTTAACGTGGCTGCTTCTTTTCGGAAAGCTTCAGCAATCGTTACCTGAACACCGCCCATCATTGCATCAGCGAAAGTGAGATTTACGTACGTGATCGTGTCCTGTTGATTAACCTCGCTGACACTTCCGCTAACTTCCACGACTTTAGAGAGATAGGTTTGGTTCGCCTGGGCTTCGTTGGCCTCGAAGGCTTTGTATAATGATTCGGCAGTCACAGGAATTCCCTCCATGTCATTTACATCTGCGTGCGGCTTATTGTACATTCTGTAACCTACTATTCCACCTGCAATAATTAAAGCTAATACGATGAGAAGTGTGATTTTCAGGCCTTTTTTCATAGTTGCGGATTTTGAAGCAAATGTAAAAGTAATTTTTTACCCGGCTTTTTCATCATCGCAAACAATTTAAAAATGACTGATTCCAGGAATAGTTACCGAATTGTTTTGGTGTTTACATAATCAACGTATTCTATGTAAGATTCCGTAAGAAAAAACAGAAGTCCTTTGCATTCTTAAACCTTAAATTTGTAATACAATAGATAATCGAATGAAGAAAGCGATGATAGTTATTGCCGTTGGAACTTTTGCATTTTGCCTAACGTTTTTAAATTCCTGTAAACACGAGCCCCAGTTGTCTCCAGATCCAGGCCCCGACACAACCATCATTGATCCACCGGAAGACACTAACATTTGTTTTGAAAGGGACATTTTGCCGATTTTTCAGCTCCACTGTGCCATAGCAGGATGCCACAATCAGCAGACGTCTGAAGAGGATCTTGTCTTAGACACCTATTCACATATAATCAGTTCGGGCAACAACGATTTTATTATTCCGGGTAATGCTTCGGACAGTAAAGTAATGGAGGCTCTTACAGAAACTGACCTGGATAAAATTATGCCTCCTCCTCCACAAACGCCTTTAACCCAACAGCAGATAGACCTGGTAAGACGTTGGATTGACGAGGGAGCCGAAAATAATTCGCAGCCATGTCCTACTAATTGCGATACAACCACTTACACTTTTGCCGCAGGCGTTCAACCTATTCTTGGCACCTATTGCGTTGGCTGCCATGGTGGAACTGCGCCACAAGGTGGAATAAATTTAACGACTTATGCGGGAGTGCTTGTAGTTGCTTCAAACGGAAAACTCGTCGGCTCAGTCAATCATCTGAGTGGTGTTTCGCCTATGCCACAGAATGCCGCTATGTTAAGTGTGTGTAAGCGTGTGGTAATAAAAAAATGGGTTGACGCAGGAGCATTCAACAATTAAATAGTACTAGCCTTGTAATTGTTTTCGGTGTTGATTGACTTATCACCAAATTTGATGATGATTACAGTTTACCTGATAATTATTTTTTACTTATTTTCGTACACTACCAATTTGGGGCCGTACGAACTTTCAGGGCACATTGACTTAATTTATGATAAAAAACATTCGTTCATTTTGTCTGATCAGCTTACCGTTTATTGTAATTGCAATATTATCCGGTTGCTATTATGACAACGAGGAAGATTTATACCCTGGGGTCGTAACATGCGATTCTACGTCGGTGTCTTATTCAGCTTCAATTACTGCTGTTTTAAACACTAGCTGCGCTGGTGGCGGTTGTCACAGCGGATCGGATCCTGCAGGCAATGTTGCCTTTAATTCTTATGCCCCAACAAAAGCGTATTTTGACATTGCAGGCAAAAAAACGGAGTTCATTAGAAGAATAACCTGGCCAGCCGATCTGGACGTTTCTTCCCGAATGCCGCTAGGGCAGCCAACAAAGCTGGATTCATGTACCACTAACAAGATAATTTCCTGGCTTAATGCAGGCTATCCCGACAATTAACATTACCTGGCATAATTTTCAGTCAAAGAAAACAAACGAAAAACTATGATAAAATCAAGAATGATTCTCGCATCACTACTTATGTTGGTTTCCGCAGCGAGTCTTACGGCCCAGGACGTATTTTTCACAAAGACAGGAAAAATCACGTTTTTCTCATCAACGCCGATGGAAGACATCTATGCAACAAATAATGAGGTGAGCTCCTTTCTTAACAAAAGCAACGGGGAACTCGTTTTTGCAGTTCTCATTAAAGGCTTTCATTTCGAAAAGGCATTGATGGAAGAGCACTTCAATGACAAATACATGGAAAGCTCGAAATTTCCAAAGGCTGACTTCAAAGGCAAAATTGTAAATCTTTCTGATGTCAATTTTGCAAAGGATGGAGACTACAACGTTAAGGTTTCAGGAAATCTGACCATTCATGGTCAAACGAAAGCTGTAACGTCGGATGGGGTCATAAGCATCAAAGCCGGAAAGATCGCTTCAAAATCAACATTTAATGTTCTCTTGGCAGATTATAAGATTGACCGCGTAAATAAGAACCTCTCTGAATCAATTAAAATTACTATCGAAGCCCGTTACGAGCCTAGAAAATAAGTCTGAACAAACAAATGCCGGATAATATTTATCCGGCTTTTTAATTTTTCAATATGCGGTCAATCTTTACTTTCCTTTTCCTTACTATCTTCTTTGCTCTTCAACTGATGGCTCAACCACCGGAGCAGGATCTATCGAAATTGATGGATGAAGAGTTGTCTAAGACCGATAAAGCGGAAATTGATTATTCGATTGCTACGTTCAAGTCTACCAGGCTTGTAAACGGGCATACGAATGAGCAGATGGCGCGTGGTGTTATGGATTTCAGAATATCACACCGCTTTGGTGCTTTTAATGGAGGAGCATACGAGTTTTTCGGACTCGACCAGGCTTCGATGAGAATGGCGCTCGAGTACGGAATAACAAATTGGTTTATGGTGGGCGGAGGACGCAGCACGTATGAAAAAACATACGATGTGTTCGCAAAATTCAAACTGCTTCGTCAAAGTAAGGGTGCTGTCAAAATGCCGATTTCTCTTAATTACCTGGCAACATGGGCCACAAAGACAATCAAATTTACCAACCTGGCAAGACAGAATTATTTCACATCTAATTTTTATTTCACCCATCAGCTTATCATCGCCAGAAAATTTTCCGAAAGCTTTGCATTTATGTTAGCCCCAACAGTAGTGCATCGCAACCTCGTTAGTTTAAACACCGATAAAAATGATCTTCTTTCGCTCGGAATAGGAGGGAGGATTAAATTAACTGGAAGCACCAGTCTTAATCTTGAATACTATTATCAGATCGACCGTCCGGTTGGAACCGTCGATTGCTTCTCTGTTGGATTTGATATCGAAACCGGCGGGCACGTCTTCCAGTTAACTTTCAGTAATTCGCCGGCCCAGATTGAGCGAGCCTTCATTCACGAAACCACCGGACGCTGGCAGGATGGCGCAATCCTGGGCGGATTTAATATTTCAAGGGTATTTACACTGGTTGATTACAGAAAAAGGGGAACTAAAAATCCAGACGTAGAAAAATAATTGACAATCGGCAATGCTGCTCACGCGTGAAGATTTTTCCGAAAGGAGAATTCCTTTTTATAATTGTTAATCCTTGACAAATCGATAAATTTCTTACCGCGCAACGTTCCTATATGGTTCAACTGGGCGATGGAGAATTGACGATGTTGCTTAAGCGTCAAGGTTTTTCTGAACGGAAAATTCCTTGTGCTCATTATTAATCCTTAATCCTTAATAAATCGATACATCTGATCAACCTCCTCGCTCGTTATGGCTTCACGTGACGATTGACAATTGATAATGTTGCTTACAAGAAATGCCTTTCATTAAATTATAAGGTTTACCTCACCTCAACGATATCTCAAATCTGATTGCTAATTCAAATCCGTCAAATCCTCGTTTTTCGAATTAAACACACTGGAAAACAGATCTTTGAACAACATGCTGCTATCCAACGTCAGCCGGTTTAATTGTGAATAAGCAGCTAGGCCATAAAGCACGAATTCCATGAGTAAAAGACGCTCTTCTTCTGGTAGACTTTTATAATACTGGTTTACGAGATCCTTTAATCCATCTACCGATTTCAATTTGCTCTCATAATCCTGTTTGGTTCCATCGAGCATCAGGTCTACTTCATTTCCATTAAACCAGTTAAGGATTTTTTCGTATGGATTAGTTTCCTTCTTACGTTTGAAACGTTCAGGATCGGGGAAATAGTTAACAAATAAGCTTCGAATGGACGTCGTTATAAGAAAATGCGCAACGTTCACGGGACCTTCCTGCTCGCCTTCGTAAACAAGCTCGATCTTACCATTAATGGCCGAAACTGTTCCCCAGAGATCACCGATGCGTGCGGTAGTTTTGCTCTCTCCGTTTATTAGCGTTCTCCGCTCTGCCGAGCTCACGAGGTTTTCATAAGCAGAAATGCTTAGTCTTGCCGAAACGCCGCTTTTTGAATCCACAAATTCAGAATTACGGGCTTCAAAACTTATCTGTTCAATAAGGTCACGAATTAGCTCCGGAACTCTTACGGCAGCCTCTTGTTCAGCAGGCAATCTGGCCTCCTGATGTGTAATCTTCTTAGCCGTTTCTATATCTTTTGGATAATGCGTTACGATCTGGCTTTGGATCCTGTCTTTCAACGGAGTAACGATGCTTCCCCGATTCGTATAGTCTTCTGGGTTTGCAGTAAAAACAAATTGAATATCTAACGGCAACCTCATTCTGAAGCCCCGTATCTGAACATCGCCTTCCTGCAGAATATTGAACAGCGCCACCTGTATCCTGGCCTGAAGATCTGGCAACTCGTTAATAACAAAAATGCAGCGGTTCGATCGTGGAATCAATCCAAAATGAATCGCCCTTTCATCGGCATAAGAAATCTTCATGTTTGCCGCTTTGATCGGGTCAATATCGCCGATAAGGTCAGCAACGGTAACATCTGGAGTTGCGAGTTTTTCAATGAAGCGGTCGGATCTGTGAATCCATGAAATAGGAGTTTCATCTCCATGGATTTCCAGCTGATTCCTAGAGTGCCAGGAAATAGGATGAAACGGGTCGTCATTAATCTCAGAGCCTTCAACGATTGGAATGTACTCATCAAACAACTCAGTCATCTGCCTCGCGATCCTGGTTTTTGCCTGTCCGCGAAGCCCGAGGAGATTTATATTATGCCTTGAAAGAATTGCCCGCTGGATTTCAGGAATAACAGTTTTTTCGTAACCGAGAATTCCTTTAAACGTGGTCTCTTTTGCTTTGATCTTCAGGATAAGATTATCTCTGAGCTCGTCTTTTATTGTTTTGCTTGTGTAGCCAGCTTTTTTAAGCCCGCCAAAAGTGTTGATTTTTATCAGTTCTTTCATTCCGTTCTATCAGCGCATTTTGCGTGTACGATTGCGTTCATAATCGGAGAAAACCAGATCACCCAAGCCTTTGAGGCCTGTATAAAATGCCCTTCCTCCATTTGTTTCCGTAAATTCTTTAACAAAATCCTGAAGCCAGGAATCCGTTGCAACCATAAAAGTAGTGACCGGAATTTTTAGCCTTCGGCACTGTGCTGCAAGTCCTAACGTTTTGTTAATGATTTTCCTATCCAGCCCCATGCTGTTTTTGTAGTAATGGTCGCCTTCCTTTAAGCACGTTGGCTTTCCATCAGTAATCATAAATATCTGCTTATTAGGATTTTTTCTTCTTCTTAAAAGATCCATCGAAAGCTCAAGACCAGCAACTGTATTGGTATGAAAAGGACCAACCTGAAGGTATGGAATATCTTTAACCTGTATTTGCCAGGCATCGTTTCCGAACACGATAACATCCAACGTGTCTTTCGGATACTTTATTTTTATGAGTTCCGCCAAAGCCAAAGCCACTTTCTTTGCCGGCGTAATGCGATCCTCACCATATAATATCATCGAATGTGAAATGTCGATCATTAATACGGTAGACGTCTGAGTTTTATATTCCTGTTCAAACACTTCAAGATCACGTTCCTCGAGACGGAATTCACCTGGACCATGATTCACCTGAGCATTCCTTATACTGTCAGTAAGGGATATGGATTCAGGAGTATCACCGAATTCGTAGGCGCGACGACCAATCTCAGGCTCATCACCCTGGCCGTTAAACCGGGAACTATGATTTCCGCGTCTACCTTTTTTTAACTTACCAAAGATCTGATCCAACGAATCACGACGGATCTGACGCTCGGTTTTCGGCGTTATCAGAAGACCCTGTTCATCATCTTCGCGCAGATACCCTTTCTTTTTCAGGTCTTCAATGAAATCGCCCATTCCGTATTCATCGTCGGTTATGTTGTGCTGACGGTCGATCTCGGTCATCCAGCTTATCGCCTCATTGACGTCACCTGAAGTGTGCAACAGGATTTCCTTAAAAAGCTTGAACAGCCGTTCAAACGGATCCTGCTCTTTTTCGGGTTCGTACTTGGAAAATCTAAATCCTTCCATGGGTTGTGAAGATATGACGAAACAGGGAAAGGTGGAAGATGTTCTGATTAGTTAGATTAATATTAAAACATCGGCCGAAGCTAGGGGAATAGACTATTTTGTGTTTGTACTAAAATCGCCCCCCAAATTTATTTCGGGCCATTTCCGAAATCATTCTACAAATAAATGCCTGAATCATTAAGTTTGCAAAGCAGATTGATTTTCCTATGCCCGATTTCTCGACCCAGAGTGCGCTTTACGCTAAGTTCCGACCCAAATACCCAAAGGAATTGTATGATTTTATTTTTAGTAATGTGGAGAATTTCGGGAGTGCATGGGATGCAGGAACAGGCAGCGGGCAAGTCGCATCCGAATTATCCAATCGTTTTGAAGATGTGATTGCAACCGATTCGAGTGAACAGCAATTGCGAAAAGCAGATAAAAGAGCAAATATTATTTATAGGCTGGAGTCGGCAGAAAGTACAGAAATTACCGATCATACTATTGATCTGGTAACTGTGGCACAAGCCATTCACTGGTTTGATTTTGATTTGTTTTTTAAAGAAGTGAAACGGGTGCTAAAGCCAGGTGGCGCGATAGCAATTATAGGTTACGGAATTTTCACAAGCAATCCTGACGTCGATACGATAGTTGATCATTTTTATTCAGTAACAATTGATAAATACTGGGATCCGAATCGTAAATATGTAGATGAAGGATACAAAGGAATTCCTTTTCCTTTTCAGCAAATTGAAGCTCCTGAGTTTAAGATGGAATTTCAATGGACGGCAGCAGAATTGATCGGATATCTCCGAAGCTGGTCGGCCGTTCAGGCATACAAAAATGAAAATGGGAAAGATCCTGTTGAAGCAATTATTCCTGAATTGAATGCGGCAATGCCAGGAAAAGTGAATATCAGGTTTCCATTGTTGTTTAAGTTAGGTACCGTTTAGATTAATCCAGATAATTCTGAAAAATGGCGAGGATGAAAGTATGTTTCGGCATCCTGTTTTTTTGTATGCTGGCAGCTTGTCAGCATCCGAATAAATTCCATGATGCACGGCTGCAGCAACTGATGTCCTGGCAGGACGAACGTAACGGCAACCAGCTCTTGAAGTTTCTGGAAGATGAAGATCCTGAATTCCGTGCACAGGCCGCAATAGGGCTCTCCTACATAAATGATAAACAAAGCATCCCGGCATTATTAAAAAGAGCGGAAATCGATCCGGAAGCGACCGTCCGCGAAGCTGCTTTTTTTTCCCTGGGTCAATTAAAGGGAGATTCTGTTGGAAGTAGAATCACCGATCTTTTTTCAAAGGAGGAAAGCGAAAATGTAAAACATGCCATATTGATTGCGGCTAGTAAGTGCGGACAATCAGAATGGCTGAAACAGAAAGGACCTGAGCTCTCTAAAGAATATCCCGCTTATTACGCAGAGGCCTTGTTTTATTTAGCTCGCCGGGGAGATATTAATCATGATTTTAAGTCATTGCTGATTGGTCTGCTGAAAGAGGATGAAAGTTGCTTTTATGCCGCATCGGCGATAGCCCGTTCTTCTATCCTACTAAATGTTGCAGACGTTAAAGCAATTCAGGAAATAATAGCAAAGGCAGATGATAATGAACTGCTGCCGCTTTATGCAGCGCTTTCAAAAGCAGGAACAAAAGCGTTTGAGATTTTAAATAGTGGATATTTGAGTGACACAAGTCAGGAAAATTATTTGCTAAGACTTGCAATTCTAAAGGCCGTTAAAAGTTTTCCAGCGGATACTGCTGCGATTTTTTATAATCGCGGTTTAATTGATGTTAATTTCCATGTGAGGGAAATTGCCGCAGAATGGTGTGCAGGCAATGATGCGATCCCTACAAAAAGGAAGATAGATGTCTCGCTCAACGAAAAATATCCACGAACAAAATACTACCTCTTGCAGTCGTTAATCCGGTTTGCAGAGAAGCACGTTGGTGATAGCATCTCAGCCGAAATAAAACTTCAATATAAACGTGAAAAAGACCCGTATACGCAGGGTTATCAATTGAAAGCTTTAGCGGCGGATTTTGACAATTTTGAATTTATCGAAGAAGAAACTTTTAGTTCTCCGGCGATCATTGTAAGAGAAGCAGGTTTTGAAGCTTTGCTCGGGATTCGTTCTGATAAAAGATTTCCGGATTATGCGATGAACTGGAATAAATCATCCGCTAATATTTCTCTTGAGGAGCATTTTGCAAGCGTTTTCCGAAACGCAATTGAAACAGAAGATGTTGCCATGATTAGCCTCGCTGCAGCATTTTTGCGCGACACGACTTTGCCGGGATACGCAAAAGGAACAATGCCCGTCCCTTACGAAGATATTAGTTTTATGAAAAAGGTGATTGAGAAAATTCATCTTCCCCGCGACATTGAAGCATTTGGTGAATTGCTGAAAACCATCCGCTTATATGAGGGCAAGCCAACCGAAGGAACTCAAAAGCCGGATTTCAATAATCCAATAGATTGGGAAATTGTAGAACGCATTCCGGATGACCAGGAAATTGAAATTGTAACTTCAGAAGGTGTTATTCGTCTCGAATTATGGGTCAATGAAGCGCCTGGCACTGTTGGTCAATTCGTAAAATTAATAAAAGAAGGATTTTATTCTGATAAAAGAATTCACCGTGTTGTTCCTGGTTTTGTGATTCAGGATGGTTGTCCACGCGGTGATGGCTATGGCAGTTCCGAGCAAACGATAAGAAGCGAATTCAGCAGTAGAAATTACGAACCGGGAACGCTGGGAATGGCAAGCTCAGGAGTGGATACAGAAAGTTGCCAATGGTTTATTACCCATGCTCCAACGCCGCATTTAAATGGAAGATATACGGCTTTCGGGAAAGTAATTGAAGGAATGGAAGTTGTGCATAAATTGGCGGTAGGAGCGGAGGTAAAGGAGATACGGTTGGTTGGTAATTTTTAGTTATTGCTTCTTGCTTTTTAGATTTTAAAGAATAGATTCAGAGGTTCGGATTTTAATCCTAAAGTTAAATCGAGACTACGGGAACTTATGAAGTGCGAATTAATTCCAACGTCTTGTTGTAGATCAAATTCCTCATTAATTAATTCATTTTTCTTTTTCATGGCTCATCAATCCTACATTTCAACATTCGGTTAAATTTTTGGACATTCTAGTTCAAAATTTCAAAAATGCAAAAGTCCGGCGACAGCAAACCGCTTCGTAAACCTCAGCATCAGCATAAACCTGGTCAGCAATCCAAAATGGATCCGCAACCGGTTTCCGATCGTGCAGAAATAAAAGGAACCGGAAAATTAAAAGGGAAAATTGCGGTGGTAACGGGCGGAGATAGTGGAATAGGAAGAGCGGTGAGCATTTTATTTGCCAAAGAAGGGGCGAATGTTGCTATTATATATGTATCAGAAAAAAATGATGCTGAAGAAACGGGAAAAATAGCAAAGCAGTATGGTTCTGATTTCCTGGCCATCGAAACAGATCTTAGCAAAGAAAAAAATTGCATAGCAGCAGTAAGTAAAATCGTTAAAAAATTCGGCAGAATAGATGTCCTGGTAAACAACGCGGCTACGCATACAGAACAGGAAAAGCTGGAAGATATTTCAACAAAACAATTGATGCAGACTTTCTCTACGAACGTTTTTTCGATGTTCTGGATTACAAAAGCTGCATTGCCTTATATGAAAAACGGAGGTGCGATCATTAATACAACTTCTGTGACTGCGTATCGCGGCAGTGATAAATTAATTGACTACGCGAGCACGAAATCAGCAATTGTTGGTTTTACCCGAAGCCTTTCTTCCAACCTCATCGCAAGAGGAATTCGTGTGAATGCTGTTGCCCCGGGACCAATATGGACACCATTGGTTCCGAGTTCATTTCCCGCAAAAAAAGTAGCAAAATTCGGTTCTGAAGTTCCTATGAAAAGGGCAGGGGAGCCGGTAGAAGTTGCAACCTGCTTTTTATTCCTCGCCTCTGATGATGCATCGTATATAACAGGACAGGTTTTACATCCAAACGGGGGAGAAATAATAAATGGATAACCCATGAATACAGGACAGGAAAATGTCAGCATCAGTGCTGCAAAACTAAAAAAGGTTTTAAGGGATCCTGTAAAAACTGCAAAAGCAGTTAATCTTGTGTATGTGAGGGACAGCCAACATGGAATTACAAGGAAAAGAAAAGGCACTCATTTTTCTTACTGGCTGGATGGCACGTTAATCAAAGAGAAATCAATAATAAACCGCATCAAAAAACTGGTAATTCCTCCAGCCTGGGAAAATGTCTGGATTAGCATTATTGATAACGGACATTTACAGGCAACTGGTCTCGATAGCAAAAAAAGAAAGCAATACCATTATCATCCTTCCTGGAATGCACTGCGGAATAAAACCAAATTCTACCGGTTGCTGGAATTTGGAAACATATTGCCCAAAATTCGCCTTCAGCTTGAAAGAGATTTGACGCTTTCGGGATTGCCTTTCGACAAGGTGATGGCTTTAATTGTGAGTGTGATGGAGCGTACAAATATCCGCATCGGAAACAGCATTTATAAAAAAATGAACGGGTCGGTGGGAATAAGTACTTTGAACGACAAGCATGTTAAGATTAAAGGCAGCGTTGCACGGTTTACTTTCGTTGGAAAAAAAGGAATTTCTCATGATATAACATTGGAAAACCGGAAACTTGCGACGCTTGTAAAAAGGTGCAAAGACATCCCGGGACAGGAATTATTTCAATTTATCGACGACGATGGACAACGGCATTCCGTTGATTCAGGAATGGTCAACCAATACATTCATAAAATAAGCGGAGGAGATTTTACAGCGAAAGATTTCAGAACCTGGGGCGGAAGTGTTAATGCGATCCTGGCATTTAAGGAAGCTGGATTTTTTAATACGTTAACCGAAACAAAAAAAACGATTATTCAAGTACTTGATAAAGTTTCAGTGAAGCTCGGCAATACAAGAATGGTGTGCAAAAAGTATTATGTGCATCCTTTGATACTATCGTTGTATGAAAACAAAGGCCTGGAAAAATACATGGATGAACTTGACCAGATTGAAGTGGACGATAATCATTCCGGATTAACTGCTTCGGAAAAAGTACTGCTTAAATTGCTGGAAACGAATTGAGGATCAAAGTTCGAAAACCGAGGTTCGATTCATGACGTAATTATTTGTTTTAATTGAACCAATGATTTCTCGAAAATGGCACTCCAATGCCCTATTTCGCGTTTCTTCGCGCGTTTCTGACAACGAAAAACACAAACTTTAAGTTGGAGGCTTTTTGAACAGTAAAGGGCAAAAGCTTAAACGACCGATATGAAGACCGATTTTCGAACCTCGAAACTCTTCCTTCAATTTAATGTGAACCTATCTCCCACAAGCTTCTCCATTTCCGCCAGCAATTCGGAATTCGCATCAATCTTCATCGTGGACGATATCAGATTTACATTCATGCTGGCATCCTGGGAAACGAGATTGATTTTCAATTTGCATTTGCCCGGATGTTTTAAAAGAAGATCAGTAATAGTTGAAACGTATGTTTCATTCAGGTCGCTCTCGTGAAGTGTAATTGAAAGTTGAGTGTATTTGTCTTTTAGATCAGCTGTAATTCCCATCGAAAGAATCATTATTTCCTGAGCATCCGGATCTCTGAAACTTTTAGTCGTTTTCCAGTTCAGGTAAATGATCTGGTTTACCTCGAGATAATGTTTCAGCTGCAGGTATTTTTCAGAAAACAGAACGAATTCTTTTGATCCCGAAAAATCTTCCATTACAAAACTACCAAAGGGCTTGCCTGCTTTAGTCATACGGTGACTAACGCTGATAATTATGCCTCCGCTTTTGAGATCACTTTTATTTTTAAATGGCTCGAGGTTGTCCATTTCATTGAAAGGAATAAAAGAACGCATCTCTCTTTTGAAATCATCGAGCGGATGTCCACTTAAATAAATTCCAACGGCCTGTTTTTCTTTATCAAGCATTTCCAGCACATGCCAGGGTTCTGCTTTGGGCAGCTGCGGTTCCGGCACACTTATCTCTTCCTCGCTGTCACCAAACAGACTGGTGGAAGCATTTCCTTTTCCTTCCTGAACATTTTGGCCGTAACGAACAATCGTTTCAAGGAAAGTTGGTTTTCCTGTTGCTTCCGAATAAAAATAAATCGCTCTGTTGTTGCCATGCAGACCATCAAATGCACCAGCAATAGCAAGACTTTCCATCGTCTTTTTACTTACTGCGCGCAAACTCACACGTCGCACGAAATCGAAAATGCTGGTAAACGGGCCATTGTTTTCACGCTCCGTAACAAGGCTTTCGACGGCCGCTTCACCCACACCTTTTATCGCGGCGAGACCAAAACGGATCTGTCCTTTTTTATTTACGGTGAATTTTAATTTCGATTCATTTACGTCTGGCCCTAGCACAGGAACCCCAATCCTTTTGCATTCCTCCATGAAATAGGAAATCTTATCCATGTTAGCGAGGTTGTTGGTAAGGTTACTCGCCATGAATTCTGCTGTGTAATGTGCTTTCAGATACGCCGTCTGGAAAGCAACAAAAGCATAACAGGTAGAATGTGATTTATTAAATGCATAGGATGCAAATGCTTCCCAATCGGTCCAGATTTTCTCCAGCTTCTTAGGATCCATTCCTTTTGCATTTGCCCCTTCAATAAATTTAGGCTTCATGTAGTCCAGGGTTTTCCTGTCCTTTTTACCCATCGCTTTACGCAACTTATCTGCTTCTCCCTTGCTGAAGCCAGCCAGTTTTTGGGAAAGCAACATTACCTGTTCCTGGTAAACAGTGATCCCATACGTTTCACTCAGAAACTCTTCCATTTCCGGAAGATCATATTGTACTGGTTCTAGTCCGTGTTTCCTTTTTATATAATTAGGAATGTATTCCATCGGGCCCGGACGATACAATGCATTCATCGCGATCAGATCTTCAAATTTATCTGGCTTAAGATCGCGCATGTGCTTTTTCATTCCGTCGGATTCAAACTGGAATGTTCCGTTGGTATCTCCTTTTTGATAAAGCTCGTAAGTTTTTTTATCGTCAAGCGGAATTAAATCAATATCAATTTCAAGCCCCTCGTAATTTTCTTTAATCAGTTGAAGAGCATCCCGTATAATCGTAAGGGTTTTAAGCCCAAGAAAGTCCATTTTAATTACTCCGGCATCTTCTATCACCGAACCTTCGTACTGCGTAACGTATAGATTGGAATCTTTCGCTACAGCAATTGGGAGCAGATCGGTAAGGTCACTTGGGGCAATTATGATCGCAGACGCATGCACACCAGTATTTCTAACAGAGCCTTCAAGAATTAAGGCTTCTTTCAACACCATGCTTTGAAGTGTTCCTGTATCATCATGAATCTCGCGAAGCTTTTTCACGTTCTCAATATCCTCGCCCTGGAGCCCTTCTTTTTGCTTCAGACCTCCATCGCCATCAATAGGCGCTTTGATGAGCCTGTTCAGCTTTATTCCGGGGCGCTCCGGGACAAGTTTCGCAAGAAGATTCGATTCACTTAAGGGCAGATCCATCACCCGTGCGACATCTTTAATGCTCATTTTCGCTGCCATCGACCCATAGGTGATGATCTGGGCAACCTGATTCTTCCCGTATTTGTCTACCACGTAGTCGATCACTTTCTGCCGGCCTTCATCATCAAAATCGGTATCGATATCGGGCATTGAAGCACGTTCCGGATTCAGAAATCGCTCAAACAGCAAATCGTACTTAATCGGATCAATATTGGTAATTCCAATGCAATAAGCAACAGCAGATCCTGCAGCAGATCCACGGCCAGGCCCAATAAAAACACCAAGTTCCCGTCCTGCCTTAATGAAGTCGGAAACGATCAGGAAATAACCTGCAAATCCCATCCGCTCGATTACGCTTAATTCAAAATTCAGTCGATCTTCTGCTTTTTCACCAATAGTCCCATAACGTTTTCTCGCACCTTCAAATGTAAGATGGCGCAGATAGGTCATCTGGTCAGTAAATTCAATTGGTAATGGAAACGCGGGAAGCAAAATGTCTCTTTTAAGATCGAGCAATTCCACTTTCCCAACAATTTCATTTGTGTTATCGATGGCCTGAGGAATGTCGGAAAATAGCTTCAACATTTCTTCCTGTTTTTTAAAATAAAACTGGTCGTTGTAAAATGCAAACCTTTTTCCTTTTGAAACGTTGTCGTCATCAGAAAACTCCTTCATCGTTGGAGTGCTTTTCTTTTCACCGGTATTTATGCAAAGAAGAATGTCATGCGCATTCCAGTCTTCACGATCAACATAATGAGAATCGTTGGAAGCAATCACTTTAACATTGTGCTTTGCAGCAAATTCAAGAAGCACTTCATTTACTTTTATCTGTTCAGGAATATCATGTCTTTGCAATTCGACATAATAGTCTTCACCAAAAAGATCCAGCCACCATTTAAAAACTTTCTCACCTTCTGCAGCTCCTTTTTTAAGAATAGTTCTTGGCACTTCAGCACCGATACAGCAGGTGGTAGCAATTAATCCTTCATGATATTTTAAGATCAGCTCTTTATCAATACGCGGATACTTACTATACATTCCTTCGATGTATCCGAGTGAGCACATTTTTACCAGGTTTTTATAGCCCTGTTCGTTTTTTGCAAGAAAGAGCTGATGACACCTGACATCGCGATCGTCTTTTGAGAAAGATTTTCTATGACGATCCTCAACAACATAAAATTCACATCCAACGATCGGTTTAACTTTTGGGGTGCCGTCGTCTTTTTTATTTTTATATGCCTCGGCCACAAAAGAGAATGCCCCGAACATATTCCCGTGATCGGTGATTGCAATAGCTGGCATATTATCGGCTATTGCTTTTTTATATAGCTTTCCTATATCTGCAGCTCCATCGAGAAGTGAGAATTGTGTATGAACGTGAAGATGTGAAAACTGAGGCATGACGAATAGAACTGAACGACTAAGATAGATACGATAAGATTTTTTTATGGGGTCTTTTCTGTTAACTTATTCATGTTATTTCAACCATTGTGTGGCTTCAGGGTTTATAAATTGTGCAGATTTTGTGCTGCATTTCGAAAAATCTGTTTATTAATCTGAGAAAAGGTGTCATGTTCTGATGTAGCTTTCCATCTTCCAGCGATTGTTCGCGCCTGTTTTGCCGAAGTTTCTGCGGGAAACCTTACTTCATGAATCCGTACGCCTAAAAAACAGTTGAGATTCAGATAATTTTTTGCAAGTTGGAAACAGCATGGTTGTATTTTTTTGTCTTTTGTTGAAACGGAACTTTGAATTCATCAACGTCAGCAAAAATGAGAACGCATTTTAGGAAATTACTTTCCCAACTATGAATCTGCATCACAACAGAAACTAATCTGAGGAAAGGACATATCGCGAAGCAATCAGTTAGGATGAGATTAGTCAACGCATCAATGGATCGTATTAAACCGGATCGTTGAGAAATGCAGAATGAAAAAATTACCGGGCTCTAAACTCTTCCGATTTTCATTTTCTGATTCGATGTTGTTCGAAAAAAAATCCTGTTATGGTGCAAACCGTTTCTGATCTGTTAACGTAATTGAAACGTTTCCGGCAAAAATGAACAACGTAAAAAATTGCAACACTGGAGTCCAATCAACGTTTGTGCAATACGGTCTGAAACACACGGGAAGCGTGAAAGTCTATATTTGACAATGCTTTCATGAAAGCAACATCAATTTGTTTCTCCCGAACTACAAACTATTCGTGGCAAACGATCCCCATTACGATCATGAAAAAATTTATCGGAACAATTTACGCGAATGAAAGTTTTGGAAGAAAAAACTTTTGAAACGAAATGGACGTTGAGTGTTGTTGGAATAAAAAGTTTGTCAGTGATGTAACGAATAACTGCAAATCATCTTTCGTTTTTCGAAAAGGAGTATTTTCTGTATTCCTTTGTTTAAAGTAGTTTCAGAGTTATTAAGGCGATTTGAAATTTAAGTCAGCGTTGAGTTGAAAAGAAGTTGAAACAGTAAAGTTCTGCAAGAGATATTACGGAAATGTATTTCTGATTTTCACGTCAAATGCTTGTAAATATTTTCGAAATCATAAAACTGAGCAATTTTCTTAAAAAATTACATAATTTTAATTAGTTCATTATCAGCATTTTGAATTTATTAACAATAAGATGGGTGAAATTCATTTTGTTTTTATTGTTTTCTATTTTATTCAATTATATATATTTACATCGTAATAAACATTTAAACAAAAAAAACATGGCAAAAAACATTGCATTTTCTGCAGACGAATTGAATCAAATACGTTCTTTTTATCAGCAGGAACTTTCCACAGCAGAGGATCGCGTAAAAAGCCTCAGGGCAATTATGAGCCGGCTGGGAAGTGAGCCTAAAAAACGTGGACGGAAACCATCAGCTGCAAGTGCAATTTCAGATGCAGATTCTGAATTCAGGGATGTTGTTAAAAACCTGAAAAAACGTGGTCGTAAACCAGGTCGTCCTGCAAAATCAGCATCAGCTGTTGCTGTAAAACCAATTGGAAAACGCGGTCGTAAACCGAAGAATCCGCTTACTAGCGCTGGTTCTGAACTAATTACCAAAGTTCCAGGAAAACGTGGTCGCAAGCCAGGCGTTAAAGCTGCTGCTTCTGCTGCACCGAAAGTTGCAGGGAAACGTGGCCGCAAGCCAGGCGTTAAAGCTGCTGCTTCTGCTGCACCGAAAGTTGCAGGAAAACGTGGTCGCAAGCCAGGCGTGAAAGCTGCAGCTCCAGCTGCACCGAAAGTTGCAGGAAAACGTGGTCGTAAACCAGGCGTGAAAGCTGCTGCTCCAGCAGCTCCGAAAGTTGCAGGAAAGCGTGGCCGTAAGCCAGGTGTTAAAGCTGCTGTTTCCGATGCTCCGAAAGTCGCAGGAAAGCGTGGCCGTAAGCCAGGGGTAAAAACTGCAGCTGCAGCAACTCCGAAAGTAGCTGGAAAACGTGGCCGTAAACCAGGCGTAAAAACTGCAGCTTCCGCAGCTCCGAAAGTAGCTGGAAAACGTGGTCGTAAGCCAGGTGTAAAAGCAGCTTCTTCTGCTCCAGCCGCAGCTCCGAAAGTAGCTGGAAAACGTGGTCGTAAGCCAGGTATGAAGGCAGCTTCTGCTGCCCCAGCCGCAGCTCCGAAAGTAGCTGGAAAACGCGGTCGTAAGCCAGGTGTTAAAGCAGCTTCTGCTTCACCAGTTGCAGCTCCGAAAGTAGCTGGAAAACGTGGCCCTAAACCAGGTAAAAAATCTGTTGCAACGGCACCTGCGGCCTCAGCTCCGACTCCAAAAGCAGTCGCTCCAAAAGCCGCAGCGAAACGTGGGCCTAAATCAGGTAAGAAAGTTTCTACTGAAGTATCTACAGAAAATATGTCAGAAGCAGCTTTACGTCGTATCAAACGACTTGAAAAGTCAACTGCTGCGCCGTCGCCGTCACCCGCTCCATCTTCTGATTCGGCAGCAGTTAAGGCGCCGGAAACAAATGGTAACAACGAGACAAGTCAGGTTTAATACTTGTTAACTTAATAGAGAAGACGCAGCGTTTATTCGTTGCGTCTTTTTTATTTTCAGGAATTCGATTTGATTTTCGGGAAAACAACAGCTTTCGATTTTAACTTAGTCCGTTTTACAAATTGCGAGAACCTTATAGAAAGAATGAGCATAAATTATTAAAACATGCTGTTTGATTAAAGGTGCTTATTTACCTTCGCAGCATGTCATTCGAAATTGAAATTGCTCTTGAAGCAGATGTCCCTGATATTTTGCGACTGATAAAAGAGCTTGCTGTTTATGAAAAAGCAACCAATGAAGTTACCGTTACGGAAAGTGATCTATTGCATGATGGTTTCGGAAAGCATAAGATATTTGATTGCTTCATTGCCCGGGAGAATAAAAATGTTTTGGGCATCGCACTCATTTACACGAAGTATTCAACATGGAAGGGCCGTTGTCTTTTCCTGGAAGATATAATTGTAAGCGAGGCGGAACGTGGGCGTGGAATAGGGAAGGAGCTGTTTCGTGAAGTCGTTAGAGAAGCGAAAAATAAATCTGCAGGCAGACTTGAGTGGCAGGTACTTGACTGGAATCAACCGGCGATTGGATTCTATAAAAAATTTAATTCGGAGTTCGATTCGTCATGGATTAATTGCAGGTTTACGAGGGAACAATTGATCACCATTGATCCTGACAAGCTATGATGGTTTTTAAATTTGGAGGTGCATCGGTTAAAGATGCCGAAGGAATCAGAAATCTTTCTTCAATTGTCAGGCTTTATGAAAAGGAGCAGTTAATTATTGTAGTGTCTGCGATGGGTAAAACTACGAATGCCCTGGAGAAAATCTGTGACGCATTTTATAACCGCACCGGGGAGGCAGAAAAGCTGCTTGATGAATTAAAATACTTCCATATTAAGATTGCCTCCGATTTATTTTCTGCTGATCATTTTGTTTTTTCAGAACTGAACGATCTCTTTGCGGAGTTGCATTGGGCAATTGAAGAGGAGCAGATCAAGGAATACGATTATGAATATGATCAGATAATTTCTGTTGGCGAGCTCCTAAGTACAAAGGTTGTTGCGGCTTTTCTGAATCAGGAAGGACAAGCCGTAACATGGATTGACGCGAGAGGTATGATACGCACTGATTCAACATTCAGAGAAGGAAATGTAGATTGGGAAATAACAGGCAGACTCGTTAAAAATAATCTCGAATCGTTATTTTCAAAAAGTACGGATGCGAAAATTATAACCCAGGGTTTTATTGGAAGCACCAGTGAGAATTTCACTACCACGCTTGGCCGCGAAGGGTCGGACTACACAGCCGCTATTCTTGCTTATTGCATGGATGCGAGCGAAGTCTTTATCTGGAAAGATGTTGCCGGTGTTTTAAATGCAGATCCAAAAATGTTCCCTGATGCGCAATTGCTTCCTGAGCTTTCTTATTATGATGCGATCGAACTTGCTTATTACGGAGCAACGATCATTCACCCAAAAACAATTAAGCCACTTCAGAATAAGTGTATTCCGTTGCGTGTAAAATCATTTCTTTTTCCTAACAAAGAAGGTACGCGCATTAGTGAAGACAATCTTAAACAGGTAGCGCCTACCTATATATTTAAAACCAACCAGGTTCTCTTTTCTGTTTCTCCCCGTGATTTCTCCTTTATCATTGAAGAGAATATCCGCGATATTTTTGAACAGATTGCCTTGTGGCGAATAAAAGTAAATCTCATGCAGAATTCGGCCCTCAATTTTTCTGTTTGTGTAGATAACGAGGCACAACGGCTACCAGGCTTGCTGGCAGGGCTGAAGTCACGTTTTAGGGTACTTTACAACGAAGATTGCGAATTAATTACTATCCATAATTATAACGAATCTCTTGTTGAAAAGCTTATCGGTGGTCGCAATGTACTGGTAGAGCAGCGTTCCCGTGAAACAATACAGCTGGTTATACGGTAAATGGGTGTAAGTATTGCAATGCTTTTGAGAAATATTCTGATGCTATCCTTATCTATCTTGCTTTATCCATAACCAATTAAACAGCCATGCCGAAAGGTTATTTTATTCAAAATGCAACAATAATCAATGAGGACCGGCGCTATTTGGGCTGCGTGAAGATCACGGGCGAATACATTGAAGAGATTTTTGAACAGGATTTCCCTTCAAAAGAATCACTCAATAACTATGAGATAATTGACGCGAAAGGAAAATTGGTCATTCCTGGCTTTATCGACGACCAGGTTCATTTCCGTGAGCCAGGCCTTACTCAAAAAGGGGATTTATTTTCCGAGCCGAGGGCAGCTGTTGCAGGTGGAATTACAAGCTTTATGGAAATGCCTAATACCGTTCCAGGAGCTGTGTCAAAAAGATTGCTGGCTGATAAATATGTAATCGCAGCTGAAAAGTCAATTGCGAATTTCAGTTTTTACATGGGCACCACAAACGATAACCTGGATCAACTGCTAAAAACAGATCCGACCACCGTTTGCGGTGTAAAGATATTTTTGGGGTCAAGCACTGGCGATATGCTGGTAGACAGGATTACGAGCCTGGAGGATATCTTTCGCGAGGTAAAAATGCTTATCGCCACACATTGTGAAGATGACACCATTATTGCTGCCAATACAAAAGAGGCACGTGCAGAATTTGGAGAAAATCTTCCTTTCCGACTTCATCCATATATTAGAAGTGAGGAAGCATGTTATAGCTCAACGTCAAAAGCGATAGAGCTTGCTTCAAAATACGACACGCGTTTGCACGTATTGCATATTTCTACAGCCAGGGAACTTGAATTATTCCGCAATGATATTCCATCAGTTGATAAGCGAATAACCGCCGAAGCCTGCGTTCATCATCTTTGGTTTTCTGATGTTGACTACGCAAGCAAAGGAGGTTTTATTAAATGGAATCCAGCAATTAAAACCATCGCTGACAGGAACGCAATCCGCGAAGCCGTTATTAACGGAAAAATTGATGTGCTGGCTACCGATCATTCGCCCCATACGTTGCAGGAAAAGCGGAATAGTTATTTCGCTTGTCCGTCGGGAGGACCACTTGTCCAGCATGCTTTGCCTGCATTATTTGAGCTTGCGCGCAATGGTGTTTTTTCGCCTGAACTTATTGTCAGAAAATATGCACATGCAGTTGCTGACCTTTTTAAAATCAGAAAAAGAGGATACCTTCGAAAAGGTTATTATGCCGATGTTGTTATTGTAAACCCCGAAATGCCCTGGACTGTGAAAGAAGAAAACATTGTTTCCAAATGCGGGTGGTCACCTTTTGCCGGGACTACTTTTCACACCAATGTTGAAAAGACATTTGTGAACGGAAACCTGGTGTATGATAACGGGCGTTTCTATGACCAAAATCATGGTATGCGTTTATTGTTCGACAGATGAGATACCTGATCGTCCTAATCATCTTTATTTTTTGTGCCGGTTGTGCTGGTAATGAGGATGTTCCGGAAGGGATTTTGCCGGATAGCACGATGCGGAATATTCTTGTGGAAATCAGTATTGCCGATGCAGCGTACAGTATTAGCTCCACAAATCCATCGTTGCCGAAATTCAGGCCTGAATTATTTTATGATGAGATAATGAAGCAACATCATACTACACGTGAAAAGTTTATTAAATCGATGGACTTTTACGCGCTGGAAACGGAAAGACTTCAAAAGATTTATGGTGATGCCCTGGTTGAAATAAATGAACGGCAGGCAAAAGCCAGCAAATAAACTGCTTGTTGAATTACACTTTTCAAGCAAGACTTTTCAAGAGCTACATTTCGGTGAATGACAATTCTGCCGCTCCGTTTTTCCAGATCGAATCGCCGGCAGATTTTAGCAGCATTAAATCCTTGTCAACTACTTTAGCGAAAATATTGCGGCAGTCCAGACCTTCACCTTCTCCATAATAAATTCCCATGCAACCAGCAGTTTTAACGTGCCGCTCCTCCAAGGAAATCGTAGCTTAGCGATCTAAATGGATATTCCAATAAGTTGATTTTAAGTTGCTTGCAATTCCTTGGAAATTATTTCATTGTTTTAACTGTCCGCTTTCAGACGATGGAATGTTCGCGTCCGGACAATTTATTCTGTCGAAGAACTGGCAATTTGAGATTCAAAGTTTTAATCGGGCCCGAACAGATTTACGTGATTTCTTGATCGAACGGCTAAACGCTCATCACTATTATTTCAGATAATCCAAAAACAAAAAAGCCCTCTGTTTCTCACAGAAGGCTTTTTAGAAAATTCAGATTCCGTTCAGATTATCTGATTGGATAATAAACTTTTGTCAGCCATTTAGCCGTGTCCTTTTCTACTTCCGTATCTGTTTCATAAGATTCCCATGGTGAACCATTAACCACCTTACCGTTTTCCGTAATGTATTTGTTAGCTGCTTCGTGTGCCATTGGCGTTTGAGTAAAGTCACCGTAAAAAGTAACAGCAACTGCATTTCCTTCAATAAATTCTCCTGGTTTAACCTTGCCTTCAGCTTTCCCGGCTTTTTTTACTGGCATTGCAGCGTCGAATTCGAAATTAGTGTTGGATTCTGAATAATAAATGGCGAATGGAGCGCCAGTTATTTCAAGCTTTTGTTTTCCTGCTGTTTCTCCGATTAGTCCGAAAGCCTTTTCCAATTTTTGGCCAATTGTAGAAACAGAAGCTGTGTCGTGAACCGCCATATAATTCGTTCGGATAGTATAAACTTTTTCAACCTTGTCTATCTTTCCTTTCCAGGAACTAGCAGGAGCAACAGCCGGAGCATTTTCAGCGATCTGTTTTATCTTTCCGAGTCCATCATCAAATTGCTTTTCGAGTATCCCTTTCATAAACAATCCGCCGAATTTCATGATTGGGTTCATTCCCATATCAGTATCAAATCCCCAGGTTAATTTAGTTCCTCCTTCCGCAGCCTCAAGAATGTAGACACCTAAAGATGTCCCCATTTCCCCAAAATCCACCTCTGTTTCGACCATTGAAAAAGGGACACTTTGAGTAATTGTCATTTTACCTTCTCCGGTTTCCGGCCCTTTCCATGTATAATAAGCTCCGACACCCGATTTTTTGTCACCGTAAGTAATAACTGATGAAGGGTCCATTGCTTTCCACGGTGACCATCCTTCCCAATTTGGTAGTGTGTTGATCTGTTCGAAAATGACTTGTGGTTGTGCGTTTATTACAACCGACCTTTCCACATGCACTTTTGAAGGCAGGAAAAATGAAATGATAAGAAGCAAAACAATAAGGCCTAATATACTTAAGCCGATGATTTTCAGTGCTTTCATTTTGAGCGTTTTGAATGAGTATTAGCGAAACTAAACATTTATGGAATAGCAGCGAAATAGTAAATATTAGAAAAGAATAAAATTTTTAACCTTTAATTATTTCTTCTGTTTTTCCTTTCTCTTATTTGATAAGCTCCTCAACCCGTTCAAGAAAAGCATCGATGTCTTCCTGTTCTGTATCCCAACTGCACATTAGACGAACTTCCCTGGTTTCTTCGTTCCAGAAATAAAACGGGAATTCCGC